>Ga0255045_10000176_pt1 | contig 13393 bp, 9 predicted proteins | sample BC1_12_23_MG_FD_183652 | JGI IMG/M metagenome (GOLD analysis project Ga0255045, IMG submission 183652) | Seawater microbial communities from Strait of Georgia, British Columbia, Canada - BC1_12_23 | ecosystem: Environmental > Aquatic > Marine > Strait | place: Canada: British Columbia...
CTCAAGATGTACCAAAAAATGTACGTATAGATAGAGCAAGAACTGCTCATGCTGATTCAATTGTTCATGACTCTGAGGCATGGAAAGCAGTTACAGGAGATAGACGTTCTCCTATGGAACAATTAGATCATGAAATTAATATGAAAATTATTAATGAAAACGTAGATGCATTTGTACAAAAACATGGTGTACCTATTAATTCTAAGGGTGTCTATGATGCTGAACTCTTGGCTCCTTATGTAACTCAAGAAGAGCGTGATAACTACATGCCTGCACATGAATATAATAAAAGCTTAATTGATAGACGAGCTGATGCAGTTACTAAAGCAGTAGCTGATCAACGACGTAGAGATAATTTAATTAATGAGCCTATCAATGCTGCAAGAGGATGGAATAAAAGACGATTATCTAAGAGAAGACATAATCAAGGAAGAGTTACTGAGTATGAAGGGGCACCTGATGTAGCTTTCATTAGAGAAGGTGAATCTAGAGAAGAAGGACAGGCAAGACAAAATGCAGCTATGGCAGAATTTGAAAAAGGACGGTCTCAATTTAGACAAGAACAAGCAGATAGAGTCCGACTAAAAGAACCTGATGATTTAGAAACCCGGTTAAAAGGTTTAGGTAAACTTAAATGAGCTTATTAGATCCCAATCCTATAACGAAGGGTGACTTACCTGATACATTTGTTATGGATCAGAGTAAGGAAGTTCTGTCTGGGATTGAATTTAAAGAGGTTGCTCCTCCTAGAGAAGAATTAACTTCAATACAGGGGAGCACTCGTTACGCAGAGGATTTTAATGAGGCTCTAAAATATAGTCCCAGTATGCGTAAGGACTGGACTCCTGAACCTGAATGGACATCAGGAAATACGTTTGGTCAGGCTTTATGGAACTCCATGAAGCGAGACAGTTGGCTTGGCAATATAGGGAGACTTACTGATCAAGCTATTGCTGGGACACAGCAAAGTGAAATAAACGATGGTCTTATTTGGGATAATCAAGAAGCATTAGTTCATGGTATTAGTCCTATTTATCATGATGACATTCTTCAAGCTCCTACCTTTGGTTTAGCTAAAAGAGAATCTAATCGAATTAGATTACGGGAAGCAGCATTAAAGAGAGAACATAATACTCATATAGGTAAAACAATAGCTGCAGATATGGCTGGATTCTTTTTAGATCCAACTAATTTAATACCCGGATATGGAATCGTAAAAGGAATAGCTTTAGCTAAAAGAATGTCTAGTATTGCTGTATTGAGGGGTGTTGCAGCAAGTAGTAAAGGAAGACAAATGGCTGGATTTGCTACTGTGGGAGCATTTGAAGAAGCAATACGAATGGCCCCTCGGTATGCCAGTGATCCTACATTTGAAACAATGGAATATATGGAAAATATAGCTATGAGTGCTGCATTTTCCGGCATATTGCCAGCAGTATTTGGTGGTGTTCAAGCAGGATTAAGAAAACTACCTGCTTTAAATGATGATATGCAAAGAAACCTACATTCATGGGGTGTTGATGTAGGTGTCAGGCAAGCAATGAGATTCCCTGGGGAACTTAAAGAAACTGGATTTGCAGATCCCGGTACTGCAGCAAGAAAAGCGAAAGAAAAAGCACAAGATTCTGTTGATGCGAAAGTAAAAGAATTTAATAAAACTGCTGAAAAGAAAAAAGCAAAAGAAGCTATTGATGAGGATATGTCAGGAGAGACACCTTCTAATGAAAAGTTAATGGGTTGGATGGAAGAGAAATTAGATCAAGCAGGTGATGCAGCAATAAAGAGATTGAAACATAAGTTAAAAAGGACAGTGGCAAGTGCTGCAGGAGTTGCTGTTGCAACAGGAATAGCTGGGCCAATAGGAGGAGTAGTTGCTGCTGCCTTCTTTACTAATAAAGATTATTTAGCAGCAGGATTAAAACTAGCACTTAAACATAAGAAAGAAAGAAGAGTTGCTTATGATGCTGCTGTATCAGCAGGGGATCATGAAGCCGCAGCAGAAATATTAAAGGGTGCAAGGAAGCAAAAGAAACCCACACCTGAAGAAACAGTGGATGAAATGGAAGTTAATATTCGTGAATCTGTAGAAGAAGCTAAAAGAAAACTTCGAGCAGCTAATGAAAAAGCGTGGGCGTGTGCATGACTACTAAAAAATGCCAAGTTGATATTGAGAATGCACAAAAGAATGCCAATACAACTCTCTCTGAAATGAAGAAAGTAGTGGATGATCTTCTAGATGAACTACCACTAGAGGTACTTGATGATGAGACAGTTAGAAATTTATATAGAGGATTAAATCAAGCTGTTGAAGGTGCAGAAGAAGGATTAGCTACATTTAGATTTAATAATGGTATACGTGTTCAGCGTTCTTTTATGAATCAAGAAGATGCTAATGCACATATCGTTGAAAATGATTTAGTTCCTTCTATTGAAACAGCTCAAAGGTCACTTCATAAACTTAATGAAGAATTACGCACTCTATCAAGTACAAAAGATGTAAATTTATTGCGTACCTTTAGAGAGGGATTAGGTGAAACTATAAAAAGAGCTTTACCTGATGACATGGTAGTGGATTTCATTGATGGTGGAGAGACTCTTGAAGAGCTAGTTAGAATTATGGGTAGGATGAACCATGTTCAACGACTAGAAACTGTTGTTAGATTACAAGATGAGTTCCCTACTCAGTTCCATAAGATAACTGAACAACTAGCTGATATAGATGCAAAAAATATAACAATTGAACGAGCTATGAATACGCTTAAACAATTGGAAGATATTGAATTTAAGATGAATGGTGCATTAGATCTTGCTGCTATTAAAGCAAGAAATCCTTATGTAGATGCTCTGGAATTATCACCTAGTTATTTAGCAATGACTGAAGAATTTTCTTCTTCTGCAGATAGAAAAGTTATTGCTGATCAATTTGTTAATGATAAGTTACAAACTGCAGTAAAAAACCAATTTGGGCCACTAACTGAATCTCTAGCAACACGACTCCTTAAGAGTGAAGTACCGGGAGCACAAATGTTTGCTCTCAATATACTTGAGACACCTTCAGGATTTGCAGGAGATATTATTAGACCTAATACAGCAGCTATTAGATCTTCCATGCTGCATAAAAGAAGTATCCATAAAGTTAATACTGCATATTCAGAATTGCTAGATGAAGTAGGAGCTGAACTTGGATGGGGAAGAATTAAAAGACTCATCATGCAAGATGGTCATGCAAAGACTCATCCTGAATTAGATCAAATTAATAGAGAGGTTATGATTCACATAAACGATCTCTTTTTAGGTAAGCCCTCTAATGCTTCTGCCCCAATACAAAAATATGCAAAAGTACTGAATGATTCGTATGGGGAAATACATAACAATGGTATTGGTAAAGTAGATGGAATAACTCTTAAAAACAAAATTAAGAATTACCAAAACCAAAGATATGATGACCATCAATTTAGACAACTGACTAAAGATCCTCAGTCTAAACAACAACTAACTACTCTCTTTCATAGAGGATTAGTTGGTGGAGGAATGGATGAAGATATAGCTGCAAAAGTAGCTAAAGTAGTCGTTAATTCAAAAGTTAATAGTATGCATTCTGTATCTAAAGGTAATCAGCCTTTAGGTGAAGAACAGTTATCAGGACTCTTACCAACACTACAAGAAATTGTAGATGGACTTAAAAATAATGAAGTAAGGCCATCAGATATACAAAGATTTGTAGATGCCTTTCAGGGTGCTGGTGATGATGCTTTACCTTCATATGCACACAGGAGATTGAGATTAGATCTAAATGCTGAAGGTGTAGTTGGTGGTAAGAACATGAAACTGGTGGATCTGATGGAAAAGGATTCCTCTGGTAATTTTGATAGGTATTCAAAAGAAGCTAATGCACGTATTGGTATTGCTGAAGCTATGCCTGCTTTGAGTAGTGATGCTGCAATAAATGACTATATAGCTAATGTAGGTAAACAAGCACAGTTACTTGGTACTCATGTTGATACTAAATCACTGCGTAATATTGTAAATGTCATGATGGGTCTTCAGCCTGAAGGTTCATTACCAATGGATGTAAGGAAAGTAAGAGATCTTGTTTCTTTAGCTGGAATGGGTGGCTTGGGAGAATCTCAACTCGCTGAAACAGGTATGGCTTTAAATAGAGGAATATCTGGATTAATTGGTGCTGCTCAAATGTTAAGTGGCAGACAAGGACTAAGGAAACAAGCTAGGGGAATAGAACTTACCCCAGAACAAATGGGTGATACTAAATTAATGGGTGAGTTAGGAGAAATGACTGGGTTATTTCAAAACGCACATCGCATTTTAAGAAGAAATATCCATTATGAGCAGCATGACAGTGATTTCGGTGCATTAAGTAAAGCTATTGAGTTTGGTACTGGTGGAAAATATAGAAATACTATGAAAGCCATGCAGGATAGATTTACTGGTTATGGTGCTATTAGGAGTATGCAAGATCAATTAACAATGGCTTCTCTATTACAAGATGTATCTAAATCAATGAGAGGAGATAAACCTTTTACAACAGTAAAACGATTTAGGGATCTGGGTATTGATATAGAAGATCCAAATAATATGTTCTTTAAGAATATAAGGAAGTTTGCTGACGTTGATGAGAAGGGAATCATAAGAGAATTAAACATACATAAATGGTCACAAGCTGATTTAGATGAAGCAGGTATTATTTTAAATAGACATGCAGGACAGAACGTCCAATCAGGTTTTGCTGGTGAAATGTCACATATGATGGAAAACCCTTGGGTTGCATTTATGATGCAGTTTAAGAGTTACCCTTTACTTGCTGCTGAGAAACAACAAGCACGACAACTTAAATTTGCTGACAAAGAAGCAGCTACAGGTATTTTTCTTAATGCTGCATCATCAAGTGGAGCAAGAATTATTAGATATGCATCTGTTGCTGGTGCTCAACCATTAGGTGAGAGACAAGATTATTTTGAAAGACAGTTAGAGAATCTACCTTTTGATACTTGGGCTTATATGGGAGTAGCCGGTATGACTCCAACTATTGGGCCATATGCTTCTCAATTTATGGGACACCCTTTTGGATTAGGTCAGGGTGGTCATCCTGTAGAAGGACTTCATACAGAAATGCCTGCTCTTTCATATGCCACTAAAATGATGACTGCCCATAACAGAGTCACAAATGGTGAGCCAATGAATGATAATGACTATGCACGGATACAGTCATTAGCTCCATTAGGAACAATAGGGTTTACTAATATTATGGCAGGAATATTCAGGAGTTTTCTTAATGACTAATAAAGCATCAGAAGAAGCATTAGGTGTATTACACAGCAGAGTAGCTGATGTTCTCATTGAGAATCTAGAGACAGAAGAGGGGCCAAGTCCTTCTATTATTTCTATTGCTGTTAAGTTTTTAAAGGACAATGAAATCACATGCTCTATTAAGGATAATCAAGATATGGATTCCCTTAATGAAGCACTAAAAGCTAAACGAGCTAAACGTAAATTAAGAATTGTTGGAGATGAAGAATGAGAGACCAAACTAATATGCGGGCTATTCCAGTAGGGAATCTCCCATTCGATAGGCATAGAACTTATCTCTCAGTATTTGCTACAACTGATGTCACAGTCACTATTAGTGGTGGAACTCCATTCACAATCTTGGCTGATACTCAGTGGGGGCCACAACCTGCTCCTATGAACGATATAGAATTTAGTGGTACTGGAACTATTATCTTGGGGTAAGTAATGGTTTCTCATGTCAAAAGTAAAAGTGGTTCTACTCAAGGATCCACAGGAGAGGGAGCAGGAGAACTTGCTCCTATAACACCTCCTGTCTGGGATATTGTTCCTGATGGATCTGCCCAACAAGGAACTATCTATCAGATCCCCATGACTACATGGGTAAAAGGTAGAGGATTAGAAAACTGGGCATTGATAGGTAATCCTACTGGAGTAACTATTGATTCTCTAGGTGTTGTCACAATCCTAGATACTGTCCCTGCTCAAGTTCTCTCCATGTCCTGTTATGTAGAGAATGAAGCAGGCAATGACACCAGTAATACTTTTGAATGGGAACTAGAAGCAGTTCATATTCCTGAACCCCCTGTCTGGGATATTGTCCCTCCCCAATCTACACCAGACAGTCAGTTACCAGATCAGTTGGATATGAAGGATTATGTAACTTCATTTCTACCTATTACTGATTGGACTACTACTGAAGGCAGTATCACTGCAGATGGAATATTAGTTATTCCACAAGGAACTCCAGTAGGTACTCTGTCCATTACAGTTACAGCAGAAAATGATGATGGTATATCTCCATCTGCACCATTTGATTGGGAAATAACTCTCAGTGGTGATGAACCTGAATGGGATACAGTTCCTGATCTTCAATTCTTAGATACAGATCTTCCTGATTCTGTAGACATGAATGACTACATTCTCTTGGGAGCTGGTCTTACTGGATGGGCTTTAAGTGGAAATCCAGCAGGAATAACAATTGATGGAGCAGGCTTAGTAACAATAGCTGGTGGTACTGATCTTGGTGACCACAGCATGACCTGCTATGTAGAAAATTCTTTTGGTAGTGCCAACAGTAATACCTTCATATGGACAGTCTATGAAGAACTTCCTCCTATCTGGGATGAGATTCCTGAACAAGTAAACGATGACAGAGATCATCCTGTTGATTTAAATCTTGTTCCTTTTGTAACTTCTAATACTCCATTAACTGACTGGACTACTGATGTTGGTTCAGTAGATGGTGTTGGATTATTAACTGTTCCATTCACTGCTCTTGGAACACAAGATATTACTGTGGGTGTTACTAATAATGGTGGTACTGAACAGACTACTTTTGAATGGACTACAGTAAGAACAGTAGCTGATATAGATACTCAACCTGTACCTTTAATTGTTGATGAACCTAATGGTGGTGAATTTACTGTAGAAGTATCACACCCAAATACAAATGTTTTTGATTACCTCTGGCAAGCTGATATTGGTAACGGTTGGCAACCTGCACATACTGAATTATCTGATGTAGAAAATGGAACACAATCAACAGACACCTTAGTTCTGCAATCAACTCTTGATGAAGATAATGGTGTTGTACGTTGTCGAATACGATCTTATAGCGGTGCAGGTGGTGAACAAGTTTTTACTGATGCAGTTGCCTTAACAGTAAATCCTCTTGGCCCTCCCGTATGGGATGAGATTCCTGATGATGAGATAGATTTAGGAGATATGCCGTATGTGAGGGACATGAGTGCCTTCGTTACAGCAGATCCTTCAGTACCAATTACTAATTACATTACTGATGTTGGATCCATTACATCTGCTGGATTACTAACAGTAGAAGATGACGATGTAACTATTGGTGGAAATCCTATTACAGTCTTTGCTGTAAATGACAGAGGTAGTGTACCGGGATCATTTAATCTAAATGTTATTGATGAAAGTTTTGATGGATACCACCATGATTTTAATGCTGATCTAGGTGGATTTACATTCACTAGAGGCACTCCAGTATGGGCTGTTGCTTCAGATGGTGTCTTGTATGAATCCCTTGAAGATGAGCCTGCATATCCTGGCTGTAATAATGATGGCAATGGAAATTGGTCACCAGCATCAGGATTCAGAGGATTATTATTAGAAGGGCCAGGTGAGAATCTTGTAGCTGAACCTGTCGATTTTAATACTTCTGGAGACTATGCCACTCAGGGAACCACTATTGAATATGATGTGGAAGCAAGCCCAATTGATGGATATCTTGCTGCTGAAATAACTGAGAATACTAATTCATCACAACATGAAATGCGTTTATCTAATCTACTGACACCAGCAGAAGGTGAACCATTAAGCCAGATGCTATTTGTAAAAGGTGCTGGCAGACCGTATCAAAAGAATCAGATGCACGATTCAGTTGGTGGAATAATTAGTAAATATGCATTAGATGAATTAGAGGTTACTACTTCCCATGCAGCAGCAGACAGTACATTCATAGAAGAACTAGGCAATGACTGGAGAATTATAGGGCAATCCAAATTAGAGGGACGGGCTGCTGAACCTATTGTAACTTCAAACAGATGGGGATTTTTAGAAGATTATGATGGAGGAGATAACTATCAAGGTGATGGTGTATCTGGTGGATTAATGGGTGGTTGGCAGGTTGAACGCTTACCTTTCTGCAGTAGCTTCATGCCCAATGGCCCAAGAACACCTACTGGATGTGAACAAGCTCTAGTAGATATGGTTGGGCAAGATCTCCTTAATGATTTCGCATTTAGAATTATCTTTGAGATGCATTCTGAACATTATTTTGGTAGTGGCAATAGAGTTTATGTAACTATATCTAATGGCACTAACAATGATAAGTTTGAATTATGGCAAGCTGCTACACAGACCACTCTACATGTACGAACACGTATTAACGGGGAAACTATTGATGGTCAAATATCAGTAGATCTTGGTGATAAAGTACGTGGAGATATGGTTGATATAATTGCTGTTAAAACAGCTACTGACGGAGTGACTGTATATCTTGATGGAGAACTAGTAGACAACAAACCAATAATTAATCAGCCTTTCGCTAATCCATTAGATATATGTATTCTTGGAAACGATAATACAATTAATGGACAAACCACTGGTGCTTACATGACAGTGAAATCTTTCACTCTAGTTGTAGGTGAAGGATCGGATAAAGTACCTCCTTCAATAACAGAACAACCAGAACCACTAACAGTAACTGAACCTGCTGGTGGACAGTTTGATATTGTAGCTGCACATCCAACTGGCCCCTTATTTTATTGGTGGCAAATTAATGATGGTGCTAGTAACTGGACTCGTGCAGATAGTATTGATGAGATAACTACCGGTGCTATTGAGAGTGATACATTAGTTCTTAATTATTCTGATGACGCAAACGATGCTCGTCGTTTTCGTTGCCGAGTAAGAGCAGAAAATAATAATGATGAATTAGAAACTTTTAGTGACGAAGCATTATTAACAGTTATTTCTGATCCTAACGTACCACCTACAATAGATACACAACCTCAAGATCTGACACTAGAAGAACCAAACGGTGGAGAATTTACCGTAGAAGCTTCTCATCCTACTGGGCCATTATTTTATGCGTGGCAAATAGAACGTGGAGGAGGCTGGTTAAATTGGGATTCCAATATGTCAGATGCCAGTGGTCAAGCTACAGATACAGCAGTAATAAATACATCTCTTGAAGCTGATAGCGGAACAGTTCGTTGTCGAGTTCGTGCTGTTGTAAATGACAACACTAACCAAGTCTATACCAATGAAGTAGATCTAAGTGTTTTAGCTGCAGATAGCCCACCAGATTGGCACACACCTATTCCCAATCAGGTGACAGAAGTTCTGGATATGCCAGCTACTTTTAATGCCAATAGTTATGTAGATAGTGAAGACACAATTAGTGCTTGGTCAACTATACAAGGAGCTTCTTCAGTTAATGGATCTGGTGTAGTTTCATTACCGAGAAGAGGAGTTGGTTCATTAAATAATGATGCTGTTAGAGCAACCAACAGTTCAGGCACTACACAATCTGATAATTTTAATTGGACTATTAATCCTAGTGAAGTTCTTGATGAAGAGTTCGATTATTCAAATGGTGCTCTAGAAGGTAATGGCCCGTGGCTAGTACTAGATCGCGGTGATGCTGAATCACATACAGTAGTAGGTGGTGGAGGTAGGATAAATTCAGGGCCAATTTATTGTCTTGATGCAACCGACTCAATTCCTACTGGTGATTATGAATGCTTTGCAACTCTAGCTGAGAACTATAACCAGATTATTCCTGGTCTTGAAGATCAACAAATATTTGGAGTTGGTCTTATTGAAGGTGAGCAATTATCTGACGGCACATTTATTAATACCTTATTTGACAGTGTGGTATGGCTTGATTCTGTATCAGGAAATCTTTTCACATTAAATGTAGCTCCATCAGCAAACGATACCTATGGTATACGTCGTATCGGTAATAATGTGGAATGTATTAAAAATGGTAGTGTAGAAGGAACACTAACTGCCGGAACTCCATTAGCAGATATGGCAGTAGTACTGGCATCATTTCCATTAGGTAATACACAAACAATTGGATTCCTTGACGTAACTTTCACGGTGATTGGATGAATAAACCAGCAGAGAGTGGAACTAAAACTAAAATATTAGTTGCAGTTATTGCTAGTGTAATAGCTGCACTATTATCTAGTGGTGCCGGTATGATGTATCGGCATGAAGTTACACAGCTAGAACAGGCTAGAGATTTATCTAAATTAAGAGCACGAGTATATAGAGAACAAGTAAGAAATTATGAATTCCATGAACGATATTTCCGTGCAATATTACAGGTAATCAAACTCCGTGAAAACAAAGAGGGATTATCTGTTATAGAAAAAACACGACTTAATTTCTATGAGAGCCAGAAAGAATTAGTGCAACAAGAGAAAGACAACTATATCGAAACATGGAAACATGAGGGGCAGTAATGAGTAATATTCATGTACCACATCTACAAACATTTTATTTCCTTCAGCCAATAGGACAGATGGTGTGTTTTCCTCCTGACAAGCATCGTACTTTCTTTGCTGTTCAGGATACGGACTCTCAGGTACTTAATTTCTGGTTAGGATCTGAACCTCCAGTAGATATAGATATGTGGTTCAGTCTCGGTGGCAATACTGCAAGGGACGTCTATACATTCCAAAGGGGAATTTATGGGCCTATTTATATGACCGAGCAGGGAGGAACAGTGGAAGGTGAGATATTTGTAATCAGTAATCTAGCAGAGCAACCAGCTATTGTTCCCTTACCTGTATGAGTACAGCCTTAAAAACAGAAGCTCTCACTAGATGGGACAATTTAGAAAAATTACAGACTGAATATTCAGATTTTCAGCCATTTCTAATTGATTGTATGGAAGATCTGATGGGATTTACCTGTACCGACATTCAAGTCGATATGGGGAATTTTCTACAATATGGGCCACAGTATTTAATGATACAGGCTCAAAGATCCCAAGCTAAATCTTCAATAGTCGCTATCTTCTCTGTTTGGTGCTTAATCCATGATCCTAAGTACAGGATCTTGGTATTAAGTGCTGGGGCTGATGTTGCCCAAGAAATAGCGAATTGGATCATTCAAATCATTATGAATTGGGATATTTTGGAATGTATCCGTCCTGATCGACAACATGGTGATAGAGCTTCAGCAAAAGCCTTTGATATTCATTGGCAGCTTAAAGGAGCAGAAAAAAGCCCCTCAATTGCCTGTATTGGTATAACAGCCAATATGCAGGGTAGAAGGGCAGATTTATTAATATCTGACGATATTGAATCGACTAAGAATGGTCTTACAGAGATTCAACGTGCTCAACTTCAAGAAAAGAGTAAAGATTTCACTTCTATCTGTCAGAACGGAAGAATCGCTTATTTGGGTACTCCCCAAACAACAGAATCAATATATAACGCTTTACCGGGTCGTGGATACACATTAAGAATTTGGCCAGGTCGATATCCGACACAAGAACAGCTACTTAATTATGGTGATCATTTATCTCCACTTATATTGAAGAGATTGAAGGAAAATCCTTCCCTGCAGTTAGGAGGAGGGCCATTAGGAGATCAAGGACAGCCAACGGATCCAGTTTTGCTACCAGAGGCAGCTTTAACCAAAAAGGAGATAGATCAGGGGCCAGCATATTTCCAATTACAGCATATGCTCAATACAAGGCTGATGGACAAGGATCGTTATCCTTTGAAATCAAAAAACTTGGTGAATATGGAGCTATCGTTAGATTATGCACCGGGAAAAATAGAATGGCTTCCCGACACAGCAAAGATAATAACTATTTACGGTTTACCCCAGAAATTCGATCTATACAGTCCTTATGCGTGTTCTCCAGAGCTATATCCATACGAAGGGCGCATGATTTATGTCGATCCCGCAGGTGGTGGGCAGAATGGAGACGAAACCGTAGCATCTGTAACGTACTTTTTGCATGGATACATTTTCCTACAAGAACAGTTAGCTCTCCCCGGTGGATTCAGTCAGGAAGTGTTTCAAGAACTGTCCGAACTCTCCATAAAGCACCTCGTGAACAAAATAGAGGTGGAGGAGAATTTTGGTAAGGGAATGTTTGCCCAAATGTGGAGACCTGTCTTATTAAAGACCTATCAAGATGCTGGTCACTCAGGATCTCCTCAAATTGAAGATATTTGGGAAACAGGACAGAAAGAATTAAGGATTATTGAGACCCTTGAACCTGTAATAGCCAGACACAGGTTAATAATCAACACAGAGGTCTGGCATAAGGATATTGAACAAGTACAAAAATATCCTATAGATATGAGATCCACATATACGCTACACCATCAGCTATCTAAGATAACTAGAGACAGAAATGCTCTTGTTCATGACGATAGAATAGATTCATTAGGTGGTGCAGTAAGACCGTGGAAAGAACATATCGCTATAAATGAAGATGTTCGTTTACAGCAGAAATTAAGTACTACAAATATTAAGTTTATGGAACAGTGGTCTGTTGGTTCTCCTCAATATCGAGAAGCTACCCGCACTCCCCTGCCCAACACCCCCCACGGGCTTGCCCGACTCCCCAGCTTAGGAAAGCAACATGGCTTTAAAAAACGACAACGCAAACCCTTATTCCACCCTTCCCTACCTAGATAATATTCACCAAACCCTAGCTGTAAATGGGCCAGTGAATCTTCTTAAGAAACCATTACGTAATGCAGTGAATGCCAACAGAGTTAATCTAAATGGTATGCAGGAACTGATTAAACTATTGGAAGAGACTCTGGAATTTATTACACAGGTAGAAGATAAACCTAAACGAAAGAAAAGAGTTTCAAAACCAACTCCCAAAAAAGAGTATGATTTACCTTAACCCAACCCCAAACCCTGGAGATATATCATGCCAATACCAGATCCATACCAATCCTTTGCAGAGATATGTCTCGAACAAGGTCTTGGATATGAACAGTGGCAAAAAACAGCAGAGACCGACAAGATTGTTAATCTTCTATACGATCAGATTATTGGTCGTAGTGGCATAGCAACAAGAGTAAATCGTGGACAGGCATTAATAAATTATCTGGCTGTTAAAGCATTAATGACAGTTCCAATATATGCCGATGCAAGTGCAGAGATACGACTACAAACCAATGAGCTAACCTATACCAACACACTGATTAATCAGGGTGCGGATCAATTTGGTTTATGTGGAAGATTCCATAGAGTATTAACATCTGTACTCAATGAATTGGAATATACAGGTGAGCCACTTACACAAGCTGTAATTACTCAGCTATGGATCGACAGATTAGTTGGTGGATTA
>Ga0255045_10000177_pt1 | contig 13388 bp, 17 predicted proteins | sample BC1_12_23_MG_FD_183652 | JGI IMG/M metagenome (GOLD analysis project Ga0255045, IMG submission 183652) | Seawater microbial communities from Strait of Georgia, British Columbia, Canada - BC1_12_23 | ecosystem: Environmental > Aquatic > Marine > Strait | place: Canada: British Columbia...
AATGGCTTTTCCTGTTTTTCAACATTCCGCTCACGGACCCTTTGCCCCGAACTGACAACCTTCTCCTGTATTTCTCTATTCCCTGTCTCTCTCTTTCTTGTTGCATTTGTCTTCTGGGCAACCACCTTGTTCCTGCTGCCGGTCTCGACCCTGGTCTGCCTCGATTCTCTGGTTCTTGCCTGGTCTCTATCCTTCGTTGTCACTTCTCTTCCTGGCGATGAAACATTTGCGCTAATGTTTTGCCTGCTGCCTTTTTGCCGAGTGACTTGGACTGTTGTTTCCTTCTGCACATCTCTCCGGGTTTGAATTGCACGATCATCCCCTCTTTCAAACCTTACAGCTTCTCCTGTATTGATCTCTTTCCTTTCAGGTTGCACGATAGCGGCTCCCCTGACAGCATTTCTGACCCGCCCGGCTTTTACAGTATGCTTTTGATCCCTTTCTCTTTCTGAAGTCCGCAGAGATTTATAATTCTTAACAATTGTCGTTTTATTGACATTCTTAATCCTGACCGTATTATAGTTGTTAATTACTCCGTGTTTCCTTTGATACAAGTGATTCTTCGGTATAATGACCGCATGATTAATATACCTATGGCTCGACAGGTTGATATTAATGCTCAAACTCGCCCCTCTTTCCATGACGACTGTCCTTGGTCCCCACTTGCGATAACCGTAATAGGTTTCCCGGGGAGCAAGAGGCAGCCAGCCTATATTATCATTGTAAGCTATCCAGCGAACTCTGCCAGGATGCCAACGGGACCTGTATATCCTGCCAAAGCTAATGTTAAAGCCAATAGCTGTCACTCCGGGAACATTAGATACATGAACATAAGGGGTCCACATCCAGGCCCCATACATGTTGAGCCAGTGTCCGTGATGATGGGTGGCCCAACCCCATGGATTATAATCTATCCAAACGGGAGATCCATGCCAGTCGTCCCAATAGCCCGTAGTATATGGACTCCAGCCGACATCTACAGAGTGCGGCTTCCAGGCCCAATAGTAATACCCACTATAATAAATCCTTTGCCACCGCCCATTTGGTTCCATGGCATACGCATACTCCTGCATGGACTCAGGCAAATACTCGGAGCGCACCATACGGTTTTGGGCCAATACCCCTTCTCTGTCTGCGCACCATCTATCCCATTTCCTGTCAATGGGACCGATACCTGCTATAATGGATTTTTCTTGAAATTCAAGGCTGGTTGATCCGGATATGACCTCCACCGTCTCGGCACCATCCTGATATGAGCGAAAAATAGCTTCACCGTACACAGCTGACACAGTTACTGACTTCTTATCCGCCAGTACATCAATAGCACTGCCAGGCTCAACTGTTGCCGTGCCCCTGGCTGTTTCAATCAACAACTTACCTGCGGAGCTTCTATTGTAAAACCTCGCAAGCCCGGAATGCAGAATAAATTCACCTATTTCATCATCCAGTTTCAGGATTTCAATCTCAGTGTTTTCGTCCAGCCTCACCAGCTGATCATTTGGAAATGCAATTTCCGCCTTGCTATCATCCCCTGTTAGAAGAACATCCTGGGTACCGGCAGGAGATTGCTGGGATGTTGCAACCCAGCTATCATCCACATCCATATAACGGTATATTTGACCTTCTACGTTGGAGATACGCCCGACAGTAATTGCAGCATCAACTGAGCTTCCAATCCATATTGCTGAGAACAGGACCAATAGAAATAAAATGTGTTTTTTCATGGCATCACCTTTTTATCAATCGTTCAAATTGACCTTTTTATCAAATGTTCAAATTGATTTTTCCTTGTCTTTACTTAATAAGACAGATACAGACTGTATTTTGTTTACATGATTAGCGGTGAATTGAGATTGTTTTCCATAGACATCGATACTTTCCAGGATAGATGTCTAGTTGTTAACAGCGGATTTGACGGTTCCCAAAAGCTTATTGCACCAGTTTTCAAGTTTTTCCTGGTCATTTGATACTCTTTTTCATATATATTTTTCCTGTCAGTAAAACGAATCAAATAAGATAAAATTTAAATGTGGCATGTTGATGAAATCACCAAATGACTTATGGGCAGATCTGGGAGAGTTACCTGAGGAGGAGGTCATTCACATGATGACAAAACTCTTTACAATCTATGAGGTAAAGTTGAAAAATAAGCCTGCAGACCAGGAAGCCTTGAATTTCTTCAAAAATCTCGATAATTCCATTAGCCAAACCAGTCAGTGCAATTTAAATAGAAGGTAGAGTCCGCAATGACTATAATGAGAGGTGTATTGCTATGAAACAAACAATAATCTTCTATTTGGCAATTGGTTTTGTGCTTGGTATGTTTCAGCAAACCATTGCAACTACCATAAAGGGAGAAACAGACGGAATGCATTTTCAAGAAGTAAAAATTGCACTTGCCGGTACCGCAGAAACCAAAGCGGATTATTTTGACGGAAAATCTGCACGTGCAGTAATTCTTGCACCTGGGGCAATGTTTTCCAAAGAGAGCTGGCATTTTCTGTCGGAACGTTTCCAGGATTTGGGAATCAGTTCTATTGCCCTCAACTCTGGCTCCACGCCTGACCTGTTGAACGCTATAGCATTCCTCAAGGCAAAAGGTTTTAAACAAATTACCATAATCGGGGCAAGCATGGGCGGCGCTGGAGTGTTGTTTACCCTTCAGGACAAAATCGACCCTTTGGTGGATTCTGTTATTCTCCTTGCCCCGGCAGGTGGACTACCCATAAAAAGTGAACAGGTTAAAAAACTGTTTATCGTTGCTGAAGATGATATGATCAGTTCAAGTGCTGAAGTATATCATCTGTACAATGATTCTTCCGACCCCAAAAAATATGAAGAGATCATGGGGTCTTCTAACCATGCCCAGCGTTTATTCGACAGCAAACACAAGGAAGATATCATTAAACTGATAATCAATTTTATTGAAAACTAGCCAAGGAGAGACATATGGCTGAGGTGTTGCAAATAAGCAAATCCGATCTTGCCGGTGCCAGGGATACCGGTAACAAGGAATTTATAGAAACAAGCTTTAAAAAAGCTGAAGAGGTTATCAAGGCAGGCGGCTCTGTTTACCTTATGCAGGTTTTTTCGGACGCATCTAAAGAGGTTGCCGATATCATAGAGAACCTGGATCAGCTTGCCCATTTTAAAACTATTTATCTACGTTGAAGCTGTTAATTGCAGCGACATTGCAGGGTAACCAGTTACTTTTTCCCCTTAACTTTAAAAAATGCGAGGCAGTTTGACATGCAACTCTATTCCTATCTCACCGGCCCTGATGATGAATCATTTTGTAACAGAATATGCGAAAAGATCAATAATGGCTGGGAACTCTATGGCAACCCGACCCTGACCTTTGACGGCAAGAGTGTCATTGCGGGGCAGGCCCTCACAAAGAATATTGAGGGTGAATATTATAAGGGAATTAACCTGAAAGAAACAGAATAAGACAGAACCATGACCTTTTCCTGCAAAAATTTTGATTTTAACACTGAAGACTGCCTGAAGCTGAAAACAGATTGCATTATGGGCAGGCCCGGATGCCTCCTGGAAGGCAAAGTGACATTCAGTGAGGAGATTGAAAAAAAATTAAAAGACCTGGAAGAAGCAACAAAAGAGAGAAAACAAAGACGCCACAAGCGCCAGGACTAGGACATTACACTTGGCTGGACTACCTTTTCATTGATGCAAAATCGCTCTTGTCAACTTTCTTTTGTTTCCTTTCTTTCAACCGTGATATAAAACACTGACAAATGACCTGATTGTATATCATCCTGTCTCACTTTAACCATTTAATGTAACGGCAACAAAAACGGCTCATTTTCGTCTTATTAGATAAATTGGTTAACCCTTATCTTTTTAGGGACTTGTACATTCCCCCAAAAGAGCCACCTGTCTGGCTCTGCAGATTTTTTCTACAGCACCCCACTTTTTTCATTGTTTATGTCTTTTTCAGCGTGCTATATTGTAATTTTATTTTTAACCACTATGTGGTATCTATTACATGCACTACGCTTGACCGGTGCATTTATTTAAACCCTAAACATTCCAAGCTCTAAGTGAATGAAATAACATGAGAAAAGACTTAAATGTTTTTGATTTTCTGGCTCAAATTCCCTGGTGGGTTAGTGTCACCTTGTCTGCTTCTTTTTATCTGATGCTTCAATATGTTATCCCCTACTTCGAAAATCAGGGTGCCCTTGTCAATGAAGTGCATGTTTCCGTCGGCCCTGCCTTGGCACCGGTAATTGCACTTGCCCTCCTGACACCTGTTACCTTCTCGTTTCTCAAGTCCAGCCGAAAGAAAAAACTTCATGACCTAAGAAAAGAGATCAAGTTAATCCAGGAGATTCCATGGGAGCAATTGAAGGAACAGGTTGCTGAAGCCTACGGTCGCGCAGGATACCTGATCATGGAAAACGACCCCTTTACCTCTGATCCCAGTATTGACCTTGTCATGCGCAAGAGCGCCAACCTCTACCTCTTGCAATCCAGGTATTGGCGGAACAGAAAACTCGGCCTGCGGGAAGTAAAAAACCTTTTCTCCCTTATGCATGAAAAACAGGCCAGCGGTATATTTCTCCTGACTACAGGAGTTTTTAGCAAAAATGCTCGCCGTTATGCTATAGGCAGACCAATCAACCTTATTGACGGCATACAGCTTGTGGAACTGCTTAGCACCATCAAGGAAATCGAGCCGGCACCAAGATCTTTACAGTAATAATAATTCAAATACTGGTCGCCTGCGTGGATCAAATCTCTGCCGCAGACAGCTATACTGATAATCACGTGTCAAGTCCGGCTGCAGCATGCATGGTCTCCATGAACTGGTAAATTAGTTCACGTGCAGTAAATGTTTGTAGTCAGAAATTACAGAAGACTCACCGCACTAATCGCCTTAGACGAGTGCGGTTTTTTGTTTTTAGGGCTTGCAATAACACGACTGCCAAGCCCGGTTTATCTTTAGATTTACCGGGGCCCTATTAATGAGTGATTCCCAAAGGAACCCGTACAAAAGGAGTAGTAAAGATGTCAGAAGGTACAGTAAAATGGTTTAATGATGCAAAAGGATTTGGTTTTATCGAGCAGGATGGTGGCAATGACGTATTCGTTCACCACACAGCTATTCAGGCAGATGGTTTTAAATCTCTTGATGAGGGTGGACGCGTTTCGTTCGACATTGTCGATGGCGCCAAAGGCCCTGCTGCTGCAAATGTTATGAAATTATAATATTCAGTAATCAGATCACAATAAAAGGCCATGCTTTTTCTTTTTTTCATATTTTCCCCTTGCCCATCACAAAAGATATATGCTATATAGTGTATACATAAAATAAAATCTAACAACATGTTGTATATGTCCGCCTGATTTTACAAACAGGCCATGTGAAAAATATAACTGCTTAAATGCAATAAAGCAGGATTGAAGCAGCTACAACTCATGGGCATACTGTTCGCACTCGCAAAAGCTCTGGAAGCAAGGGATGACAACACATCCAGCCATTCACTGAACGTCACCAGATATTCAATGATACTTGGCCTGTATTTAGGCCTTGATGAAGAGGAACTTCGAGTCCTGAGCCAGGGCGCCCTGATGCATGACCTGGGCAAAATCGGCATCCCGGATGATATTCTGAAAAAACCGGGCGATCTGGATGAGGCCGAATTTGAAATCATCAAAAAGCACCCGATGATGACTGCAGAAATCCTGGACTCCCTTGAAACATCCAACCACTTTACTGATATTGCCCGCTCGCACCACGAGAGATGGGACGGTGCCGGCTATCCGGATGGCCTGGACGGTGAAAACATCCCGCTCCTTGCCCGCATCGTATCCATCGCAGATGCCTGGGATGCCATGACCAGCAACAGAGTATACCGGGATGCAATGAGTGAGAATATTGCGCTTGATATCTTTGAAAGGGAAAAAGACTCGGGCCAGTGGGACCCATACCTGGTAGATAAATTCATTACACTTATTCGCCAGGGAAAAGGCTCCAATGATTATTCGATGGCTGTTTAAGTGTTTTTTAATTGAAAGACTTAAACAAATTGCCGGGCTGATTTGATGCAATTGTTTCAGATATTATGTTAGCAGTTTTTTCGCCACAAAAATATTCCAAAAAGAATACCCACTGCGCCAACTACAATACCCGTTATTTGTTTGTACCCAAGTGTAAAATGGTCAGGATCAACATCTCCGACACCAATATAATCGGCTGATAATGAAACAATAAAAAGTATGGATCCACAAATTAGTAATATTATTCCTGCTGTTTTTGTTTTATTCAAAATGATCTTCCTGTACTTGCAAAAATATTGATCTCTATAACGACTTAATTGCATTCAACTCTCAATACAATTATCTCAATCTGTCAAAAAACTGATTTAACTTTTATTTGGTCAGTTGCATATAATTTTCGTACAGTAAATCATTTAGCAGCAGGCGATAAAGCATACCCTTCTGCCCAATAATCTATATTAAGCACCCCATTAAGATGATCAATTTCATGTTCCAGTAAAGCTGCATTACGATTTCTTGCTATCAGGATTTTTTCCCTGTTGTCCAGGCCCTTGTATTTCACCTTTACATAAGCGGACCGTTTAAGAATTTTATTGTCACCATCATGGACTGACATACAGTCATCCTTACCTGAATATACCCCTTCCCTTGCCAGTATCTCAGGATTAATCATTACTTTAATTACCCCGTTTACACCGCAGACAATCAGCCTCTCCAGTATACCCACCTGGGGTGCTGCCAAGCCTCTTGGCAATGAACTTTTCATAACAAGATCAATCATTGTCCGATATCGTAAAGTAGCAATCATATCATTACTTAACGAAATTATATGATTATCAATATGGTCTATCCGGTTTGAAATTTGACGAAGGATTGGATCAGGATGTTGTACTATTCTCAACACATTATTGTTTTTCCTGTAGAAACCTAAATATGCCCCGATTCCGACAGCGACAACAGCAATATGCAATCCAACTATTAAAAAACTTCTTTTATTGAACAAAAAGTTACTCTCCATCATTTGCAGTTGACAACGGCACTCCATAATCCCGACACGTTAAAAACGAGGACTTACTACACCTTACCATAATGTTGAACTGGAGTATTCTCAAACTCAATTAAAGTCTATATAAGAAATGCTGCATTTCATCAAAGTTAAAATTACTCAAACCGACCAGAAGCAAGGGTCGATGGCAAACAGGGCCAGGCTTCATTAGCTGCCAACCCTTTTCCCTTGACTTTGCTTCCTATTTTTTCTACTCAATTCAGAAGACTCTTTTGATACCAGAAACCTAAGAAAAAAAGGGTTTACCACTGCCCTTTTTCTTTTCAACCACAATGGAGGTCACAAATGTCCTGGAAGCCAGAAACCCTCGCCCTGCATGCCGGCCATACCCCGGATTCAACAACCCGCAGCCGTGCCGTCCCTATTTACCAGACCACGAGCTATGTCTTTGAAGATACGGAAGATGCGGCCCAGCTCTTCTCGCTCAAGCCCGAGGTATGGGCCCCGCGCCTCAACCTGGATCATGACGGCCTGCGGCCCGGCGATTTCAAACCAGAGGCCACCGGCAACATCTACACCAGGATCATGAACCCCACCACCGATGTCCTGGAAAAAAGGATGATGCACCTGGAAGGCGGAGTGGGCGCCCTGGCGACCAGCTCCGGCTCATCCGCCATTACCTATGCAATCATCAACATCTGCCGTCCGGGGGATAACATAGTCTCCTCCGCCAGCCTTTATGGCGGCACCTACAACCTGTTCCAGCATACCCTGCCGCAGTACGGTATTGAAACAACCTTTGTGGACGCCTCCAGCCCCGAGGCATTTGCCGCAGCAATCAATGACAAAACCAGGTGCGTCTTTATCGAGACCATCGGCAACCCCAGGCTTGATACACCTGATATTGAAAAAATCGCCCGGATCGCCCACGATGCGAATATTCCACTGATTGTAGACAACACGGTAGCAACACCTTATATGTGCAGACCTTTTGATTACGGGGCCGACATCTCGGTCCATTCCCTGACCAAGTTCTGCGGCGGCCACGGCACCAGTATTGGCGGCATTATCATAGACAGCGGCACGTTCGACTGGCCAGCCTCGGGTAAATTCCCGATGTTCACCGAACCTGACCCCTCCTACGGCGGTGTGGTCTGGAGCGACGCTGTCTTAAATGCCGCCTATATTATCCGGGCTCGCACCATCCTGCTGCGGGACATAGGAGCCTGCCTTTCACCGTTCAACAGCTTCCAGATCCTGCAGGGCATCGAGACCCTGACCCTGCGCATGGAGCGCCACTGCGACAATGCCATGGCAGTTGCAAAACACCTTGAAAACCACGACAAGGTCAGCTGGGTGATCTATCCTGGCATGGTCTCGCATCCCACCCACGAGCTGGCAAAAAAATACCTGCACTACGGCTTCGGTGCCCTGGTCGGATTCGGCATCAAGGGCGGCCTTGAGGCGGGCAAATCATTTATTAACAACCTGAAACTCTTCAGCCACCTGGCCAATATAGGCGACGCCAAGAGCCTGGCAATCCACCCGGCCTCCACCACCCATTCCCAGCTCACACCAGCGGAGCAGGAAGCAGCAGGCGCCCCCATTGACTATGTCCGGCTGTCAATCGGCCTGGAACATATCGACGACATCAAGGCAGACCTGGACCAGGCCCTGGCTGCTGCATAATATTACTATATCCCGGTGGCATGGCGAAAGCTGTGCCACCTGATTTTTCAACAAAGAAAATCTGGAGGCCTACAAATGCAATACTATTTCAATAAGATAGTTGAAATGACTTTTGAAGAAACTATCGATAAAGTGACAGAAGAACTCAAAAAAGAAGGTTTCGGGGTTCTTACGGAAATTGACGTTAAAGCTGCCCTGAAAAAGAAAATTGACGTGGATTTCAGGAAGTATAGAATCCTTGGGGCCTGTAATCCTTCATACGCCTATAAAGCTCTTCTTGCCGAGGATAAAATAGGCACAATGCTGCCCTGCAATGTCATTGTCCAGGAAAGAGAGGATGGCAAGATTGAGGTTGCCGCCATTGACCCGATTGCCTCCATGCAGGCAGTAGAGAATGAAAGCCTTGGCGGAATCGCCGTAGAGGTACATGCAAAGCTTAAGAAGGTTATTGAAAATATGTAAGGATACAATCCGGTCAATCAGAACTAAAAGGAAGATTAAAGACCGGAAGAGGATTTACCCTTTCCCGTTGTTCTTCTCCACTTTTTCTATAAACTTCGGATAGAACTCAGGGTAAAGATCCTTCACGCAGTCATTACAAATACCATGGGTGAAATCGGCCTCCGAGTGATCCCTGACATATTCCTCTATCTGCTGCCAGTAACCTTGATCATCCCGTATCTTCTTGCAGGATGCACATATAGGCAGCAAACCGCTTAAGGTCTTGACTTCGGCCAGGGCTTTTTGCAGACTTTCAATCAGTTTCTCTTTTTCTTTATCCGCCTGTTTGATCTTACCGTAATAATAACAGATCACTCCGCTGAACAGAACAAGTCGGACTGGCAAGGGAGGCAGGTTGGGGGCTGTTGGTGAATGTATAGTTCCTACTCGATTGAAAGACAAAATGAAGAATATTCTTTAACTGAGGGCATCCTTATTGCTGACGCATGCATTTACTTCTTTTGCTTGTATCCAGGCTCTTTTCTCAGCCCGTCAATCATATGTCTGATGGCTAAAAAGGGATGGTGCCATATCATGCGGGGCCCGGCATAGCGCATTATATCACGGATTTTCTCTCTCATCTTCGGCTTATAACAATGGATAGGGCAGTTGCCGCAGGTTGTCTTGTTTTCCTGAAAAGGACAATTCTCAAGCCGCAATCGTGCGTATTCAACAAGTTCGTGGCATTCGTCACAGAGTTTCCCTTTTGTCAGGTGATAATCCCTGCAGTAGATACCTATCATGTATTCTACGGTCTTCTGCTCTCTTTTCATGCGGGGATGCATACGGGAAGGGACTTTCTCCATGCTTGGGTTAAGAGTGAAAAGTTATTCTGGTATCTCAGGATACGCAATAATCAACTTACCAGTAGCATCGGGCTCAACGCCTAAATTATGGGCAATCTCACTCCAGCTTCTCCCCTGTTTTTTGTATTGCTCAACCAATACTTCCGGATTCTGCTCCCTGGCATGGGCAAGGATAAAAATCAGGTTGATTTCCTTTTCATTCAGGCCGGACATTCTCAGTTTATTAATTTCTTCGGACTTAATCTTGTAGAGTTCACCTATTATTTCATCGACAATCCTGATGCCAGCCTCTTCAACAGGCATGCCGGCTTTGATGGCTTCCAACAGTGGATCCTTCTTGATTGTTTCCTGCTGAGACAAACCAGAGATAATTTTTTCCCAGGTGTTATTCTCTTTGTGCAATCTGAGAAACTTCCGGATATCTACCCCGGTTATCTTTGCAATTTCCAAGCCGATCAGCAAGTCATCCTGGGCTACTCCCTCATTCATTTTAATCATAACGATCTGTCTTTTGGGAATAGCAAATGATTTTGCCAGCAAACTGTTAAAGCTTGTTGCCAGGACATATTCGTCAGGTGCAAACCTGTCGGCGGAGTTATAGCTTCTATCAGTAAAACAGTGACATTGTATGGCGCTTTCTGCAAACGCCTGCACCGCCGAACCCAAACTGAAAAGAATAAGGATTATTAGAAAAAAGGAGGATTTTGGTTTGAGCAGATTCATTGGTTTATTGACGTTGTTCTGCTTTATTGCATTACTTTTATTGTAAGCCATCACTCAAGAAAATCAAGCGGATTGCACAATATTACACCATTCGCCAGATGCATGGTCTGCCAGTCCAGGTTGGCAATTGCAGACTCTTCAGCCCAGATAACAGAGAGATGAAGATGGGGGAGAATGCTCTTATTCTCAACGGCACAGATCATGGCAATTGCTTCACCTGCCTTGACCAGGGTACCTGTTTGTATGGTTTTAAAAGCTGAGGTGTGGGCGTAAATTGAATAAAGACGCCTGCCCTTCTCCAGAAAATCATGAGCCACCAGAATGGAGGAACCCAGAAGGTCTTTAAAGATACTTACAACCGTGCCTGCATACATGGCAGGCACAATACTTTTTGCAACAAGGTTTACCAGTTTGCCGTTCCTGTCTTCAAAGCAACAGAAATCAAGACCTTCATGAGGTGTCACCCTGCTGCCTGACTCTTTCCACCACGTATCAAGAACTTCAAACTCCATTCCCGGCTGAAAAACCCAACGTGCAAAGCCCAGATTCCCCAGCCCGTTAAGCATAACAAACGATCTGGTAAAAGATGATTTAGGGATTTTGGACATGTAATAATGAACAAGGACTTGCAAAAAACATTTCTATTCCTACTCCTCAATCTCTGAGAAACCCCAATAGGGAAAATCAAGGCGGTACCTGGAAATCAAGCCGGGGCTGTTTTCACGGCTGGCTACCAGCCACAGCGCATTAACACGTTCGGTTTCTTCCTTGATATCGATGGGCTCCCACTCAGGCAGAAAAATCATGGCATTATCAGCCGTATATTCTATATCGCTTGAATCCTTAAAAAGCCCCATATGAGGAACCCCGTCGTATCGACCGCTTTCCTGACGATTTAATTCCGAGACGATAAGAAAGCCAACCTGCAGTTCATCGCGCATGGATTCAAACTCTCTCAGCCATGCGTTTATCCCGGTCCTTTTTTCAGAAAAATCCTTGAACGGCAACTTATGAAGGCTGTCAATCACCACAATGATATCATCCCTTCTTGTCTCATGACGCAGAAAATCAATATGCCGCCGCATAATAGCAGGGGTTATCTGTCGGTCATTTACCACCCGGAAAAACTGCATCATGGTTTGCAGTTCTTCCTGGGCAATTTCAAGACGGCTTTTTTCCTCATCCGTCAGCGCGGAAGACACAATTTTATCCACCGGAAGCCTGCTTAAACGGGATAATGTCCTCTGGTATATCTTCTGCGCACCGTTTTCAAAATCATAATAGAGTACAGGCATTTTCTTCCTGGCTATCTCGGTACCCAACTGGATACCAAAACAGGATTTGCCGGCCTTGGGTGCTCCGCCAATGATGTTAATACCGTATATGCCGCCAACCGCCCCATCATAGCGGGTCATGCCGGTACTCAGGGACTGATAACTTTCAGAGAGCTGGCGTTCGATCTTGTCCATTAACAGGTCATACTCGTGACCTGGGGAACGGAAAGGAGAAAACGCCCGGGAACCATTGACCATCCGGGTTACTTCAGCTTTAAAATTTTCCAGATTTTCCTCTGCAAGCTGGGCCAGGTTAAAGCCTCGTTTAAGCTGGGAGGGCCACTGCAGCAGCCTGACCTTAAAGCCAACCTGCTCAGCAAAAGCACGGGCGGCTTCAACTGATTCCGGGGAATGGTTCATCACCATGATTACCGTATTTATATGCTCGAATCGCCTGATATCAATACTTCGCAGGTCGGCTGCATTTGTCACTGCAATACCAGGAAAACCCAGTTCACGCAGACAGAGAAGGTTCTGCTCACCTTCCACCACGAACAGGGCGCCATCTTCACAATGATCAATATCATTGAGATTGAAAATCTGTAAACCATTGGTGGCAAATGATTGATCACCGTGCCAGAAGTGCTCGGTTTCATCTTCCGGCATAATGCAATGTGCTGTATAGCATTTACCATTTTGCATAAAGTATGGATAGACTATATAGCGGCCATTATAGCCGATTTTCATTTCTTTCAGTGTGTCAGTTCCCACTCCGATCCTGGCAAAGTATGCTTCAATATTGGGGGTCAGCTTGTCCTGATATTTATTAATTTCCTGATTTATATTGCCACTTGGAAACTTCAGTGACTGGGCATACGGTTGACGGTCCGGATCATAGCCGGGGACCGTGGCAGGATCCAAGCCACTGAGCCTGGCAAAATGGAGTGCAAATCCACCGGGGACACACCGGCTCTGACAGCGGAAGTATCCTGCAAAATAGCTTCTCGCACCCAGATAAACAACCAGAGTGCCAGTCTTGTCACCTTCCTTGTCTTTGCAAAATGGGCAGGGCCCCTTCAACATGGTGCCTTCGATTATGCCCCCGGGAAGATGCTCCCGGTAAAAACTTGCTAATTTTTCATTGAGTGTCATAGCTCAAACCTTGATGATCTTATAAAAAGTCTTAACAGCAAAAGCGCCTCAATTATATTGACATATTATAAACGTTATACGTGTCGTAATCGTGCTTTTCGAAGTCCCACTTCGTTCCCTATCTGCGATTCCGACAAACCTTAAAGATGCCTAAGATTGGACAGTTGCTGAAGAGGGGAAAAGTGTATTTTCTCCAATAAATCAATTAACTAT
>Ga0255045_10000181_pt1 | contig 13303 bp, 13 predicted proteins | sample BC1_12_23_MG_FD_183652 | JGI IMG/M metagenome (GOLD analysis project Ga0255045, IMG submission 183652) | Seawater microbial communities from Strait of Georgia, British Columbia, Canada - BC1_12_23 | ecosystem: Environmental > Aquatic > Marine > Strait | place: Canada: British Columbia...
GGTATGCAAGTAGCGCATCTTTATTGCTCCTTAGACAATCAACCAGCTGCTATTTAAATGCTACATAAACGATACTCAGAATTCAGTAAATATAGTTTGTGTATGCTGAACTCTCGCCCAGACCGCGTACCGATTGACGACGGTATTTTGCAGTCGCCGGTTATGCCACCGGAAGGCATGAGTCCCAATAAGGTATTCCTTCAAATCGTTTAACCAGAAAATCAACAAAAGCTCTGACTCGCTGCGACAGGTGACGTGTGTGAGGGTAAACCGCATAGGCATCGAATTGCCTGGGATGGTACTCATTCAGTAAAGGAAGTAATGTCCCGTTCTCAATTTCCCTGTAGACAATGAACGTGGGTAGAAAAACAATTCCTTGGCCAGACACTGCTGCTTCCCGGAGATATTCACCAGCACTGGCCTTTATATAAGGATCGATTGTTACTTTGTTTTCTCGATTATGTTTATCCGTAAACGTCCAAATTTTGTAATTGTGTAAAAGACTGTAAGCCAGACATTGATGATTGGATAATTCATCCAGTGCTTGGGGCGTGCCGTGTTTCTCGAGATAATCCGGACTTGCGCAGAGCACACGTTGAATAGGTGTTATGCATCGGGCGATTAAACTGGAATCGGGAAGATTGGCAATACGAATGGCAAGATCAAAACCCTCTTGCATTAAATCTACCTGCCGATCATTAAAATCCAAATCAAATTTAATTAACGGATGTATTTGCAGGAACTCATTGATCGCGGGACCCATGTGCATGAGTCCAAAACTTGAGGGTAAAGTCACCTTCAAACTGCCTTTTAAGGTGCTATGAGCCTGCGAAGTCGCGAGCTCGGCTTCGAGAACATCTTCCAATATTCGTACGGATTGCTGATAAAACGCACGCCCGGTGTCGGTCAGGTTCATGCGTCGGGTCGTTCGGTGGAAAAGCTCTACTCCCAAGTGTTCTTCCAACTCTTTCAAGCGTCGGCTGACCGCTGATTTAGCGACTCCCATTCGTTCCGCAGCCCCGCTGATACTGCCTGCTTCCACTACCCGGGTGAAGGTGCGCATATTCTCAAAGCGGTCCATAATCACCCTGGATAGTTGCGTATAGGAGAACAATAAATTCTTATGCTATCGGTTTATTCTCCTTATCGCAAATATCATAATTCATCTTGGCAGGAGCAGACATAGGCATGTAAGTCAGCCCGTCGGCACTTGTAATGCAGACTCAAGAACATAAAGGTTGTTGGTGGCCCGAAGATTATTACCGGGTGGAAAAAGAAGTGGGCGTCACTCGACATACAGAAAAGAGGGCATCATGAACACACAAACTGGTCAATCAAAAATAATTCCGGCCATTGAAGTTACGGAAGGTGGTGGTGTTACGGTATACCGCACGATCGGCACGCCAGCACTGCGTAACTATGATCCGTTCATCATGCTCGATCACATGAGCAGTGATAACCCGGCAGACTATATTGCTGGCTTCCCCCCGCATCCGCATCGTGGCTTTAATACCTTCACCTATATGATTGACGGTGATATGGAACACAAGGACAGTATGGGTAATACCGGTAATCTTGGTTCCGGTGGTGCACAGTGGATGAAAGCAGGCAGCGGCGTGATTCACTCGGAAATGCCTAAACAGGAAGACGGTTTATTACGTGGCTTTCAGTTATGGATCAACCTGCCTGCGGGCAACAAATTTGATGTGCCTGCTTACCAGGAGTACAAATCAGAGGCCTTTCCTGTCGTTGAAGATACGGATTATGGCGTGAAAGTGATCATAGGCCGTTTTGGAGATGCCTTATCGCCTATTTCGGATGAGATCACCCATGTGTCCTATTTCGATGTACGGGTAAAACCGGGCGGGCGTTTTCAGTATGCATTGCCTGAAAGACACAATAGTTTCCTGTATGTATTTGAGGGTGGTGGTGAAGTAAATAGGCAAACCGTGGCAGTGCAGCAACTGGTAACACTTGGTGGTAATGCTTCTCCCGTCTTTGTCGCCGGCGAACAGGGAGCTAGATTTTTGCTGGTTAGTGGAAAGCCCATTAATGAGTCCATTGTTCAGTATGGTCCGTTTGTGATGAATACCCGAGAAGAAATTGATGAAGCGATTCGCGATTATCAATCAAATAGTTTTGTTCGGGATCGGGCATGGATGAACCGATAGAAAAAGGGAGAGGTGTAAGTGATGGTCGGTAAATGGAAAGTTGAGAAAGGCGAATTTGTACGCGCCGTTTCGAGTTTCAGGAACTGGATTACCAGTGATGGCAGTCCAGGTCCCAGTGGAGAAGGTGGTTTTGCTGCTGAACCGGATCGGTATCATCTTTATGTCTCATACGCCTGCCCCTGGGCGCATCGCACTTTGATATTTCGTGCACTAAAAGGCTTAGAGGAAGTGATTTCAATTTCAGTGGTTCACCCACTAATGCCGGCTGAAAGTTGGGTATTTGGTGAATATCCCGGTGCAACAAAAGACCATGTGAACAATGCAAATTATCTGTATGAGAATTATTTGAAGGCTGATCCTCGTTTCAACGGGTTGGTCACCGTACCTCTTTTATGGGACAGGAAACGTAAGACGATTGTGAACAACGAGTCTTCTGAAATAATCCGCATGTTCAACTCAGCATTTGATGAATTTTCTAACCATGAAGGACTCGATTATTATCCTGAAGCCCTGCGGGAGGAAATCGATGCGATAAATAAAATGATCTATGACAATGTTAATAACGGTGTCTATCGTGCGGGATTTGCTACCCAGCAAGAGGCCTATGATCGGGCATTTGACAGTTTGTTTAGTGCGCTGGATGAACTTGAAGAACGATTATCAAAACAACGGTATTTGGTGGGGAGTCAGATCACCGAAGCTGACTGGCGTTTGTTTACAACTTTAGTCCGATTTGACCCTGTCTATTACAACCATTTCAAGACGAATAAAAAGCGTGTGATTGATTATCCCAATTTGTGGGCATATACACGAGAGCTTTACCAGGTTCCCGGTGTATCACAGACAGTGAATATGGATCATATCAAGACCCATTATTTTGCTAGCCATAAATCTATCAACCCGACTGGAATAGTACCCAAAGGGCCTGAAATTGATTATTTACAGCCACATGGCCGGGAAAATATGGCGACCAAGTAGTCGGAATAAATACCGATATCAAGGGGTTTCAAGTACTAAAGATCCCATATATTTCCGTACTCGTGGCGCCTGCCACAGTAGCGGCAGGTGAATGTCTCCCCGACGGTTCTATAGAAATGCGGCGGTACGTTCTCGAAGGCGCCCGGCCAGGTGACACATTCAGGGTTTTTACAGGAGATTTCCGCGAACTTGTAGATCTTCGGTGGCATGGCAAGACGATATTTTGCTTTCACCGATCGGTCTTTGATGAGATTAACGGTACAACCGGGAGAAACTGCGGCGAGCTTCTTGAGCTCCGTGTGTCCAATCTCGAGAATATCCGGTAGAGACATAATACCCTTGTAGTCTTGGGAATCGGTGGTATGGAAAACGCCGTGAGACCCTCGGACGTTGAGATTGAGAATGCGCCGAATCTTATAAATGCAGTCCCAGACATCCCCGGGTGTGCGACCTTTCGCGATGTGATCTATTACCGTCCCGTCATCGACCGGTTTGATACCGACTTTGAATCGATCCTCCACTCGCGATTGCCGGGTCACCGCAACTTCGGTAATAAAGGATTCGTCTTTACTCTCGGGAATGGGCCCGGCTCCATCGAAATCACTCCCCAGTTGTCCGGCTACCACGGCCAATTCGATTACCCGGGTGAAGTATCCGTTTATGCTCTGGCCATCCCAGCCGTTCAGGGACGTTTGATCCAGAAACGCGGGGATAACGGGTTTCTCCCTGTGCCGAGGAAGAGGATGGAAAAACCGGGTGTTCTTTGGCAGTTCGTCCAGCCATTTCTTTCTAAAGGTAACCGCCCGCCTTAGTTCATCCTCCCGTTCGCGAACCTCATCACCCATTCGTTCAAGCTGCAGCCGTGTGAAATACCAACAATCGCTGATATCGCTCGAATCGAGATATTCCGAAATGCTGGGCCACTCCCGGACTTCGAAACCATTGTCTTCCATTCGAGTCTTGTAAGTTGCCGGCAGGGACAATTCCTTCGGTGCTACCAGATCGACTTTAACTGATCGAAAGGCTTTCAGCCCGTCAGCCTTGGAGTGAACTGTCCGTCCATGGTGAAGATCACCGATGAGAGCAACGTGTATGTGGGAATCATCCCAGTCCCGCTGTTCCAGAAAAGTGAATTCGTCGAGGAACTCCTGGGTGGGATGTTCGTGGCGACCGTCGCCACCGTTGATGAATACCGGCCTCTCCCTGCCGATACGGTCTGCGTAGTCCCCGAGTTGTTCCTCCAAAGCCAGGCAAACGCCTTCCATCTTTGTTCGCATGATGAAAATGGAGCGCCGACCGTAGCCGAAGAGCATTTTAACCGTATCGACCAGGCTCTCGGATTTTTTGAAGGAGGAGGATGAGGCATCGAAGACATTGAGCTTGACGTCGTGAAACTTTGCGGCGTTCCGGAATGATTCCTTGGTGCGGGTGGAATCCTCCAGAAACATCAAGTAGATGCTCAAGTCCGGATCGCTGATGCGAAAGGGTGTGAGGTCTGCGCCGGAGGTCCAGGCTTCTTTGAGCTCCCGGGTTTTACGGTAGAGGTAGCGCTGTTCGTCGACGCTCAGGTCGGCTGCGGCGACCAGGGAACGGCCTTTCAACGGATTCGTGGTGGTCATCAGATGGGCTCACTCCGGCCGGGCTTCCTCTTGGAGGTCAAAAGCCGACAATTTCAGGATTTCGCCTCTCGAGCTTTGCACGAAGAGAGAGGCCCCGGCGAAGGATACCGAAGTCTCCGGTTCGACGGCAACCTCATTCACCGCGACGGTCGTAGCGTTTAGGTTTCCGAGTGGCGTAATCATATTGATTTAAAAGGTTATTATAGGTAATTAGTTCTGGGACGGACGTCATATATCCCTTCCGGCTTCTGGCTGCACCAGGCGCGCAGCGCTTGGTAAATGTCCGCACCCACAAATCTCGCCTTTTCACCGAGGTTACGCTCGATGCGCAGACACTCGTTCCACTTCACCATGCGTTCGCTACGGGCAAACGAACCTACTTTAAGCTGCCAGTCTGCCCAATCAGTATCCGCGGCCGGCTCTTTAGAGTGCTCGGATGATCCCACCTTCGACACGCAATCCCTGGCCGTTCATGGCACGGTTGCTGGTCAGGTAAACAGTGGCTTCCGCGACTTCGGCTACGTCTACAAAACGTTGTAACAACGAGGTGGACTCGTGTTCTGTAAAGTAGTTTCTGGTCAACTCATCGATCGGTTTACCTTCATCTTCAGCCAGGGTCTTGAAATAGTTTTCAACCCCTTCTGTCCAGGTCGGTCCCGGCAAGACCGAGTTGACAGTGACATTCTTGCCTTTGGTCAACTCCGCAAGTGCGCGCGACAAGGACAGCAGCGCGGTTTTCGTCACCGAATAGTGAACCATCTGGCCGAGAGGCTTTATCGCACACTCGGAGGAAATATTGACGATGCGGCCGTAATCCCGCTCAAGCATGGCGGGCAGCAAGGCGCGAGACAGCCTGACGGCTGAGAGTATGTTGACGTTGAAGTAGCGAGTCCACTCTTCGTCCGTGATCTCTGCAAAGGGTTTCACCTCAAATATTCCGGTGTTATTGATCAAGATATCTATGCCGCCTTGAGCTTCCAGGTCAGTCAGAAGGGCATCACTCTGCGCGGCATCGGACAGATCGGCGGGGGCGGCCAGAGCGTGGCCTTCGCAACCGGTTTGGGCAGTCAACTCGGCGGCGATATCACGGCAACGTGCCTCGTTACGGCCGTTGACGTATACGATGGCACCTTCCGCCAGATACTTTTCGGCAATCTTCTTACCGATACCACTGGTGGAACCAGTGACCAAAACACGTTTGTTTTGCAGTTGCAGATCCATACGGACTTCTTAGGGTAAGTTGATCGCTATCGGGCAGTATAAGCAAAATAGTCAATCATAGGAAACGACGTTTTGACTATGAAATGACCGAGCCGATCTGACCTGACAGACGGGGTACATGCCGCCTAAACCGTGTCCCCTATTACCTTACTATTGTTCGGTTTTGGGCTTGCTGCGCAGTAGCACGATGTTTAGAAGGATGGCGGTGATCGCGGACAAGCCAATGCCTTTGAGCGTGAATTCACCAATGCCAAACTGCATTCCGCCGATGCCGAATACCAATACCAGTGCAATGATCACGAGGTTACGCGCCTCGGAAAGATCTTCCGAGTTGCGCACCAACGTACCTAATCCCTCCGTCCCCTTTTTTGCTCTCAAATTCACTATTAACTGCCTGCAGTCTATGCAGAAAACAGGGTAACTAGGAACGATTGGATCTCATGTTTCCGAGCATGAGAAAACGACCGCCGGTTATTAGCCGACGGCCGTTCTATTCGGCTAAAGCGCGATAGGAGACTATGCAGCCTGCTGGGATGCTTTGTCGATACTCTCGGTGACGACTTTGCGCACCTCATCGGCTACTTCCTGATTCATCTCAGAAACAACCTTGGCATCGGCGACTAAGCCTTCCACCACATCACGGGCTGTTTCTCCCTGGGCAGTAAGGTAATCTTTGGCTTCGGCGGCGTCCTTGATGGACAGGGCGGCACTCCAGCGTGCGAGGGCCACATCGGCCTGCTTGCGTATTACCGCCAGGTTCATTTCAACCAGTTTCTCGGTGTAGCTAAGGGCGATCTTGTTGATCTCAACAACAGGGGCAACAACGTCTTCGAAAGATGCAATGGTCAGCTTGGTCATGATAAATCCCTCGTGGATTAAGGTTAATAAACTTGTTTATGTTGCGGTGCAGCATATACCGCATTATTGTGCAGTGCAACATTTTTTTGTCAGTGCATGAAAAAGGGTTTGGTCAAGCGCTTCCGGGGAGTATTGACAGGTCAGCTGATATGGGATGATACGTTGTATTGTTCCCATGGCTCGATCCAGTACCTGTTTCCGAGGAGATAAGCCGGATTAAGGAACAGCGGATTGAGTGCAGAGGCCGTGGTAGGCCGTTGAAACAGCCTGGAAAATAAATCTGTCCCGTTTTCGTGCCCACCGGTATTTGTCGTTCAGATTGGAGACTAAAAAATGAGTAAGAATGTAATCATTTGCCTTGACGGAACAGGAAATCAGTTCAACGAAGACAATTCCAACGTCGTCAAACTATTCCGCGTTATCGAACGCAGTGCTGAGCAGATCGCCTATTACGACCCGGGTGTTGGCACGCTCGCCGATCCGGACTACAAGATGCCGATTGCAAAAAAAATCAACAAGGGGTTCGGACTCGCATTCGGGAGCGGCCTGACTAAAAATGTAGAGCAGGCCTATTCCTACCTTATGGATCACTACGAGCAGGGCGACAAGTTATTTTTGTTCGGCTTCAGCCGCGGCGCTTATACGGCCCGCGTACTGGCAGGTTTTATCCACAGTTGCGGTTTGCTCGAAGCCGGTTGTCAAAACTTGATTCCCTACGCGATGAAGCTCTACAAGGCTGATAAAGTCGATTTCAAAATCATGCGCAAATTCAGATCTACCTATGGTCGCAGCGTGAAAATCGATTTCCTCGGACTATGGGATTCGGTAAGCACGACCGGTTGGGTGTATAACCCGGTGTTCCTGCCTTATACAACCAATAATGGCAGCGTGCTGGCGGTGCGCCAGGCCCTGGCTATCGATGAAAAACGTTCTTTCTTCAAAGATATGCGATGGGGCGATAAGTACCGTGACAAACAAGATATAAAAGAGGTCTGGTTCGCGGGTGTGCATTCCGATGTCGGTGGCGGCTATCCGGAGGCAGAGTCGGGACTGTCGAAGCTGGCTTTGAAGTGGATGATCGAGCAGGTGTCGGCGAGTAAATTCGGACTCGCTGTTGACCAGGAAAAAGTCGATCGGTACGTGCTAGGCCTGGGCAGCAGCAAATACATCGGTCCCGATAGCTCGGCGGATGCACACGAATCGCTTAAGGGCGCCTGGAAGCTGGTGCAATGGATTCCGAAAAGCGTGTGGCTGGTGGATGAGGAGCGCGAAGCGATACGCAAGCCGCTGCAGCACCGAATGATCGAGGCTGGTGCGACGCTGCATCAAAGTGTTCTGGATAGAATGAAATCAAGGCCTGCTTACAAGCCACCCAGCCTCCGGGGACGCTCCATAGAACAGATACAAAAAGACTTCGATATAGAGCCCGACGGGGAATAAGAACCGGACCAGTCGGCATGAAACGGGACAGATTTACTTTTCCAGCGCGGCCATGGTCGGAACGCAGTATTTGCGTAGGTGAGATAGTGTCATTACCAAGGGAAACTGGCGGACTAATTACCAAGCGACTTTGTCGTAGCACCGTATCAGCAAGTTGTCTCCCGCAAAGCGGACTTTCCAGTGCTCGGATGGTGACAGACCGGACTCGACCCATTGCTGCCGATCAAGTTGGGTTTCTATGCGGCAGCTATGCCGCGTAAGCGGACACTCGTCCGCGGCCTCTGGAATGCGTACTCCCCAGCCAATTCCAGACCTTCAAGTTCGGGGAGTCGTTCACGGGTCGACTCCCACGCACCGAGGCGTACAGCGAGAAGCCGCCGTTGTCCCGGCCGCGCATTGCGCTCCACCCTGTCTAGTGGCACATTGTTACCCATAAGTCATCGAAAACCGACGCATCAAGGAATTACAAGCACCTCAAGTTTAAGTCGGCAGTGATAAGAGAACTACAGATCAGCCACTTAGGCACAAATAAATTATTTTGTGTCGGAATTGTGGGTAACAATGAGGCCTAGTGGAGGAGGAACTGACATGAATCAACTGAAGTCGACCAAACGCAAAGAAAAGATATTTTGGCTGACAGGGGTATTCTTTTTCCTTTTATTGGGATTGGGGGTGGCGAGCATACATTTCCTTTTTCAAATCAACAATGAGCTCAAGGTAGTTATCAAGCGCGAGATACCCATCACCGAAATGATAACCCGAATTACGGTACATAAATTGGAGCAAACGGCCTGGCTCGAGCGGGCGTTGCGTCATGCTGAAGTCGCTGCGCATGGTCAACAGAATGATGAAGAAAACACGAGGCTGCTATACGAAGCAAAAGCCAAATTCAAGGAGATCACCCTCAAGGTGAACGAAGAAATTGATAACGCTTCAAACATGAGCACGGAAGCTCAGAAACTGGCTCAGGCAGAAGACATGAGAATCGAGCTTAGGCGTGTTGAAGGTTTGCTCATATCCATACGGGAGGAATATGTCGATTACATCAAGCACGTCAATGAATTGTTTGCTTTATTTGCGAATGGAAATATAAGTGATGCGGAACAGGCCGCCAACGAAACAGAAAAACTTGAAGGAGACTTCAATCAAAGGCTGGAAAGCTTTTTGTTTGAGTCCGAGAAAGTGACTCGACAATCCTTGTCAAGCATTGGAGAAAGAGAGGGAAAGGCAATAATTGTTATCGCGGTGGCAATCAGCATTGCCCTGCTGTACACGATTGTTGCGTTACTCCTTAATTCTATTTACGTGGTCTCCCGGAAGGTTCGTGCCTCGCGACATGGGCGTAATCGAAATAGCACCTGATTACGGCCGGGTGGCGATTGGAGCGCGTTACGTCCGCTATCAGCATTCAACCGACCCTTGCCAATGATCGATGATGGTCCGGAGTTGGCCGGGTAGCGACATTATTAACGCGAATTGAAGCGCTAAAATAGGGTCCGCTTTCGATAATAGTGCGAAAGAGTCTGACACTGTCTGTGAGTTCAGGTCTGATCCTTGCCAAGCGTAAGTGTTAACACCGAGCGTAAGGGATTCGACGGTTGCTCGGGCCGTTTCGCCGGCACCAAGAATGCACAGATCCAAGCAGCAGTCCTGCCAGCCGTCGTTGCTCTCAGTCCTTACGGAGTATAGGCAGGAGAAACGCCCTTTTCCAGGTTCATCAAATGTCCCCCGGACTGTCAGGCATCCGTCAACTTGCAGTGCCTAACAGAAGCACTAACCGAAGCTATGGGCCAAGGAGTAAAAGGTGAGTAAAAGGGGACGGAGGGACTCGATCTGGATTCCACCGCCCCCTTCTACCACATGAATCAATCGATATTGAGTGTAACCTCGCCTTCAGAGATCTGCGGCGGGCTGGGATTCAGATCGGAGGCATTTTTTTGTACCCAATCCTTTGAGATCTGGATACTCTGATCTGTCCCTTTCTTCTTTTTGCAGATCGTCACTGTTACACCGCCGTCTTCGGTTCTTATCAATGAGTAGGATACGAAACCCGATACACCACCGATAAGTTTCTTGACCTCCTTCTTATTTTCCTCGATCCGATCGAACAGCTCTTTGGCCCCCGGGCCGGAGTAGGTTCTTACTGCTGCGTACATGATGTTTCTCCTCGCTAAGTCGACGTAGTGTCAGGTCCCTGCGGTAAATGTCCGCAGAATGATAAAGATTATGGGGGGATATGCCAAGCACAGACCCTTTCAGATTGACCAGGGTCCGATTTTCATGGGCACCAGATAAGAGTCTAGATGAGGATTTCCTCTTGTCAATACGGCTATTTGGGTATGTTGGAGAATTACCATGAGATTAGGCAGATGACTTCTGATTTCCTTTTCTCAACCCTGCTTCAACCCGTACTCAAGATTTCCAGGCACCGCCTCAGCCATCTTCTCCGGGGGATCGAGATTCAGTTTGTTTGCAGCCAGCTGATCGGAACCGTCGCTAAAAACAACATCCGGCGCGTGGTCAAATCAGGTATGCCACTGGCAAAACTGGGGGTGCGGGGCGCTTCTTCGTAGCGATCCGCATGTTTAAGTCAAAATCTGAAAAGTCCCCGACATTGAAGTACACTATTCCGACCGCTTCGATTAGGTCATATTTGGTTCATGAAAGTATTTATCCCACGTATTGCTCTGGTCTGTATGCTTGCAACCAGTCTGGGAGCATTATCCGCCAATCCATGGATAAGCGAGGAAACCGGCAGAATACTCGCGGATCTTGTGCGAGTATCCCAGGAATACGACCTTTACAATGCCCGCTGCCGGGGTAATGCCGCATCAACCAAAACCGAGAATAGCAATCGGCTGTTTCTTTCCAAGTATCGGCTCACTATAAATCAGGTGATCAATCTCTACATAGGCAAAGATGACCGTGCCGAAAAAGCGGCCATGGAGCAGCAGTTCCTGCAAAAGGTAAGCCTGATGGGTGGCTGCAGGATGGCGAAAAAGAAAGGCCTATTAAAAGAACTGGATCAAAATTATCGACAATTATTCGAACAGATATCGAGCATGCCCTGAATCAGGTTTGGAGGCAGTATATTAAACTCTGTCCTCTGCCCAAAGATTTCGATTCCATATTATCTCTGACAGCTACGACCAATGGGTGTAGATGGAGAATTTTTACCCAAACCGCTATCAGGAGTTTATGAAGCCGTCAGTAGTGAAGGTGTCTGTAGAAGTTGTTGGGATTAATCTGATATCCGGAAGTTTTTTTTAAAATATACAGTCGGTTTATCACCAGCGAGTAAGCTATGGGAACTTGTCACCAGTTCTATGGGAAGTTCAGTGCTTTTAGCTCACAATGGCCCGGGCTACGATACTGAAATCAAAAGCACAGGGTGAGATGATCGGTGGCGGGGTACACTAAAACGGTACGGGGTATTTTTTCACAACGGCCAGAATATCAGCCAGTATCTCTTCATTCAAGGTCATCTCGAAAGCGCTAATATCCTCTTCCAGCTGTGCCATACTGGTTGCACCTATAATCGTTGAGGTAACACCGTCCACCTGATTGCACCAGGAAAGTGCAAGGGTAGCCAAGCTCATATTGTATTTGTCAGCCACTTTTTTATAGGCAGCGATAGCTTCATGTGAATGGGTTTTATCGCGAAATATGCCGTTGCGTTGGGTCATCGTCCAGCGCGCACCTGCCGGAAGTGCGCCATTCATATATTTCCCAGTCAATGCACCCCCTGCAAGTGGTGACCAGGGCAAATAAGCCACATCATTCATGACGCAGTTTTCTATCAGATAAGGCCAGTCTTTGGAATGCAGGAGGTTGAACTCGTTCTGGACAGAAATTATTCGTGGCAGACCATGCTTTTCACTTAAGCATAAATATTCATTGATACCCCAGGGGGTTTCATCGGACAAGCCGCAGTGTCTGATTTTACCTGCCTTGATACAGGTCGAGAGCGCCTCAAGGATATCCAGTATTTGCTCGCTGTTATGGTCGGCATCCACGCCGGTAAAGGTTAGTTTTCCAGGCCAATGCTTGCCAAAGTGCGGTGAACTGCGATTCGGCCAGTGAATCTGATACAGATCAATATAATCTGTCCGCAAGCGCTTCAGCGAAGCATCCACTGAACTGATAACCGCCGATCCAGTGACGTCAGCACCTCCGCGAATCCAGGAAACCCCGTTACCCGCAATCTTAGTGGCCAGCACAATCTCTTTTCGCTTTTCGGGGTTTCGAGCAAGCCAGTTGCCGATAATGGTTTCTGTTGCGCCATAGGTCTCTGCCGTAGGCGGTACCGCATACATTTCAGCGGTATCTAAAAAATTGATGCCCTTTGCCAAGGCGTAACCCAGTTGTTTGTCTGCATCTGTCTGAGTATTCTGTTTGCCCCAGGTCATGGTGCCCAGGCATACTTTTGAAACTCTCAGGCTGCTGTTTCCGAGTATTACGTATTCCATAATCAGACTCTTGCCAGTTGGTCATGTTTCATCTGGTTTATAAACTACCTATTGAATCTCTTTCTGATCTCTTCACATCGCCGTCTGTTGGTTCCAAGATCCGAGTAACCCACACGGGAGGCGGATCTCATGTGAATCAACTTTGCATTGTTATCTATTTGAAACTCCACATCGTCCGTAAAACGGAATAGGAATGTGGTAAAAGTTGCCCGTATATACGTTCCGGAATTTTCGATCACCTGGGTGCGGCTGAATTCGTTTATCACCTGAAGAAGTCTTGCCCGGGAATTCTCGATACTGCCTTGGTAGTTCAGCGGCTCAACATAATGCTTGGTGCCGATGTCCAGAGATGAAACGCAATTATCTTTATCCGGACAGGTGGAGATCATTTGTTTGGCCGTGCTGTTTTCTATTCCAGCCACGGTCGTGAAAATCCCCATGGCCAGAAATACAATGATGGCAATCAGGTGTGTGCCGTTCAACAAGAGGTGTTTTGTACCAGGTGCTTTATATAACATGAACAATAGGGGGCAGACCACGGTTCTTA
>Ga0255045_10000183_pt1 | contig 13259 bp, 9 predicted proteins | sample BC1_12_23_MG_FD_183652 | JGI IMG/M metagenome (GOLD analysis project Ga0255045, IMG submission 183652) | Seawater microbial communities from Strait of Georgia, British Columbia, Canada - BC1_12_23 | ecosystem: Environmental > Aquatic > Marine > Strait | place: Canada: British Columbia...
GGTCGACATCAATGCCAAGGCCGAGCGGATCGGAGCGCGCGAGGCCACTGTCGCTGATCTGCCTAAGAAGCGGGTTGGTTTCGAACACGGTGCCGTGCGCGGGACCGGTCGCGATGACGATTGTATCAAAGATTTGCCGCTCCCACGTTTGACTCCGGCGTGGACGCAGATCGACGGCAATACCGGTTTCCTGCGTTGCGCTCGCGCGGATCGATCCGGCTCGGATCGCAAACGTACCCTCCGCGATCCTGCGTTTGATGACATCATCGATTTGCGGCGCGATGCGAAAGCGATAGGTGTCCCAGAACGGTCGCAGATGATGAAGCAGCTTGGCGCGTTCTTGCAGCGGCAGCGGGCGCCAGATCTCTGTGCCTTGCAGGCGCAAATCGTCAAACGTCGTCGTGGCCGCTGTTGCAGAAGCACGGTGTGTTTGGCGTCAACATTCTGAGCTCGGATCACGTGGGCGTGGCCGAGCGATTTTCCGGTATCGGTGGATTGAAGGGCGCTGAGAGGTTCGCCGGTTCCGAATGGATCAGCCTTGCGTCCGGCGTGCCGCTGCTGGCGGGCGCGCTGGCGGCGTTCGACTGCGAGGTCGAGCACGTGGTCGAGCGGCATTCCCATGCCATCGTGATCGGCGCGTGCTCGATCTTCAGGTGACGCCGGGCAAGCCTGCGTTGACATACTGGCAGGGACAGTACATCCCGCTTGATGACAACGAGGACATTTCTCATCCTGCAGACCTGGGCCTGCCGACGATGCGCGCGCTCTGGCAGGTCTGATCGCAACTTTGATCAGTCGAACACGACCCGCCGTTCAACATAACTCGACAAATGGCCGTGTCATGGCGCGGCGTCAATTCAGGTCAGGAAAGATTTCAACCGGAAGGTCTCTCGCCTTGCGTTGAAGCTCTTGAATGGGAAGTGCGGCTGTACGAGGTGCAACTGCCTTTGCAGCTGGTTCGGCGTTCGACGCCGGAAAATCAATGGTCGCAATGTCGAATGTTGTCTCCCCTCTGGCGAGTGGATTGCTCGCACTAAGGACGATCAGGCTGCCGATCAATAGTCCGTAGGCGCAGAATGCGCCAACGATGAGAAAGAACTGGCGAGAATTCCGGTTGCTGAATCTGATCTGGCTTTTCATAGGAGCCTCCTATTTGGCGGCTATGAGTGTCCAGCAGAGGAAGATGTCTGTCTGTGGCCCGATCCACAGAACGCAAGATTTCACGATCTCATGGCCAGAAGCCGCGCGGAGTGTGAACAAGCTCACATTGGATAGCGGTCTCGACATCTATGCTCATGGACGAGAGGCAATCGAGCCATCCGGGCCGATGTCGCAAACGTCTCGGTGCGCGACCCCAAACTGTTGTTGCTATTGCGGATTTGCGAGCCGCTCGTTGACGTTTTTGCCCACCGAAAACCTTGCCGTCCGCTTTTCAGCTGATGAATTTCTAAGTATTGGCCGCCCGTCCGTGGAGATGATATCTTGCGATCTGCCGTGCATCTCAGTTCATTGCCGATCCAAGTTTTTGGCGCGCACGTTGCCAGCGATAATTGCGGGATGTCGTCATGAGCACGAACGTTCCTGAATCAATAGTCGAAGGTCCCCATCGCGGCTCTTCGGCAACTGCGACGTCCACGCGTCGCGGGTGGCGGGCGACTGACGGCGGCGCGCTGACCCGGTTTCTGGACAAGATCTCGCTGGCCCTAAAAATGGTGCGCTACCGATTTAGTTCCTACATCTTTTGCCATCTCTGGTTCCTCAAGCTCGTTTTCACACTGCTTCGCCCAGCGCGCCCCATAGCGATCTTCGGCAAGCTTGTGATCCTCACCAAAATGAAAGATGTCCGTGAGGTCCTCGGGCGTTTCGATGATTTTACGCTCGGCGAGGTGATCGAACCGGGGATGCCGTGGGGCGCGTTCCTGATGACGGTCGACTGGAACGAGCAACATGCGCGCGAGCGGGAGCTTCTGCAAAGTGTCGTCAAGCGAGACATCGATCAGCAGATTATCAAGAAAGTTGTCGCTGAAGAATGCCGCGAGCGAATAACCGCTGCCAACGGCCGGATCGATATGGTTGCCGAGCTTGCGGAGCCGGTCGTCATCCGCATTGCCAGTGACTATTTCGGCGTTTCTCCCCTGAAGAACGACAAACGTCGCATGGCACGGGCCACGCGGAACCTTGCCGGCATCATCATGGTCAATCCTCCGGTCGGTTCAAAGCCATGGATCGACTCGCGTGATGATATGGTAGCTCTCACGCAACAGCTGCTGGAACAGATCGCAGCTGCAAGATCTGCGATCCATGCGTCGCCTCAGACCCTGCTTCCCGACAGTTTGCTGACGCGGTTGAGTGTGTTGCTGCAGGCAGGAAACACACCCAAATGGTTTGATGAGGACTGGATACGACGATACCTGACCGGTCTGGTTGCGACGGGTCTCGCGACGGTTGTTCGCGGGACGGCGCAGACGGTCGACCAACTCGTGGCGCGCCCGGATGCCTTGAAAGAAGCGCAGCTGTTGGCGGCAGCTCTCGATCATGCGGAAGCATATGAGAAAAATCTCCCCGGCGGAGCGTCGGACATCGAGCGGCGGTCTGCCGCGGAGCGTGTGGCGAGATCGCGTGATGCGCTGTCACATTACATCTATGAGGCCCTTCGGTTCAGGCCGATGCTTCCTCTGCTCGTTCGCGACTGTCCGCGCGAAACAATCATCGCGAACGGCACCAGGCGCGTTCGCGTAATGCCTTCGGGCGCGCGGATTTTGGCCGCACCGTTGGCTGCCATGTTTGACCCGGAAGTATTTCCACAGCCGTGGCGCTTCGATTCGCAGCGACCGCTGAAGAACTACATTCATTTTGGCGATGGAGAGCGCCGCTGCTTCGGAAGATACGTTGCCGAGAGCGCCCTCTTGGAAATGGTGCGGGCGTTGCTGCGTCTGCCTGGTTTGGCGCGTGCACCCGGAGCCGATGGTCGCATCCGCTATCAGGGACCGGCGCCTTATTCACTTGTGCTCACGTTCAATAAGCAAACCGTTGGGGCTCAGGAACGGTGAACCCGAACTACACGACGATTATCACGCCGCTCGATCCCGGCCGAGTTGACGCATGCCGGCAATATCTGCGCGACAACGCCGAACCGCGTCCGGTAGGCGACTTGATTGAATGCCGCCCCCTGTTCCGGTTCGACAAGATCGCAAGCCTGCATTTCTGCAGCTTTGTCATCCTCGATGCGGACGGAGAGTTTACCCCAAGTCTCGTATTCGAGGCGACATTCGACGGGCCCCGAGAGGATTTTCTCGGCGAACTGCTGGATGTTGCATCAGAGGGCATGCATGAGGTCTATCGGCATTGCGCAGACTATCCGTTTTCCGGCCGCGCCGCTCCTCAACTGGTCAAAGAGTACCTGGTCCGCCATGACGTCGGCGCGAACACATTTTTCTGCGGTAGTCCCGGCCGTTCCGTTGCGCAAATCCGTGGTGAAAATCTTGTCCGTGACGAGATCCTGACATTTCTTTCAAATCGATGGCAGCCAGGCGACGCCATTCCCGCGCGATCAGCCGGATTCTTGGACGAGGTGCGGCGGCATGCTGTCCGCGGCCAGGACGACAGCCGCTGGGCCGAGCAGGTCGCGCCGATTCCCTGGGAGGTACGGCAGCGTTCGGCGATTGTCGCCGCTGCCGCTATCGCGGCATTCGTCGTGGTCTGCGGTACCGGCATAGCCGTAGGTGCGCTTGTTAATACACTGTTCGGTTCGGGGCCGCTCAATCTACACGGTCATATTGTTGGGGCATTCGCGCATGTCAGCCGCATCGGGGCCGGTGTCAGCAGTTCTCTGGCTTCCTGGTTTCCCTGGATTGCAAGTCACATCACAGTTGAGCCTGCGATCCTCCATATTCTGATTGCATTGACTGGTGTGTGGTTGATCGTTCGTATCTTTGAACTCTTCCTGACCGGCTGGACGAAGAATCCTCACGATCAGCTCTTTATCAATCGGTTCCCGCTGCAGATCGCAGTCATCGTCAGGTATGTGCTGATTGTGTTTCTTATCGGCTCCGTTGCGCTGGCGGTCATTTCAGGAATGACCGCGGCTCGCTCGGCAGGAGTTGAGGCAAATCAACCGGGCATTGGCGCTTCACTGGCAATGGCCGCTTCGACCATCTGGCGTCTGATCCTGGTCTGCCTTTGCCTGGTGGTCCTGAATTATTGGGCAACGTCACTGAAGCTTGCTGTCCAGCTTCGGCCGTACGATACCGTTCGCGAGAATGTGCGCCGGTTGTTGCTGGACATCGACAGGTTCGCAATGGTCGTTGTGGCAGCCATCGGCGTTCTGCTCATCGTGCGTCATATGCCGTTTACCGTCAGCAGCCAGATCGAGGCGATTGCGCGCTCAGCCGTATTTGCTGTCTTCGTAATTGTGACATACGGAACTCATTGGCATTCTGACCTTTTATGCCCTCGGGCTCATCCTTTTTGGGATCATACGAACGCTGGAGATCAGGGACACGCGAAATCTTTCGGAGCCCGCCGAACTCATCGCACGGGCTCGGGAGAACGCCCGAAAGTACGCGCGTGAAGAAGGTGGGATCAACAGGTATCAAAATCATCTCGCGAGCATAACGTCCGTGAAGCCGGGCTTCATCCGGTGCTGGCTGCTGCGCATTGCACTGTTTGTTATCAACCTGCTGTCCCGCTTCTGGTTCAACCGCGGTGAGCTTGGCGGGATACCGACGATCCTGTCGGCCCGCTGGGTGATGATCGACGGCGGCAAGCGGCTCCTGTTTCTCGATAACTATGGCGGTGCCTGGGAAAGCTATCTCAACGAATTCATCGATCTGGCGGCAGTGAAGGGTCTGAACGCCATCTGGTCGAATACATTCGTCACAGCCGGGGGCAAATCGTACGGCTTTCCCGCGTCGAAATTCCTGTTCTGGAAGGGCGCGCAGGCCGAACAGCCTTTCAAGGCCTATGTGCGTCAGAGCCAGGTCGAGACGATCGTCTGGTATGGCGCATACCCCATGCTCAGCGTTGTCAACATCAACGCAAATACGGAGCTGAGACAATCGCTGTTCAGACCCCTGAACTATGGTGAGATCGACACGATCTTTCGAAGCCTCTGATACGGGTACGTGCCATGGAGAAGATCGAGTGGGATGACGTTCAGAGGCTCGTGCTGAGCGGATATGCAGGATTGCCATTTTCCGCTTACCTCTTCTGGCACTTTGTGCCCGGCGAGGTCGATGCCGCCAAGCGATGGCTCGGTCTGCTGGCCGATCGCCTGACACGCGCGACGGATCGCGGCAGCAAACAGGCGGTAAACCTGGCGCTGACGGCGCATGGTCTGGAGCATCTCCGCGTCAGTGACAGCGTGCTGCACAGTTTCTCTCTCGAATTTCTCGAAGGAATGGCGCCGAAGCCGACGGCGGAAACGAAGTTTCCACGCCGGTCGAACATTCTTGGAGACCTGGGTGACAGCTCGCCGGAATTCTGGGAGTGGGGCGGCTGGACGCAGAGGCGCGACATCGACGGAATGCTGTTGCTCTATGCTGCCGGCGAATCGGAGCTTCTGTCTCTGGTCGAGGCGGAGATCAATGCAATGGCCGGTACTGAGCCGACAGCGCGACAGAATGGCGATCCGCTTATTATCGACGGCCGGATTTATGACGATCGCAAAGAACACTTTGGATTCAAGGACGGCATTTCCCAGCCGGTGATCGAAGGATCGCCCAAGGCAAACGGCAGGAAGCGCGGGAGGAATTCCGATGATGCTGATCACGGCAAAAAGCTGACCCAAGAGGAAAAGAGAATTCTCCTCGTCAAGGCGGGTGAGTTCATCCTCGGTTACAAGAATGAGCGTCGTGCCAGCATCTCAGATGTTTCCGTTACGAAGGACAGCTCAACGCGAGACATTCGTCGCAACGGGACGTACCTCGTTTTCCGGCAACTGGAACAGGATGTGCCCGCCTTCAACGAATTCGTTGCGAAGACGGCTGAGCGCATCTATGGGCTGGCGGATGAATCCGCACGGGAAAAAGTTGCGTCACTGCTCGTTGGGCGGACGCGCGAAGGCCACCCTCTGGTTCCCATCGAGAGGCCGCCAGAGGCAGATCCGCGCAACGACTTTCTCTACTATTTCGAGGATCGCTTCGGCATGGCTTGCCCGATTGGTGCACACATCCGCCGCGCGAATCCACGGGACACCATCGGACCGGATGCCGATACGGCTCTGCGGCTTTCAAAAATGCATCGCATCATCAGGCGTGGCAGGCCATATGGAGAAAGACTCGATACCGCCGAAGGAAGGACGGCCGGCAAACAGGCGACGCGGGGAATCTCGTTCATTGCCCTCAATGCGGACATCGCCGGGCAATTCGAGATGATCCAGCATTCATGGCTTAACAACACTCACTTCGGCGGTCTTTACGCCGGTACGGATCCGCTCGGGCATTTCAGTTGTGCCAGAGATGTGGCCACTATTCAGGACCGGCCCACCAACCATTATATCGATCGCCCGCGCCCGTTTGTCCGTGTCCGCGGGGGGGGCTACTTCTTTTTGCCCGGCATTGAGGCGGTCCGGGCGTTGACGACGTGAGGCGCGATGGCTGCTGACTGGATAGTCGAGGGGCTGGAGCAGCTTATTTGTCGGCGGTACTAGGCTCTTTGTTTCGATTTGCGGCATTGTTCGACGCGAGACGACAGCTCGCCATCAAAGCTTGCATGCCGCATTTTTCCGCAAGCCCAAGCGCACGCTTGAAATGTGCTTCTGTTATGGTGGTGTCTTGCGAATTTCCGGCGCGCGCGATCTCACCAAGCAGATGCGTTGCATATGCTTGCTGCGGCGGTTCCCCTCGCTGTTCAGCAAGCGCCAAGGCGCGTTCACCCGCGGCTTGCGCTTCCGCGAGACGGCCGGCAGCGAGCAATGCCCGGCCCTGGGCAACGAAAAGATAGCGCCAGCCGAACGCATGCTCCGCCAGCGGCACGTCGAGCCGCTCAGGCACTGACAGGATATCGAGGGCAGTCTCGATGTCGCCCGTTGCGAGATATGCTTCACCCATGCGGGCCGCGAAGACGGGATACATCTGGACCATTTCGAGATCCAGGCAGGTCTGCCAACTTTCGCGCAGAAGGGGAATCGCCTCGGCATGCCGCGCCTGGGCCGTCCGCAGGCGCCCGAGCACATGATTGATATTTGCGCGCGAGTAAGCGTGATCCAGGATTTCGGCGCGTCTGCTGGCGTCCTCGGCGACAGTTTCCGCTCGATCAAGCTCACCGAGTTCAATCAGTGAATCAGCCATGAAGGTTCGCAAAAGAACGCTGGGATAGGCGGCCCAGCCAGCACGCCTTTGATCAAGCTCCGGTGTTTCGAGCGAAATGCACTTTTCGTGCATATCGATCGAGGTTGCGAAATTGCCAAGCTCGTGGTGAACAATGCCGACGATGAGAAGCGAAGCGAACTGAAGCGATGAATCGCCGATTTGATTTGCGATGCCGCTTGCGGTTTCGGCAGCTGCCATCGCGGCCTGATGTTCTCCAAGTCTCCAAAGGGCCACTGCGAGCTGACAATTGACAGCAGCTGTGCGCACGGGATCTCCGGAGGCGTCGGCCAGACGGCTTGCCTCGCGCAAGACGTCCGCTATTCGACGATGTTTGCCGAGCGGCTCCAGTGCAATGACCAGCGTCAGGCGGAAATCTATCTCGGCCTTGATCTTGGCAGGAGAGGGGGGCAAGTGTGACAGGGTCTCCAGGCCGCGCTCGAAGATGCTGATTGCGTCCTGATTGGCTCCGCGTTTCACGGCGCGCCGGCAGCTGCGCAACTGGTAGGGGACGGCTTTTTCCCATAGCTCGGCTTTGAACGCGTGGTCGGCGAGCCGGTCAATGTACTCGTCAAGGCGATCGGGAAAACGCGATTCGATGATTTCGACAGCTTTGGCATGAAGAGAGCGCCGAAGTCCCAGCAGCATCGTGCCGTAGACAACTTCACGCGTGAGCTCATGCTTGAAGGAATAATCGGCCGACGTGGCGCTTCTGATCTTCCGAAGAAAATCAGCGGCCTCGAGCGTTCGAAGTTCGCCCGAAATTTCTGCCGGAGTTACATCCAGCATTTCCGAGAGCAGTGCGACGGAAATTTCCATACCGATGACGGCCGACGTCTGCAGCAGGGATTTTGGAAATCCGTCTAACAGATCGATGCGAGCGGCGAGCACCGAATGAATGGTCTGCGGAATTTCAACCCGTCCGGTTCGCTTGACGACCCGATAGCCGCCAGGTTGTCCCTCAAGAAATCCGGTTTCCTTGAGGGCCTGGACCAATTCTTCCATAAACAAGGGGTTGCCTTGAGACTGAGCCAATATTCGCCGTTTTAACGGGGCGAGGCTGTTGTCATCTCCCATCAGCCAGTTCATCAATTGGTGAGACGTCGTATCGTCAAGAGGTGACAGATCGAGACAGGTTGTGCCCCAATCCGGCGGCCCACCCTCAGGGCGTTGCGTTCCGATAAGAACGGTCCGCGTCCCTTCCAGAGCGCCAACCAGATTTTGCAGAATGAGCTTCGTCTCTGCGTCGGCCCAGTGAAGGTCCTCGACCAGGATCACCGACGGGTTCGACCGCGTGTAATGAAAGGCCAGCGACTTTACGGCTTCTAAGGTTTTAAGCCGCCGCTCCGACGGCTCCAGTTTTCTCCACTCTTGATCGTCCGCGTTGAGATCCAGCAGCGAAAGAATTGGCGGCAGGAAAGCCGACAGACTGCTGTCCAGCCGATCGATCCCTTCCTTGACGCGACCAATGACAGCTTCGGGGTTGTCATCAATGCCAATCCCAAACATGGCCCTGATCAGAATGCTGATGGGATAGTAACTCGAACTCGTGCGTTGCGAAGGACAGGCGGTTTCGAGCACGGTCCACTCGTCAGACAGGTTCCGGATGAAATCGTGTATCAGCCGGGATTTTCCCAATCCTGCCTCACCGACGATACACAGCGATTGTCCATGTCCTGCAGCGGCATCCTCAAGCGCGCTTCTCAGGCTGCGCAATTCGTTCTGGCGGCCAACGAGGACGCTGAGGCCGCGCGCGGACCGAACCTGCCATCGCGTTCTGATCCGTATTGCTGTTAGCTCGAAAGCTTCTACCGCTTCCGAGACGCCTTTTACATTTACAAATCCCTGCGGCTTGACCGTCACAAAACCTTTCGCAAGATCATGCGTTGCCGCGGTCAGCAAAATCTTGCCTGGTGCGGCGAGTTCTTCCATTCGCGCGGCCAAATGGACGCTCTTCCCAACCGCGTCGTAGTTCATCGCGAGGTTGTTGCCGATCGAATGGATGACGACCTCACCGGAATTTATGCCGATGCGGATAGCGATGTCCCTGCCGGTCCTTTGATTGAGCTCTCCCACGGCGGTCCGCATCGCAAGTGCCGCGCTGCACGCTTGAACAGCATGATCTTCCCTCGCGATAGGAGCCCCGAACAGCGCCATGATCCCGTCGCCAAGTGTCTGGTTCACGAAGCCTTCGTGGTGATGGACCGCATCCATCAAACTCTTGAGAACGGGACCGAGAACCTGAAGCACTTCCTCCGGATCGAGTTGATCGATTAGTGCTGTCGAATCGCGGACATCGGCAAAGACAATCGTGACGTGTTTGCGTTCGCCGAGCATCGCTCCGCCCGAGCGCAAGATGCGGTCGGCGAGGTCAGCGGGGATATTTGATTGCAGAAAGGAGAGCTCGTGCGGACCCATGTCGTTGGAGGGGGGCCTTGGACGTCCACAGCCACCGCAAAATCGGGCTGTCGGTTCCATAAGGAAACCGCAGTAGTTACAGCGATGATTTGTGCTGCCAACCAAGCTACGCTGCCCTATGCTCATGGCAGCCCCGCAATTTTGGGCCCAAGCTAGGTTTAAGGGTTCCTTTGGCAATAGCAAGACGGACTACCCGCTAGGGCGGAGGTCGGAAGCTTAAAAAATAGACGCGGGCCGAGGGGATAGCTCAAATGTATTAGGCATTGCCGCCCGGCAGCTGCAATCGATTGAAATTCAACCGATTTATATGACCCCGTTCCCCCGGTGACGAGTCCGCCGAACAGGAAGAAGTTTAGTTGTCTTGCTACTGGATCATAAGCTGATGCTTCAGGACGACAGACCAAGTGCTGCCCGCGCCATTAGCGACAAGACGAGCGTCTTGCGCAGCCATCCTCTGTTTCGCGACCTTGGTGCTGATGCGTTGGATCAATTGTGCCGTTACGCCAAAAAGAGAACTTTTAAACGCGGGGCAACGATTTTCGCGAAAGGAGACCCTGGCCAAAGCCTCTTCTTCATCATTTCCGGTACGGTCAAAATTGGTGTCTCATCCGCGGATGGTCGAGGCGCCATCTTCAACATGGTTGATGCCGGAGAGATGTTTGGCGAGATCGCAGTTCTCGATGGTCTCGCCAGAACTGCTGACGCTATTGCAAATTCGAACTGCGAGTTGTTTGTCGTTGATCGGAGAGATTTTCTATCCTTGTTGGCCGGCCAACCGGTACTGGCAACAAAGCTGATAGAGCTGCTTTGCGTCCGGTTGCGCTGGATCAGCGATCATGTGGAGCAGGTCATATTTCCCGAATTGTCGGGCAAGCTGGCCAAGGTACTCATCCGTCTGATTGACAGACCGGGTGCATCCTCCGATAGGAAAATCACCATCACGCAGCAGGAAATTGGCGAGATGCTCGGGATGTCGAGAGAAAGCGTCAACAAGCAACTGCATGAGTGGGCTGCCCGGAAGCTGGTCCGTCTTCAACGTGGATCGATTACTATCATCGATGTGGATTCGTTGAAGGCTCTGGCGGAGCGTTCGCAGGATTGATCGCATGGCCGGTCGGCCATCAGAGCTCTTGTGTTTTGCGGAGGCTAACCAGCGGACACGCTTTGCGGCTGTGACCTGGGCCTTGCTGCTGCGCCTGTTCGAACTGCGAGGGCGGCTTCACGCGTGAGTCTGACCGGGAGCTTACCGCGAATCCGATCAAGACCATGACAAGAGCAAATTCCACAGCCAGTACCGACACCGACCATCTCCAACACACCGTCCAGTTTCGTCGACTGCCTATGTCTGGATGGGCAAATTCTTCTGGGGCCTGCATGAGAGCCTCCTTCGAAGGAAGGCGCTTCCATATCCCAGATTGCGACAGGCGTATGTGAACCAAGTCACAGACCGACATGGCTGTTGGCGGCCGGGCATGTCGTCCTATCCAAGATCTTGATTTATTTGCATAATTAGAAGGGCGCCCTTAGGGGCGGCCTTCCGTTGGGGCTTGCGTCGGGCCTCAGTTGGTCTTGCCGAACTGCGGCTCGTCCGGTTTGCTGAATGTATTTCCGCTCGGTCCATATCCCGTGATCTGGATGACCGCGCCTTCCTCGCGCGTGCCGTCCCAATGGACCTTGCCGTTCGGGCTAGCGCGACCTTCCAAAACGACCGCAGGATGTGCGTCCCTTGGCTGCTTTCGCGGATCGGTTTGGGATCGTTCATGGCGCGTCCCTCAAGGTGTCAGGCTATTCAATGCCTGCCGTCACCATGGCAGGCCGCAGAGATCGATGGTGCCTTCGCGCAGTAGGCGCTTGATCTTGAAAACATAGGGCGCCATCGCCGTGAACTGTGCGCGTCCGCTGGGTTGTTCGGCGTAGACGGGGCCGTTGAATGTCTGCCAGCCAAGTTTTTCATAAAAAGCATTGTTGTGCGGTTCGCAGAACAGCATTCCGAAATCGGTGGCGCGTTCCTCGGTCAGGGTATGGATTGCTGCGTTGATCGCCAATGTCGCATAGCCACGGCCGCGGCAATCCTCACGCGTTGCCACGCCGCCGATCCCTCCGATCACCACCTTGCGGCCGTTCCAGGTGCCAGTGCGGCGGTAAATCCCGACATGGCAGACGATTTCACCGTCCGCCTCGATCATGACCCGGAGGTCGGCGTGGGCGAAGACGATATGGCCCCATGGCGCTGCTTTCACGACCTCCGGCGGCCAAACGGCCGACAATAGTGGCTTAACTGCCGGCCAAGCCGCGTCACCGGTCGTGATATCGATTTCGATGCTCATTCGATCGCCTGTCTTTCCGCCGTGCACATCAGCATTGTTCTCTGCGCAGATGGTAAAACGCCGATTCCGATGCGATGATAAACGTCATATCGGGAGAATTTTCTGCAATGCAGGCCGCTCAGCTCAGTTCTTATCAGAAGTGGTCGATTTTGATCGGCGCGTCCGTCATGTTGAGCCTGTCGATGGGTATGCGGCAGAGCTTCGGGCTTTTCCAGCCCTCGATCCTGCATGATACCCAGATTACCAGTGCCGATTTCTCCTTGGCCACCGCGATCCAGAATATCGTTTGGGGCGTGACGCAGCCCTTCGTCGGCATCCTCGCCGACAGATATGGATCACGTTATGTGATGCTCGCGGGTGTGTTGGTGTATGTACTCGGCCTCGTCACCATGATTTTCTCGACCACGGCGCTGGCGTTTACTTTCGGCGCCGGAATTTGCGTGGGCATCGCGCTGTCCTGCACCGCCGCGAGCATGAGCATGACGGTCGCGGCGCGGGCAGTCTCCGCCGCCAAGCGCAGCGTCACCATGGGCGCGATCTCCGCCGCTGGCTCCATCGGCCTCGTGATCGCTTCGCCGTTGGCGCAAGCCCTGATTTCGACCGCAGGCTGGCAGATCGCGCTGGTCGGTTTCGTTGGTCTCGCTTGCGTGATGCTGCCCTCGGCGTTCGGCGCGGGCGGCGCCGACAAGATCGAGTTGGACAAGGCAGACGAACTAAATCAGTCGCTTGGCGCAGTGGTCCAGTCTGCCCTTGGACATTCCGGCTACGTGATTATGGCTCTGGCCTTCTTTGTGTGCGGACTTCAGCTTGTCTTTATCACGACACACCTGCCGAATTATCTTGCCATTTGCGGTCTCGATCCTTCGCTCGGCGCATCGGCGCTGGCGCTGATCGGACTCTTCAACGTGTTCGGGTCGTATGTTTTCGGCTGGCTCGGAGGACGTTATCCCAAGCAGTTGCTGCTGGGCGGCATTTACATCGCGCGGTCGCTGGCGATTGCGGTGTATTTCATCCTGCCCGCCACACCTGCTTCAACGCTGATATTCGCCGCGGTCATGGGATCGCTCTGGCTCGGGGTCATTCCGCTGGTGAATGGCCTTGTCGCGCAGTTGTTCGGGCTTCGCTACATGGCGACCTTGACCGGCATCGCGTTCTTTAGCCACCAGGTGGGATCCTTCATCGGCGCATGGGGCAGCGGATTGATTTT
>Ga0255045_10000184_pt1 | contig 13212 bp, 12 predicted proteins | sample BC1_12_23_MG_FD_183652 | JGI IMG/M metagenome (GOLD analysis project Ga0255045, IMG submission 183652) | Seawater microbial communities from Strait of Georgia, British Columbia, Canada - BC1_12_23 | ecosystem: Environmental > Aquatic > Marine > Strait | place: Canada: British Columbia...
GGTGGAGAGCTCGGATAGCGCGCTTGCCGCTGTCCCGATCGGCCGCACGATGAAAGGGGACTCCTGGGACTCCTGGGACTTCGGCTACAACCTGGCCCTGCAGTTCAGAGCCACCGACGATCTGAACCTCGCCGCCACCTACCGCTCAAAGGTGGATCTGGATGTGGAGGGCTTTGCCACGCTGTTTGGACAGGGTGCAATTCCCACTTATGTGGGTGATGCCTCGGTAAGCATCCCCATACCGGCCACCCTCGCACTGGCCGCGGCTTATACCTTCAGGGAAAAAACCACGGTTGAGTTCACCTACGAACGCATTTACTGGTCCGCCTATGAAGATCTCGACTTCGACTACAATCCTCCCCTGGGTGCCTTGAATGCCTTTTTTTCCAGTTTCAACGATCCGGTACCCAAGAACTGGGACGACACCAATACCTACCGCATCGGCGTCACCCATCAATTGAATCCTAAGTGGACACTGATGGCCGGTTTCGCCTATGACGAATCGCCCGCACCCAAAGAGACCATCGGATTCGAACTGCCTGACTCTGACGCCAAGATCTATTCCATTGGTGCCCGTTATAAGCACTCGGATGCATTGAGCCTGGGCGGTTCCTTCCTTTACGACCGGAAAGACAAGCTGACGCTCGCACCGGGTGAAAATACCGTCAATGGTTTGTTGGCTGCCGGTGCCGAATTCGAGAATGCCCGGGCCTACCTGTTGACCGTGGGTCTCGAGTACAAGTTCTGACCAACAAAAAACGCCATCCCCTGTGAAGGGGGATGGCGTTTCTTTAACTATACCTATACTGAAGAAAAATCAGATATAGAGACAAATGTCGCTTTCGCCCGCAAATTCAAAGAACCTGGCGGCACCGGCATACTCTATACCGTCGATAAAATCCCCGGGATTCATGTCGAACAGATCCACGGTCATCTGACAGGCGATGAGCCGCACTTCGGCTTCCTGACAGAGTTCCCGGAGTTCCTCCAGGCTGGCCACGCCCTTGTCCGCCATCTTCTTCTTCATCATGGTGGTCATCATCGACTGCATGCCCGGCAGCGCTGTCAGCATCACCGGAAACCACTTGTCCATATTCATCGGCATGGGCATGCCGGGGTTACCCAGCGGGGTGACTTCCAGGGACAGGTTCTTTTTCAGAAGCTGCAGGCCGTAGAAGGTAAAAAAGATCTCGGTGTCATAGCCCAGGGCGGAAGCTGTCGAGGCCAGAATGAAGGGCGGATAGGCCCAATCGAGGGAACCCTTGGTCGCAATAATCGCTAATTTTTTCTCTTGCATCTGAATCTCCTCCTGTTCGGAGTTGTCGAGGGCTGATTCCAGACCGGTATTCAGGCTTTCTTGATCAGGAAATGGAATTTACCGCCTTCTTCCTTTGATTCCATCAGCTCATTTCCGGTCTGCCGCGAGAAGGCCTCGAAATCCTTGACCGAGCCCGGGTCCGTAGCAATGATGTGTAGAATCTGTCCGGTTTCCATTGGAGTCAAGGTCTTCTTTGCTCGCAGGATTGGCAGAGGACAGTTTAACCCGCTAGCATCCAATTCTTGATCGAAATCAGCCATATTTAGCCTCCAAGGCAAGTTGGGTCTCGGTATATTGAAAATCAGTCTAATCTTATATTCTAACGCACCAGAAACGCAAGTGATAATGCGCCTTCAACTGTAGGCAATTACCTGATATCCATGCCTCGCCCAGTCTATGATTCCGCCCTTGAGATTGATGACGTTCTGCATGCCCTGCTGCATAAGATACATGCATGCATGATAAGAACGGGCACCGCTGCGGCAGTAAAGTACAATTTCCTTATCTTTGGGAAAATCGTTCATCCTCAAGGGTATCAGGTGCATGGGCAGATGGGTGGAATCGGGAAGCATGCCGTGTACCACTTCGGCCTCACTGCGAATATCCAGGAGGTAAGGACCTTCGTCAGACGAAAGCCTGTTGTTGAGTTCCGTAGAATTGATCTCTTTTACCACGTCTAGGGGACCTGTTTTATGCTATAACCAAGCTTTTTAGTATACTACTAAGGCGCCTATATTAGCAAGAAACGATATGACCGGATTGTTCCCCGGCATACCCCATGGTAGAGTTCGCGCCTTGCCCGGATCAATGTCCCGGAGATACCAGTCCGCATGGATTTTTTACCAATTTTCATCGACATCAAAGGCAAGCTCTGCCTTGTGGTTGGAGGGGGTGAGGTCGCCGCCCGTAAGGCGTCGCTGCTGCTAAAGGCCGGGGGACACGTGCGGGTTGTTTCGCCCGACTTGTGTCCCAGCTTGAAATCTGAGCTGGACCGGGGGCTCATCGAACAAGAGGCGCGGGAATACGCGGTTGACGACCTTAACGACTGCCATCTGGTCATAGCCTCAACCGACAATCCGGCAATCAACCGGCAGATCTACGAACAGGCCTCCAGGCTTAGGATCCCAGTCAACGTGGTCGACCAGCCTGAACTCTGCACCTTTATCGTTCCCTCTATCATCGACCGGTCACCGGTGGTTGCGGCGGTATCCACCGGAGGCGCATCGCCGATCCTCGCCCGACTGATTCGCACACGGCTGGAAACACTGATTCCGGCGGGATACGGCCACCTGGCCGCACTGGCGCTTCGTTTCCGCGACAGTGTCAAGGAGCGATTTGACAAGCCTTCCGACCGGCGGCGGTTCTGGGAGAAAGTCCTGGAGGGCGGTGTGGCGGAGCGTGTCTTCGCAGGACATATGCGGGAGGCGGAAACCGCCATGGAACAGGCGCTCGCCGAATCCGGCCAGACCCAATCCGTGGGAGAAGTCTATCTGGTGGGCGGCGGCCCCGGAGACCCGGATTTGCTGACTTTTCGCGCATTGCGCCTGATGCAGCAGGCCGATGTGGTGGTGCACGACCGGCTGGTGGCCAAACCCATACTGGAACTGACCCGTCGGGACGCCGAACGCATTTACGTGGGCAAGGAGCGGGACCGTCATTCCATGCGCCAGGAAGAGATCAACCGGCTGCTGGTCCGGCTGGCGAAGGCGGGCAAGCGGGTGGTGCGGCTGAAGGGCGGAGACCCGTTTATCTTCGGGCGGGGCGGCGAGGAGATTGACACCCTTTCAGCCGAAGGGGTGCCGTTTCAGGTGATACCCGCGATCACCGCCGCCTCCGGTTGTGCCGCCTACGCCGGTATTCCCCTGACCCACAGGGAATATGCCCAGTCTGTAACCTTCGTGACCGGGCACCTGAAAGACGGCACCATGAATCTGAACTGGAACCAGCTGGCCCAGCCAAGTCAGACCGTGGTGTTCTACATGGGCCTGCTCGGGCTGCCGGTGATCTGCCGGGAACTGGTCAAACACGGGGTTTCACCGGAGATGCCGGTGGCGCTGATACAGCAGGGAACCACCGAAAATCAGCGGGTTTTCACCGGAACTCTGTCGGATATCGAATCCATTGTCGAACGTGAAAAACCCAAGCCACCCACACTGATCATCGTGGGGCATGTCGTGGAACTGCAGGAAAAACTAAGCTGGTACAAGGTCCCTGATAAAGAGGGATCAGTGTAAACTCTCCTGGAGGACAGCTTACCCTGCCCCCTCTATATCCCTCGCAAAGCCGGTCAGAAAAAAGCCCGGGACCCTGGACAGGGTACCGGGCTCACAGCCGGTCTAAAATCGTAACATTCTTCAGTCGTTCTCGCCCACTGCCTTCATGCTGAGACGTACACGCCCCTGCCTGTCAACTTCCAGGACCTTGACCTTGATGATGTCGCCTTCCGCAAGCTTGTCGCTCACCTTCTCGACGCGCTCCTCTGAGATCTGGGAGATATGCACCAGGCCGTCGCGACCGGGAAGAATGGTCACGAATGCGCCAAAGTCCATCAGACGGGCCACCTTGCCCTCATAGATGGTACCCACCTCCACATCAGCGGTAATCAGCTCGATACGTTTCTTGGCATCCTCGCCTGCCGCCTTGTCGACGGAGAAAATCTTGATCATACCGTCGTCGGTCACGTCCACCGTGGCGCCGGTCTCCTCGGTTATGGAACGGATCGTGGTACCGCCCTTGCCGATAACGTCACGGATCTTGTCCGGATCGATCTTGAAGGAAATAATGCGCGGGGCATGTTCGGACATCTCCTCCCTGGGTTTGGCAATCGCCTTGTTCATCTCCTCGAGAATGAACATGCGGCCATGTTTAGCCTGCTCCAGCGCGGTCTCCATGATCTCCCGGGTGATGCCGTCGATCTTGATGTCCATCTGCAGGGCATTGACGCCGTTGGCGGTACCCGCAACCTTGAAATCCATGTCGCCGAGATGATCCTCGTCACCCAGGATATCCGTCAGCACGGCGAAGTCGTCGCCTTCCTTGATCAGACCCATTGCCACACCGGCAACCGGCGTCTTGACGGGCACGCCGGCATCCATCAATGAGAGGCTGGTTCCGCATACCGAGGCCATTGAGGATGAGCCGTTGGACTCGGTGATCTCGGAGACCACCCGGATGGAGTAAGGGAAGCTGTCCAGCTCCGGCATACAGGCCAGTACACCACGCTTTGCCAACCTGCCGTGACCGATCTCGCGACGTTTGGGGCTGCCCACGCGGCCGGTCTCGTTCACGCAGAACGGCGGAAAGTTGTAATGCATCATGAACGGTTCCCGATAGGTCCCCCCCAGGGCGTCGATGATCTGGGAGTCCCGCTCCGTACCCAGCGTCGTCACCACCAGGGCCTGGGTCTCCCCCCGGGTAAAGAGGGCGGAACCGTGGGTTCTGGGCAATACACCGGTACGAACGGTAATGGATCTGACAGTCTTGGTGTCTCGGCCGTCTATACGGGGTTCGCCTGCGAGAATGCGGCTGCGCACCACCTTCTTCTTGAGCTTGCCGAGGGCCTCCTTCACCTCGCCTTCGCCCCACTGGGGCTGTTCACCCGCACAGAGCTTTCCGACGGTTTCGGCGGTCACTTCGTCGACACGGGTATAGCGTGCCATCTTGTCCGCAATGGTGTAAGCGGCGGTGATCGCATCGCCGGCGGCCGACTGCACCGCATCGGCCAGTTCCTTATCTGGCTCCGGCGGCGTGTAAATCATCTGCGCCTTACCCACCTGGGCCGCCAGCTCCTTGATCGCGGTAACCGCAACCTGCATCTGCTCATGACCGAACAGCACCGCACCCAGCATGATCTCCTCGGACAGCTGGTCGGCCTCGGACTCCACCATCAGCACGGCCTTTTCAGTGCCGGCCACCACCAGATCCAGATCGGTGGTCTCACTCAGACCGGTTCCGGGAGGATTGAGCAGATAACCGCCGTCCTTGTAGCCGACGCGCGCGGCACCTATGGGCCCCTGGAACGGGAGGCCTGAGATCGACAATGCGGCTGAGGTTCCCAGCAGTGCTGGAATCTCCGGATCCACCGCCGGGTTCAGGGACATCACGGTACAGATGATCTGCACTTCGTTGTTGTAGCCCTTGGGAAACAGCGGGCGAACGGGCCGGTCTATGAGACGGCAGACCAGGATCTCCTTCTCGGCAGGACGACCTTCCCGGCGAAAAAAACCGCCGGGGATCTTTCCTGCGGCGTAGGTCTTCTCCTGATAATCGACGGTCATCGGGAAAAAATCCCTGCCTGGAATGGGACCGGCGCCCACCACGGTGCACTGCACCACGGTACCTTCCATGTCGATCATTATCGCACCGTCAGCCTGACGGGCTATCTCGCCTGTCTCTATGGTGACTTTGTGGTCGCCGTACTGAAATTCTTTCTTAATCGGGGTCACGTGTGATTCCTCAAACAGTGATTGGGTTAGCGACGCAGGCCAAGTCTCTTGATCAGGTCACGATAACGCTCTACGTCATTTTCCTTCAGATAGTCGAGCAACTTCCGGCGGGAGTTCACCATGCGCACCAATCCCCGACGGGAGTGGTGATCGTGCTTGTGTTGAGCAAAATGCTCGGTCAATTCGTTGATTCTTGTGGTCAAGAGGGCAACCTGCACCTCCGGTGAACCGGTATCGTTGGTGCCGCGGCCATATTCTTCGACTACGGCCCTCTTTTGCTCTGCATTCATTGCCATTTTTTTGTCTCCTCATTGATTGGATTGGTGGAGCCGATCCCCGACAATGAGTTCAGGAACGGGCTCTGCCTTACCCCTTGGGGAAGGCAGCTGAGATACCCGGACAGCGGGCAAGGCCGTCCGGGATCCGGAAAACAGGTAATTATGATGGCTTTTGTTTTAGCAAGCAAACTTGCCTATATCAATCGCTTCGGGGCCACCCGCCCGTCGTCCAGGATCTCGCCCACGCCGATGAACAGGCCGTTGGGGTCGAACAGTCTGACCTGCCCTTCGGTTGGCGCATTCGGAACCAGCACGGGCTGCCCCTGTTTGACATAAAAAGTGCTGTCGGGGTTGAGCGTTACCGTCGGCCGGTCGGCCAGCGCAGTCTCCGCCGCCACCAGCAGATCGTCCAGCGCCTGGTACCCTTCCTGGGCGGCTGTTTCGAGCTGTTCCATGGTGATGCTGTTGTCCGCGTCGTAGGGACCTGCACCGGTACGCCGCAGATTTGTCACATGAGCGCCGCATCCCAGCACCCCACCAATATCTTCCGCCAGGGTGCGGACATAGGTGCCCTTGCTGCAACGCACTTCCAGTTCCAGGCTGGGGAGCTCGAAGGATTGCAGATGCAGTTCATAAATATTAATGGTGCGTGGCTCCCGCTCGACTTCCTTGCCTTCCCTTGCCAGCTTGTAGAGCCTCTCGCCCTTGTGCTTGAGCGCGGAATACATGGGAGGAATCTGCTGAATCTCGCCCCGGAACCCTTCCAGGGCCTTCATGGCATCGGCCTCCGTAATGTGATCGGTGGGGGCTGTCTCCACCACCTCGCCCTCGGTATCTCCGGTGGTGGTGGTAGCACCCAGCCTGACCTGAACCCAGTAGCTTTTATCGGCGTCCAGGAGAAATGCGGAGAGTTTGGTGGCGCCGCCGAAGCAAATCGGCAGGAGGCCCGTGGCAAGGGGATCAAGACTGCCGGTATGTCCTGCCTTCTGAGCATTGTAGATACGCTTTACCCGCTGCAGAGCACCGTTGGAGGTGTCTCCCTTCGGCTTGTCCAACAGCAGAACACCGCGTACGTTACGCCCCTTCCTACCCCTTCGGCCCATATCAACGTACCCACATAGTGTTAACAGGCCCTATCACTTGCCGTGTTTGGCAGCATCGGATTTAACCGCCGCGTCGATCAATGATGAGAGCTTTTCACCGCGTTCTACCGATTCGTCATGAACAAAACGCAGCTCAGGCGTCGTGCGCAAATTCACCTTCCGTCCCAATTCGTGCCTGAGAAAAGGTGCTGCCTCTTTGAGAATACGCGTGAGTTCCACCGGTTCCAGGCTGCTTCCGAGGGAGGTGTAATAGACTTTCGCGTGAGAAAAATCCCTGGATACGCGGACCTCTTGAATGGTCAACATACCGAGCCGCCGATCATCCAGTTCGTTTCCGATGATAGACGCGAGTTCACGCTGAAGCTGGGAACCGACCCGGTCGGTCCTGCTGAATTCACGCGCCATACTGGTGTACCCCGGGATCAGAGTTCGCGCGCTATTTCGGTGCGCTCGAAGACCTCGATATGATCCCCGACCTTTACGTCATTGTAGTTTTTGACGCCGATACCGCATTCTGTGCCTGCCTTGACCTCGCTGACGTCATCCTTGTGGCGGCGCAGTGATTCCAGTGCTCCTTCGTAAATCACCACATTGTCCCTCAGCACGCGGATCGGTGAATTACGCTTTACCGCACCCTCCTGCACCATACAGCCGGCGATGGCACCGAGCCTGGAGGACCGGAACACGTCGCGGACTTCGGCCATTCCAACGATCTCCTCCCGGATTTCCGGAGAGAGCATGCCGGACAGGGCGCTCTTAACATCATCCAACACTTCGTAGATGATGCTGTAATAGCGAAGATCGACACCCTGATCTTCCGCGATTCTTCTCGCGGATGCATCGGCCCGTACGTTGAAGCCAATGATGAATGCACTGGCAGTCTGCGCCAGATTGACATCCGACTCGTTGATACCGCCCACCGCCGATGCCACCACCTTGACGCTCACCTCATCATTCGAGAGCTTGGTCAGCGAATCCCTCAGTGCCTCCACGCTGCCCTGTACGTCGGCCTTGACGATCAGGTTGATCTGACTGGTCTCCCCCTCCGTCATCTTGGAGAAGAACTCATCGAGCTTCGCAGCCTTCTGGGCCGCGAGTCGGCTGTCACGGCTCTTTATCTGGCGCTCCAACGCCAGCTCACGGGCCTTGCGCTCGTCAGCCACCGCTATCGCATCGTCACCTGCATTGGGTACGCCAGACAGGCCCAATACCTCGACCGGGATCGAAGGTCCGGCACTCGTCACCTGATTGCGGTTCTCGTCGAACATCGCCCGCACTCTGCCGAGCTCCTGGCCGCTGACCAGCATGTCGCCCTGTTTCAAGGTACCTGACTGTACCAGCACCGTCGCCACCGGCCCCCGACCCTTGTCCAGGGTGGATTCCACGACAATACCCCTCGCAGGCCCCTCCTCCACCGCCTCCAGTTCGAGCAACTCGGCCTGGAGCAGGATGGCATCGAGCAGGTTGTCGATACCGTCGCCGGTCTTGGCCGACACCTTGACGAATATTGTGTCACCACCCCATTCCTCCGGCACGACCTCCTGCTGGGAAAGTTCCTGCATCACCCGGTCCGTGTTGGCCTCGGGTTTGTCGGTCTTGTTGACGGCGACGATGATCGGCACCTCGGCCGCCTTGGAGTGCTGTATCGCCTCTATGGTCTGAGGTTTGACACCATCGTCGGCCGCTACCACCAGGATCACGATATCGGTCGCCTTGGCGCCGCGGGCACGCATGGCGGAAAAAGCCGCATGGCCCGGCGTATCGAGGAAGGAGATCATCCCCTTCCCGGTCTCCACGTGATAGGCACCTATATGCTGGGTGATGCCGCCGGCCTCTCCTTCCGCAACCCGGGTCCTCCGAATATGATCGAGCAGGGAAGTTTTGCCGTGATCCACGTGGCCCATAATGGTGACAACGGGGGCGCGGGGTTTTTTCTCCCCCTGCAGCTCCTGCGCCAAGGTACTCATCACCTCGGATTCCACGTCCGCCTGCTTCTGCTCCACCGGCGCGTGCCCAAGTTCCTCGACCACCAGAAACGCGGTGTCCCGATCCAGAACCTGATTAATGGTGACCATCATCCCCATCTTCATCAGCTCCCGGATGACTTCCGCGGCCTTGATCGACATCTTCTGGGCCAGGTCTCCAACGGCGATGGTCTCGGGAACCTCAACCTCGTGCACTACCGGCGCAGTGGGTTTCACGAATCCGTGCTGCGCATCGCCCTGGCGTGCCGCGCTGCGCCGCCTCGGAGGCTGCTTGGGTTTGCGCCTGCCGCGCTTCCCGGCCGCCACATGCAGTTCTTTGCGCTCGCGGCCACTCTTGGACTTGTCCTCCTCCTTGCGATGAACGGCCTTTCTACCGGTCTTTTCCTCGGCAACCAATTGCGCCTGTTGAGCCGCCTGTTTCTGAAGAAAAAGCTCCTGTTCCTGTTTGGCCGCTGCTTCCGCTTCCTGCTTCTTGCTCTCCTCTTCCTCGAGACGCTGCTTCTCTTCTTCCTGGAGCTTGAGCTCCTCCTCTTCCCTGACCAGGCGCTGGGATTCGTCCTCGGCATCCCGGCGCGCCTTTTCCGCGGCATGTCTTGCGTCGACTTCGGCTTCGATGTCCCGTTTCTGATCCGCCTGGTCCTCCAGCGCCTTCCGCGCGACCTCGGCCTCCTGCAGCTGCATTTCGTCTTCCACAATCAGACTGCGTTTGACATAAGTGCGCTTGCGCCGCACCTCGACGCTCACTGTCTTGCCGGTTCGCAATGCCGCTCCCCGGGTCGGTGCACGGGAGCCGGACCCCGGCTGGCGAAGCTCGCTGACCGTCTTGCGCTTCAGGGTGATCTTTTTCGGACCCCCGTTTGGGTCGGCCGTCTTGCCGTGCTTCTCACGCAGGTGGATCAGCAACTGGCGCTTCTCCTCCTCGCTGATCACATCTTCCTCGCCGGCCTTGGGCAACCCCGCCTTGACCAGCTGCGTGAGCAGAAGATCGGTCGGTATTCCCACGTCACCGGCAAACTGTTTTACTGTTACGTCACTCATTCTGATGGGACCTCTCGACGGCCTAACCCTGCTGTTCGTCCACAAACCACGGGGCGCGCGCTGTCATGATCAGCTGCCCTGCCCGCTCCTCATCCATATCCTCGAGCTCCATGAGTTCATCCACGGCCAGCTCCGCCAGACCCTCCATGGTAATCACGCCGCGACTGGCAAGCTGTCGGGCGATACTTTCATCCATACCTTCCATACTGGTCAGATCATCGGCGGGTTTTTCGTCCGAGAGTGCCTCTTCCGTGGCGATGGCCCGGGTCAGCAGTACTTCCTTTGCCCTGCTGCGCAAATCATCCACGATTTCCGCATCGAACTCTTCGATATCCAGCATTTCGCTGATTGGAACATAGGCAACCTCGTCCAGGGTCGAAAATCCCTCCTGCACCAGGATGGATGCCACCTCTTCGTCCACATCCAAGTGGGCCATGAATTTCTCGACCAGGCTATGGGATTCGGCCTCGCTCTGGGCGGACGCCTCCTCCTCGTTCATGACATTGAGTTCCCAGCCGGTCAACTCACTGGCCAGGCGCACGTTTTGCCCGCCACGACCGATTGCCTGTGAGAGATTTTCCTCGGTCACCGCGACGGTCATGCTTTCGCTCTCCTCGTCCACGATGATGGAAACGACGTCGGCGGGTGACATGGCGTTGATCACGAACTGGGCAGACGTATTATTCCAGAGAATGATGTCCACCCTCTCACCGTTGAGTTCGTTGGATACCGCCTGAACCCGTGACCCACGCATGCCCACGCAGGCTCCCACTGGATCGATCCGCTGGTCATTGCTGCGTACGGCGATCTTGGCCCGAAGCCCCGGGTCACGTGCTGCGCCCATGATTTCGATCAGCCCCTCGCTCACCTCGGGCACCTCCAGCTTGAACAGTTCGATCAGAAGCTCCGGCCGCGCGCGGCTGACAAAAAGCTGGGGGCCACGGGGCTCGGGGCGAACATCGTAGAGCAGCCCGCGAATCCGGTCGCCGTTGCGAACCGATTCCCTGTTGATCATTTCCTCCCGGAGTATGATGGATTCGGCATTTCCGCCCAAGTCGAGAATCACGTTGCCGCGCTCGACCCGCTTCACCACCCCGGTCACCAGCTCGCCCACGCGCTCCGTATAGGCCTCCACGATCTTGGCGCGTTCGGCCTGCCTGACCTTCTGCACTATGACCTGTTTGGCGGTCTGGGCGGCTATCCGGCCGAAGGCTATGGAATCCATGGGTTCCTCTATGAAATCCCCGGTATTCAGCGCAGCATCCTGCTTTTGTGCATCCTCCAGCATGATCTGCCTTTCGGGCTGGAAGCCCTCTTCCTCGTCCGGCTCTTCGATGACCTCCCAGCGCCGGACACTGACATAATCGCCAGTCTCTCTGTCTATCGTCACCCTGACATCCATCTCACCACCATGTTTCTTGCGGGTTGCCGATGCCAGCGCCGCTTCAATGGCTTCGAAAATAGTATCTTTGTCGACGTCCTTCTCGTTGGATACGACATCTACGACCAGCAATATTTCTTTAGTCATCGTCTTTCAACCCAATCAGAATTCCGGTATCACCCGTGCTTTCTCTATCCCGCTCAACGGCAATCTGAATAGCCCGTCTTCCCCTTCCACCAGCACATTGTCGTTGTCGACACCCTTCAGAATGCCTTCGAAACGACGCCTGCCGTCCTGCTTGATCCGCAGCTTAACCGTGACACGGCTACCTGCGAATTTTTCATACTGCTCCCTGGTAAACAGAGGTCGATCCAGCCCGGGGGAAGATATCTCCAGGTTATACTCCCCCTTGATGGGGTCCTCGACATCGAGAACACCACTGAGCTGATGGCTGACGCCCGAGCAGTCATCCACGGTGATCCCCTCAACGCTGTCGATATAGACCCTCAAAAGCGCACCTGAACCGCCGCGCCCCTGAAACTCCACGCCGACCAACTCGTAACCCATCCCTTCCACCGTCTTGCAAACAAGACTTCTAAGGTCCTCGGGGGCCTGTGTCATGTCTAGGGCCTGTCAACACTGGTAACCACAAACAAAAAATGGGCCAAAGGCCCACTTCCACATAACACCTGAACCAATTTCAGGTGTCGACAATCCGCGCGGACCCGGCGCTACGGGCCACCCATAAAAAAACCCCGCTGACGGGGCCTGCCTCGAATGATCTCTGGGGCTTCCACCCCTTCGCTTTAATCCGCCCGTACCGACACCGCTTCGTTTAGGTATAGCCCGTTCGTCTCCAGGATTCCGCCTGCAGAACCCGCGCGGTTCACTACCCTCCCAAATCGGCACCGAATAATAGCGCATCGAAATGGCAGATGCAATTACCGCTCACCGGGCGGGATATTCCAAAAAAGAGCCTGTTATCACAGTTTTCTAATTTGGTATATCCAACTTGCTCCGGTTTCCTGGAATGACTCCAGTTCGACACCGGGGGTTTTACAGAGTACACCGAATTCCCGCACAGAATCCGGATTGGTGATGATCACCTTCAGCAGTTCTCCACTACCAAGCCTGGCCAGCGCTGCCTTGGTCTTTAATATGGGCAGCGGGCAGGTCAGCCCTGACAGATCAATTTCATGGGAAGGTTCGGTAGTCTCGGCCGTCTGGTTCATCAGTTTATCTCCGGAAACGCTTCTCAGTTGTAGTATCCGGATTATACACACTGGTACTCCGTCAACGTGATATTGACGGAGTACCTACCACGGTTGTAAAGGCTCACACTGCTGGTCTAGTCAGCTGACTGACTCCCCAGCGGTTTGACCGGCCGGTAGCGACCGGGAAGCTGTATCAGCGACGGAAGCAGTCACTTGCTCCCTGGACAGGACCTTGCCTTCGTCTTCACAGCGCTGGGCCCACCAATCGTGGTGCTCACGGGCCCAGTTGAGATCGCAGTAACCGGTCTTCATGCCTTCCAGCGCTCCCTCCATGCCGACACTGCCGAATTTGTCGATAGATCCATTTGGGAATGGGACATTTTTACCCGTCTCAGGGACCCGCAACTTCACACTATTCGATCCATGGATAAAGAATAGTGGAAGAATGAC
>Ga0255045_10000191_pt1 | contig 13081 bp, 20 predicted proteins | sample BC1_12_23_MG_FD_183652 | JGI IMG/M metagenome (GOLD analysis project Ga0255045, IMG submission 183652) | Seawater microbial communities from Strait of Georgia, British Columbia, Canada - BC1_12_23 | ecosystem: Environmental > Aquatic > Marine > Strait | place: Canada: British Columbia...
GTTTAATTGAAGTATCATATATAGGTAATTGTTCTTCTCGTAAATTACCTTTAAAATTAATATTTATTTTTTCTCCATCAATCATTTTGTTTATTGTTGGTTTACCAAACTTTTCTAATCCATAAAAACGAGGTATATATAGTTTTTTGGGTGATTCTAAATATAAACTAAACTTTTTTTCATTACCAGAACCAAAATCATTCATAGTAAATGGTTTTACAGTTAAATCATCTTTAATTTCTTTAATTTGTTTACAAGTTAATTCTTTTTTCTTAATAATATATCCATTTCTAGATAATTTAGTTTCCATATTTATATTATATTATGAAAATATACTTAAATAGATTCAAATTATAATATATAAGTTAATTATGGATTTTCAAAGTTTAGATAAAAAAGTTGAATCAAATATGGATTTAATAGTAGATATGTTTGATGGATCATTAAATTTTGATGATAAAATAGATAGCGATAAAAATGAACAATATTATATAGGTAAAGCTGAAAATATAATTAAACAATTGGATAAAACTAATTATTATATTTTTTTAATAGCGATGTTAAAAGATTATAATACATTGGATATAAGTCAAAAGAAATCAATTATAAAATTATTAAATATTAAACCAAAAATTGTAGAGAAAAGAGTGATTGTAAAAGTAAATAATAAACCGAAACTTAATAATAAACCGAAAGTTAATAATGACGATTATTAAAATATAATTAATAATATTATGATTATTGATTGTAGGGTATTTTTATTTACATTATTGATTGGAATAATGTATAAATATATAACTAATAAAAAAAGTAATAATATATTAATAAAAAAATAATTTATAATATAGTAATATGAATAAAATATTAAGTTATATCGTATCTATATTTTTCGCATTATTTGTAGTAAATACATTATGGTATTCAATTTCAGATGATTTAATAATAATTAAAGTTTAAGGCGTTTATAAATTAAAATAATAATAATGAGATTAGTTATAATGGCTAAAGAGACAAATTTAAAAGATTTAGATACTAGTTTATCTAAAGAAGAAGAAGATATTGTTGATTCCATAATAAGTGAATTAAATCAAGATATTCCTGGAGATAAATCAGAAGAGGGTTTACCCAAATCAGTTGATGTAAATATAGAAAAAGTTCAATTACAACAGCAACAACAACAGCAGCAACAGCAGCAACAGCAGAAGATGATGCAGCAACAGATGATGCAACAACAGATGATACAACAACAGATGATGCAGAGACAAAAAAATACAGAAGTAGAAGAAAAAGAAAAAGAAATATCATTAGTTGATAAATTAAAATTAGATTTACAATTGCCTGGTATAGTTGCTATATTAACATTTTTAGCAGTATTGCCTCATAGTGCTAAATTAATAGAATCAATGAAAATTACATTTTTATTGGATGGAGCAAATCTTAATTTATATGGATTAATTTTAAAATCATTATTAATGGGTTTTGTTTATTTTGTAATTACAAAATATGTATTAGTCTAATTTAAGTTCAATATTTTCTTCAATTTTTTTACAACATTTATTAATAGTTACTTCAGATATTTGAGATATTTTAGATATATCTTTTTTATTTATTATACAATCTTTTTTATAATTACAATAGAATAGAATACATCCAGCCGCGATTGAATCTGGTCTGACTTCAGATATTAAATTAACTTGTGTGATAATATCAGATATATCTTTAACTTGCTTAATATCATCTGAATTTAAATTTAATTTATTACAGAATCTATCAATAAAATCTTCCGGAATAATAGATTTAGCTTCTTTAATTCTGTTTTTAGAATAACTCATATGAATAATTTCTTGAAATGTTTTGGTTCCCTTTGTCATTACAGATGTAGTTAAATTAAACATTAGAGCAATTTCTTTTGAACTTCTAGATACGGAACAATTCTTACAAGCATAATATAAACATGCTGCAATAATACCTTTTCTGTTATTACCACGAGATATTTGTGTATCTGAAATTACTTTGTATAATGATTTCGCTTCTGTTACAATTTTACTTGGTAGTTGATTTTTTTTGGCTATATCTGCTATATCTGTAAATACTTTATAAGTGCTTCTTTCTTTATATGTCATACTATTCCATCCTGTATATTTTTTAACTTGAAACATACTTTTATCTTTTGAATATTGATTTGATACAATACTACCAACAGATGATTTAGGTAGAAGAATATTCAGTGGCATACCACATCTGGTTGGATCTGATGATTTAGTATCTTCTGATCCATAAAATCTCCATTCGGGATTATCAGATATATTTGATATTAATGTATCACATTTTTTACATTTAACTAATTCATTTATAAATATATAATTGTTTATTGATAAACAACATTCATTTGAATCTATAGTTATTTCTAATTTATCCAATTCTTCGAATAATTTATTGAATTCCATATTGTTTCTTTAATTATTTTTATGAATAAATATCAAATTTTTTTTATTTATTAAAATAATGCTAATAGAATATATTCATAATATTTTTGGTTCTGATATTAACACATCATTAGATAAAAGTATATATATTAAATATAATATTAATACTGTTATAAATTGTACTAGTAATATCGGTTTTTTAGATATTGATATAAAAAAAATAAGAATACCATTAACTGAAGATATGAATCATCATACTGATATACCATTATTAATTAAGAATATAGATAAAATATTAAATTATATAAATGATAATTATATTGATAATACTATATTAATATCATGTTCTACTGGTATAAATATTGGTCCATTAATAATTGGATTATTTATGGTTAAATATGGTAATATTTCTATAATGGATGTTAAAAATATATTAAAATCAAAAAATAAGGATATATGTATAGATTATGATTTAAGTATATTTAATTTGAAATAAATTATTTTTTAAAATTATTAATAAAATAAATTTAAATGGATTGTGATAGTCATCTGTTTTTAAAAGTTAAAAGTTTTAATTATGTATTAGATGATGTATATAGTGAATTTGATATATATTGGACAAATATTGATAATAATAAAGAAGATATTAAATTATTAAAAAGTTATCACAATTTAATAACATTATATATTATTGTTAATAGTATATTAACTATGTATGTATTTATTAAATATTTTAAATAATTGGTGTAAATCCACCAGTTAATTTATCTCCAACTTTTAATTTAGATGAATAATTCGGTGGTAAAATAATATCAACTCTACTACCAAATGATATAAATCCATATTTATAAGACCTATTAACTATATCACCTATATTAATATTATTTATAATTCTTCTAACAAAAAAACCAACTCGCTGTGTTACTATAATATTACCCAATTTAGATTCAAATGTTACGCGAATACCTTCATTATGAGAACTTTCTGGTTTTGTTGCCATTAAATGAACACCTTTGTTAACAATTTGACTATCAATAATTTTAGAATCAATTGGCGCATATTGAACATGAACATTTAATGGAGATAAAAAAACACTTATTTCCCTACCTTTAGAATATGTTACTGTTCCATCACACGGACTTACAATAATATCTTTATTAATGTTGGTTTCTCTATCAGGAGATCTATTAAATAATGCTAATAATAAAACTATAATTATTAATATTATCGTTATATTTTTTATCATTATATTAATTTATATATATTAATATTAACAATGATTATCCATTAATTATACAATATATTGTAGTATCATTAGGATATATTAAATTGTGTTTGGCGCCTAATGTTGAGGTAGTATTTTTTTCCAATTTTAGTTTCAAGGGTATAAATATTCAAATTGGATATGATTTACTTAAATTGGATATGATTTAATTAAATTGGATATGATTTAATTAAATTGGAGATGATTTACTTAAACCATATTTACTATCGGATTGAATAATATTATTAATATGAAGACATAACATTTCAAATAATATTGATAATTGTGGATTATGTATTAATAATTTTTTAATTTCAATTATATTTATAAAATTAAATATATTTTTGTGAGTTGATATTGTTAAATCATTATCCATTTAATTATTATATTTATATTATATAAATTTCTTTAAATTTTTAAATTTATCAAAATCATTATTAAATTTACTAATATGGTTTAAGACTTCTTTTTCTTTTTCATTTTTTAATTTTTTACATATTATATATTTATTTAATAAAGATATAATATTAATTGTATATTCATGATAATCATATAATCCTGTTTCGTTTCCATCTCCACCTGTTAATTTAGTTCCAGCAAAATAACCACTTAGTTGTAAAAATAATACTAGACAATTTAAACATGTATCTGTTATTTTAATATTATGTTTTATTATAAATTTAAGTAATGATGGAATCACAATTAGTAAAGATGGATTGTCTTCTGTTATTTTGTCATTATTTAATAATGGATCATTTTTATAGTTTTTTAAAATATAATTTCGATCTATATTTATATTATTTGGTTTTTTTAGATAATAATCTAGAAATAATTTAATATTTTCTAATTTATTATTTCGGGTTAATAATGCAACGGTATAATAATATTCATTATAATCTACTCTAAAACAAAAACCAAAATCATATATTACAATTTTAGGCATATCAGTATTTAAATCTATAATTGACCAATTACCTTCATGTAAATCACCATGACTTATTCCATTTATGCAACTATTTTCCATAAATATAGATAATGTTGCTAAGATTTTACATTTTGTAATATTATTTACTTTTACATTATATAATTTTAATCCTGGAATATATTCCATTATAAATATATCTTTAAATTTACTTTTAATTTTTGGAATAATAATACAATCTATATCAGAATATAATTTAGAGAATAAATCACAATTATTAGCTTCTATTTCTAAATTTGTTTGATCTTTTAATGAATATACAAATTTATCTATATCAATAATCGGTAATATTAAACTTAAATTAATTAATTTTGTAATTAATTTATATATAATAAAAAAAACATATATTTGAAAAATAATATCAGGATGTGTTACTTTCATTGCAAATTTTTCATTATTTATTTTATCTTCAATTAAATAAACCTGACCGATCGATCCAGAACCAATTAAATCTATGATATTATAATCATCTAATAATTCAGAATTAAAATTTTTTTTATATATTTTTTGTGTATATTCTATACCATGTATATTACAATTTTCAAAAAAAATATTAAATTTTTTTGTAATTAATATATCTGGGTATATGATTTTTGTAATTGGTAATAACCATTGGATAAATTTAATACTAACAGGCCCAGTTGAATTAATATTTGTTATTAATTTATCAATCCATTCTTCATTATTCTTTATATCTATAGACCTATTATATATAGTAAATAAATTTATTAATAAACAAGAATAATTATATAGTATTTTACAATATCTTAACATTATTATTATTATTATTATCTTATATATATTTTTTTTAATAATTAAACTAAATTTATATGAGATTAATTATATGCGATTAATTATTTAAAAATATATATACAATATATTTATTATAATGGCTACAATTGATTCATTAATTAAAGATTTAACAATTTTTTATGTAAAAACAAATTATGAAAATTACCTAAAAGATAATAATTTATCATCAATTAATAATAACAAAATTGAAGAAGTGGTTAATTTAATATATAATAAAGATAAACAAGAACATTTAATTCAATTTATTATTAATTCTTTAAAAGAATTATTAAAAAATGAATCACCCACAGAAACTATTATTAGAAGTATGTTATTAAGTAATATGATTGATGAAGAATTATGTAAACAAAAATTAATTACAGAAATTAAAATTTATCAAAATAAAATAGATTAATAATTTATCTATGTTTATATTAAGTAATGAGTAATATTTCAAGAATTAATTTAAATATTAAGAAAGATAACAAAAGAACTTTAAAGAAAAGCAAAAACTCTATTAATTATAAAGAATTTTTAAAAAAACATAAAAAATCAAATAATAAATCTTTAAACTCAATGATTAATAAAAATATTAAATCAGATAATAAAGTTTATATTAAAAAAATTAAAAAATCATTGAATAAACCCCAAACAGTTAAAATTATTAATTCATTTCCAGAAATAAATATTAAACCTAAACCAGAACATGAACCAGAACATGAACCAGAATCTAAATCTGAATCTAAATCTGAACCTGAACCAGAACCTGAATCTAAACCTGAACCTGAACCTGAACCAGAACCAGAAGAAAATAATTTTAAAAAAGTGAAAATTATGGAAACAGTTGTTCAACCGGTATTTAAAATAAATAGAAAATCTAAAAAGAAAAAATCATCTAAAAAGAAAAAATCCAAAAAAGTATCATTTGAATTAAGGAAAAAGAAAAAAACATTAAGAAAAAAAGTGGATAAATTATCTAATGATGAAATGTTAGATGATTTAAATAAGAGAGGTGTTAAATTAAGTAGTAACTCAACAAAATTAATAAAAGATATATATATGTGTGTAATGGATGAAAATTTAAATATAAAAAAAGAATAAATTATTTCCAATATAATTCTTCATATTTACAATCAGTTAAATATTGTTTATAATCATCATCAATATGAATTTTTAAATTTTGATCTTTAATTAATGGAGACTTAGATGTCCATTTATCATCATTCAATAATAAATTTAAATATTTAATTCTACCAATTGCTCCTTTAAATTTCTTTGATAATTTACTTCGTTTACTTTTTACCTTCCATTCTGCTTGCATTGCTTCAACTTTATTTTTGAAACCATATATTATACATATAGGATACCAATCTTGACCCTTATGAGTATATTTAGCTCCACCAGATAGTTCGCGATTATGTTGAAGCCACCTTCTTAAAAAATTATTTGTCATACCAACATATGTCAAATTGTTTGATTTAATTATATAAACTAAATAATCATGTGAATATTTAGAAATATTTGTCATTTATTATTAATAAATTAATACATCTTTAAACTTTTGCCATTTTTTTACCAACTGTAAACCATAATACTATACTTATTACTAATCCAATTAATAAACCATTATTAAATCCGATTATTTTAAACTGATTGCCAATAACACCTGTTATACACATTAGTAAAGCATAAAAAAATATAATCATATATGATTTTGAAAATTTAGTTATTTGATCAAACATTTTATATTATATACAAATATATTATTAATAGTTTCTAAAAGCATAACATTCAGGACATAATAATTTTAAATTAGATGGGTCATTACTACCACCATATTGAAGTGGAACAGTATAGCTTAATTTATATTTATCAATATCTTCTAAAACGATATGATTTCTACAATTAGGACATCTTAAACTTTGTTTATCTGCTATTTTAAATTTAACATTAGCCGAACTTGTGCTATTAATATTATATTCTGGAACAATTGAATGTAATGGTTGTGTTTGAATATCTTTTATATTTTTAGCCATTTTATAAACAAATGGTTTTTGATAACTCATAAAATAAATAAATATAAAAAATAAAATACATCCACCACCAAAATACATTTTTGTTTTTTTATCAACTTGATAATTTTTATTATACATATATCCACCAATTAATACTATTATTAATAAAGTAATACCATTCATTATAATATATATATTATATTATTTATTGAAACATTTTCTACATACTGGAATATATTTATCTGTTGATCCTATATCTGTTTGATTTGTATCTGTTTGATTTGTATCTGTTTGATTTGTATCTGTTTGATTTGTATCATTTGTAATTTTTTTAGAAAATATACCAGGTGTTCCATCTTTACATGTAATACACATTGCTGTTAGTAAATTAATTTTATCTGCAAATGGATATAGACGGTGGATATCTCCAAAATTTGCCCTATTTGAATCACCATTTAATCCAACTACAATAACATGTTTGTTGTTTAAATCTGTGGCAGTGGTTACAAAATCATATAAATCTTCAAAAAATTGACCTTCATCTACAATAATATACTCACATTCTGTGTATTTTTCTGTTGGAATTTCATTTAATTTATTAACACAAATACAATCTAATTTATTATTATTATGGGAACATATCTTATTTGTATCATATCTTTCATCGAGTTTTGAATTAATTAGTAATACGTTTTTATCAATTACTGATAATCTATTAACTGATTTAATAATTTCAGATGTTTTTCCAGAGAACATACAACCAACAATTAGTTCAAGGCTCATTTTTTAAAAATTTAATAGTTTAGATATTTATTTATTTACTATAAATAAAATCAAATTTTTTAAAAAATTGGATAACTTGCCATCATCGCAATGCCACATATCCCTCTGCTATCATTTATATTCATTTTTAATCTAATATATCCATTTTCTCCCCAATCTGTGCCCCATGAATTTTTAACTAACCAGTAACTAACATTATTTTCAATACCATAACCTATTAGTAATACACCATGATCTAATTGAAAACCACAATCAACATCATCATATATACCACTTTTATATAATTGAAATGATCTTTTATTTCCTTGTATTGCTACTGATACTGGATTTATGTTAACTGCTTTTTTTAATTTATTTTCATTATTAGATTCAATATCACTATAGTTTTTGATTTTAGCTACTTTATCACAAGTAGTATTAGAACAAATATTATTTTGTGCTACATATGGATATGTTAAATTAGAACATAGTGAATTTTCAATAATATAATTAAAACCATTATCCATTGAACCACCTTGACACCCATTATTACCATAAGAAGAAGAACAATCAACTAATTCTTGTTCAGATAAATTATATAATAATTTACTATGAATAGAAACAACTCCTTCAACGGCTTCAGCACTAGAAAATGCCCAACAAGATCCACATTGTAATTGATTTTTTACATTAGTAACAGCATTATGGTTCCTCCAATCTATAGATTTATTTATAATAATATCATCATTATTTTGTATATTATGTTTTGTTTTAGTATATATTATGTTATGGGTTGTTTTATTATTAAATTCATTTGGATAATATCTATCTATAAATTTATTATTTTCTAGTTTATAATTATTATTGTTATTATTATGATTTTCTATATAATTTAGATTATCTAATAGATTATCAGTTAGATTATCAGTTAGATTTAATGATTCTGAATAATAAATATCTGTTAAAAAAAGTGTAATATATGTGAACAATTTCATTATAATATAATAATATATTATATTTTAATTTTTTTTAATGCTGAAATAATATCTGGAAAACAATAATCAATATATTTTGGTTTATTAAAATCGCCACAATTAGTTCAAGGCTCATTTTTTAAAAATTTAATAGTTTAGATATTTATTTATTTACTATAAATAAAATCAATTTTTTTTTAAAAATTGGATAACTGGCAATCACCGCAATGCCACATATCCCTCTGCTATCATTCACTAATTATCCTCCATGATAAGTGTTTATCATACCGAAACTCAACACGGTTTCCATTATTATGTAGAGATGACATATCTATTAAGGCGGCTCTTATTGTATCATATCTATCAACAGTAGTTCCCACATCATTAGTATTTTTATTCTCTCTAATAGTTGTTATTAATGATAATAGTTCTTCTTTTGTAAATATAGATTGATTATTTAGTAATATACGTTGATTTTCTTCTAATGATTCAATATCTTTATTTGATTTCCTAATAATAGATGTATTTACTTTTTTAAAATTTATAACTTCATTTTGTAATGATTTTATATCTTTATTAGATTCTCTAATAATTTTTTTCAAATGAGATATTTCTTGTTGTAATTTAGAATTATCTTGTTGTAATTTAGAATTATCTTGTTGTAATTTAGAATTATCATTTTGGATTTCCACATATTCTTTTTTTGTTAAATCTTTATACCATGATTGTTTTTTAAGTCCATTACTATTTAAATCATTATCGTATTTATTTTTTAGTTTTACAAGGAGAGCTTCCCATTCATTATCAGTTTCACACGCATCTACTGTATACTCTAGATCTATAGCTATAGTTGGTTTAACAACATTGTAGAAAGCTTTTAATATCTCAATCCTTCCTTCCCTTGTGGTCTGAGAGGGTGCCTTCTTCTTAGCAGGGGTCCGGTGGGAACGCAGCATGCTGTATTTCTGTTTGATAACATGATCGGATGGAAGCATATATGTAGGTAAATCATTTATAACCTCATAATCTTCATTCAATTGTTCTCCTTTACCGGAAAAGGGTTTATGATAACGATTAAATTTCTGTTTATTAGTTACAGGTGTTAATTTTATTTTATCTCCTCCATAAAATTCACCCATACCAGGTCGTTCATCTTTATTATTTCTTTCTTCATTATTATACATTGTATTTTTATTGATTTTTTTCATATATATATATATTCAAATTTATTTACAATTTTTATTTGTTTTTAGGTGGTTTAATATTTATATTATTATAGATAGATTTAGTGCATATTGGATATTCTGCTCCCATTTTGCCTTTTATTTAATGTTTTCCTTACTTTTTTAACACAACTACAATATTTTTTAATCATTGTTTTATCTAATAGTTTGCGATTTCTCTTTGTTTATTTTTTAATAATTTTTGATAGGTATTTTGAGACATCTTCTTATTCCTTTTAGATCAAACTGGTTTAAATTATCAACTGTTTAAGAGAAGAGATGGTGTTTATCATTTACATTGGGTTCATTATATTTTTAAAGTATTTAGTGCTGAAATAATATCTGGAAAACAATAATCAATATATTTTGGTTTATTATATTTATTCGCATCCGGGTGTATCCATACTGTAGTCCAACCAAAAAATTTAGCAGTTTGAAGATTACTTGGTAAATCATCGAAAAAGATTATATTATCATTTATATTATGTGTATGATATAATATATTCACCACTTCATTATATGATCTAGGATTAGGTTTATAGTTTTGAAGTGTATCTCTGGCAAAAATATCATTGAATTTATCTAATGACTTCATATTGGTTAATGAATTCACAGCATGATTATGAATACCATTTGTATATATGTATTTTTTACAATTTAAATTATCCAAATATATATTTAATTTAGTATGTTCATTTATATCACTATATTGGTTATATGTGTTACTCATTAATAATGTATCATCTAAATCAAATATCAATACGACCATGTTTATATAATTCCATAATATTTAAAATTTGATAATTTTAATATTTAAATATTAAAATAATATATTAAATATAAAATGTCTTCTTCAAAATCTCAAACTCAACAATCATCAATTGCGAATAAAACAATTGATGATAATATTGATTCAGTTATTAGTCGATTAACCGATAGAGTAGTAGATAAAGAAGATGATTTATTCAATAATTCATTTGATTCCGATTCCGATTTAAAATTGGAACCAGTTGATAGTGTAGATAATTATGAAATATTACTATCTGAACAAGAAAAAAGGTATGTAATCTTTCCTATTCAAAAAGATGATATTTGGAAAATGTATAAAAAAGCAATGGCTAATTTTTGGACACCAGAAGAATTGGATTTATCTAAGGATTTAGAAGATTTTTTACAATTAACAGATAATGAAAGATATTTTATTGAAAATGTTCTAGCTTTCTTTGCGGCTTCTGATGGTATTGTAAATGAAAATTTAGTGGAAAGATTTTGTAGTGAAGTTCAATTATTAGAAGCTAAATTCTTTTATGGTTTTCAAGTAGCAATAGAAAATATTCATTCTGAAACATATTCACTATTAATTGATACTTATATTAAAGATTTGGAAAAGAAAAGCAAATTACTTAATGCTATTGAAACAATTCCATCGGTTAAGAAAAAAGCTGATTGGGCATTAAAATGGATCGGTGATAAATCTTCTTTTGGTGAAAGGTGTATTGCTTTTGCGGCTGTTGAGGGAATATTCTTTTCTGGTTCATTTTGTTCAATTTACTGGTTAAAGAAGCGTGGATTAATGCCAGGATTATGTCATAGTAATGAATTAATCAGTAGAGATGAAGGAATGCATACAGAATTTGCTGTTCTTATGTATAGTCATTTAGAAAATAAACCTACTAAAGAAAGAATTTTAGAAATCATTATGGAAGCAGTTGTAATTGAAAAAGAATTTATTACTGAATCGCTATCTTGTGAGTTAATAGGAATGAATTCTAAATTAATGAGTGAGTATATTGAATATGTTGCTGATCGGTTATTAATGATGTTATCAATTGAGCCAATTTATAAAACAGTAAATCCATTTGATTGGATGGAATTAATATCTGTACAAGGTAAAACTAATTTCTTTGAAAAAAGAGTTGGAGATTATTCAAATGTTTCTAATCCAGAGATGGATAGTAATCATACTTTTGCTCTGGACGATGATTTTTAAAATATTATTCATATTTATCTATTTTTTTTCTTACTCTGACTAGCTAATCTATCAATATTTGTTTTTGATTTTGTTGTAACTCTAGATGTATTTTCTTTCATTTTAATTTCATATTGATCTTTATCTTCATTAAAAGATAAAATATTAATTTTTTCAATATTTTGTTCTATAATATTATAATTAATATCTGCTTGCTTATTTAATAAATTATTACTAAGTGATTTATATAATAATTTACTTAATTGTGATTTTTTTTTTTCAGATAATTCATTATCTATGCTAAATTGTGAAATATATTTTCCAATTAATTTATGTTTAATACTTTTATCTAATTTTGACCAAGGTTGATTTTGTAAATTATTTCGTTCTTCATCAACAAAATTCATCATTAATTGCATTCTATCTGATAATTTATATGTTGATTTTTTTTCTGGTTCTATATCATTTGATTTACCACTTAATATTTTTTTTAAATCTGTGACACCTTCATCATCATTATTTTTTTCAAGTGAACTATTCATTGATTCTTATATATATATATATATATGGATAACTCCTTAAATATAATATATTTACCCTTTAAATATTATATTTGTAATATTATATATATATAATATGGAAACTATTAAAGGGATAAATTATGTTAGACCACC
>Ga0255045_10000192_pt1 | contig 13076 bp, 7 predicted proteins | sample BC1_12_23_MG_FD_183652 | JGI IMG/M metagenome (GOLD analysis project Ga0255045, IMG submission 183652) | Seawater microbial communities from Strait of Georgia, British Columbia, Canada - BC1_12_23 | ecosystem: Environmental > Aquatic > Marine > Strait | place: Canada: British Columbia...
GGAGAGTGCCGAACGGGCTGCGCTCGCCGATATCCACCGCGCTGCCCCGTCCGATCTCCGGGACCACCTCGGCCTCGAGCTCAGTGAGGTTGGCGATGTCCTCGTTTCCATCGGCAGGTGCAGACCTACGATCCTAGTAAATCGGACAGTCGGCCTGGGGTTGGCCCATCCCGCGGATCGCGAGACCGTGGAGACGATCGTCGAGCGCTATCGCGGTGCGGGTGTTGACCGTTACTTCCTCCAGCTCGATCCGGCGGCTATGCCCGAGGACCTGCCCGGATGGCTCGGGGATGCGGGCCTCGAGCCATACCACCGGGCGTGGGCCAAGTTCGAACGGGGAGACGAGGCGGCGCCGGCAGCTCGGTCAGATCTCGAGGTGCAGGAGATCGGGGCAAAGCACGCCATGGATTTCGGACGCATTGCGGCCGCCGGGTTCGAGCTTGACAAGGCCTGGATCCCGGCGCTGGCCGGACTGGTGGGCCGTGAAGGGTGGCATATCTATATGAGCTTCGAAGGGACTGAGCCGGCCGGTTGCGGGGCGATGCGGATACACAAAGGCGTCGGCTGGCTCGACTGGGCGGCTACCCTGCCAAAATTTCGGCGGCGCGGCAGCCAGGGTGCGGTCATCGTCCGCCGCATCACCGACGGCATCGCTTTCGGTTGCGAAGCCTTCGCGACATCGACTGGCGAGGAGGTGGCCGGCGACGCCCAGCACTCTTACCGCAATATCGAGCGCTACGGATTCCGCCGTACCCACGCTCGTGCGAACTGGGTGCCGGCGGGTTAAGAGTAAAGATTCAAGAGTAAAGGGTGAGAAGGTATGTGCGGACCTCTCCCGGGGGGGTGGATGCGCTTCACTCTTAACCCCTAACTCGCATCTGGCGACGGGCACGAACGTCTCTCGGGCAAGATTTAACGCGGTCAGCTCACTGGCTACGACGGATCCTCCGCGGTGCCTGTCGGCGTGGCAGCTTCCTCGGCCAGCCATCGGCGCAGGAAATGGCTGGCGATCTCATGCCGTCCCTCGGGATCCCTGGCCACCAGGCCCAACTCGAAGAGAGCCGAAAGGGTGGTTTCTACAGATTCGGAATGATTCTGAACGCCGCTGCCTATTTCAGTGAGCGAGGCTCCCGGCTTTACGGCGAGCAACCGAAGGATGGTCTGCTCCGTTTGACCGAATAGGTCGAAATCGACCGAGAAAAAGAAACTGACGGCGCGATCGTGTGCCACCTCCTCGATCGCGTCGTCGAGATTGCCACGGTCGAGGAAACGACGGCACAGGAGCTGGATCTGGTAGGGGTGGTTGCCGCACTGGCGTCGGATTCGCTCGACTTCGTCATCGCTGATGCCGGGACGCGCCGTTTCCGGAAGCTGGGTCTGACGGATGAGTTGCCGTGCCGCCTCGTCGTCGAGGGAACCGATGGCGAGGGGTGGTGTGAATCCATCGAGAAACGGAGAGGTGTCCTCATCCGTGTCAGCGAGCTGCCAGAGCCGGCTGCTCGAAGCCAACACTGATCGGATGCCGTCCCTCGAGTGCAATGCACGGCGGAGCTTGCGAAGGATCGATGGATCTTTTCGGTTGAGCTGGATCAGCTCCTCGACCTCGTCACACAGAAGTAACAACCGGAGGTTCTTGGAGAGGAGGATTCGGCGAAGACGACCAAGCGATTCGAAAAGGTCGTCCGAATGAATCTCGGAAAGACGGATCCCGACCCGTTCCAGGCGTTCTTCGGAGTCGAGCAGAGCATCGGCAAAGTCGAGGTGGAGCTCCTCCGGGCGGTCGGCCCCCTGGAGATCCCAGAAGACCGGAAGGAACCCGAGATCGGGCGTACTCTCGGCGGTAAATTCGAGCTGCTTGAGCACGGATGTCTTGCCGATTCTCCTGGTGCCGAGGAGCCACAGCCAGTTGCGATTGCCCCTGAGTACTTCCTCGATCACTGCAGCACGGCCGTAGAAGTTCTCTCCACGAACCCATTGCCCTACGACGAAAGGGACCGTCGTTCTGGCGATGGCGGGAGGCCCGGTTGATCGTCGCGTGCGCCCTCCGGTGCGCTCTTCGTTGGTTGCCGACACGCGGTCGACCTCTGCGATCAGGCGATAGCCGCGCTTCGAGATGGTTTCGATGAACCTGGGGTTTTTGACATCGTCGCCAAATGCGCGACGCAGCCCGGCGATCGAGCGCGTGATGACCGACTCGGTGATAAAGACCTCCGGCCACACAGCATCGGTGATATCGATCTTCGACATGACCTGGCCGGCGTTCTCAGCCAGGTAGACCAGGACGTCCATAAGCTTTGGTTCGAGCTGGACCACCCGTTCTTCGATCGAGAGCCGATTGAGGCTCGGTTGGACGAGCCATCCAGCGAGCCGAAAGTCGGCTGCAACAGGCCTTTCCGGGGCTTCCTGCTTATTCATCTCGAGGCATTCTATCCCGGACGTCTCGGTTCACGAGGGGAGGGAGAGATTTCGATCTCCTCGAAGAAGTTGTACCAGGGGCTGCCCTCCTGCTCCCAGTGTTTGTCGATTTCGACCGCCGACGCCACCATCACCAGGTTTTCGGCGAGACTCGCCATAAAGAGGCTTCGAACCCTTTGCGTCGTCCGCGGTTCGTAGTGGTTGAGCTCGTCGATGCCGTCGACCAGCAATACCAGCCTGGCCCGCTTGAGGCTGCGCTCCGCGAGCGTGAGGATCACGCCGCGGAAGTCGTTGGCGAGGTCCCGATGGCCGTAATCGGAGCCGAAGCGTGAGACCTTGCTCGGTGGCGCGAATGCGAGCTGACCCAATACGGCGTCCGCGACAGTAGCGAAAAGCAGACATTCGGGCACCCCGTGCAGGTCGATGTAAACGGGATAGAAGTCCATGGCCGGATCCTCATCGGCCATGAGGCACCCCTTGAGATAAAGGAGAATCGAGGTCTTCCCGCTCCCAGCCCTGCCGCACAGCAAGATGCTGTTGTTGTGGATCGTGCTCAGGATGCGTCGGATCAACTGCTCTCGTCCCTCAACCACGAGACCGTCGGCCGCAGAGAGCCGCGGAGGATCTTCTCCGCGAACTCGTCTGCCGAGGCGGCGCACGGTGCGGGCGAAGGCCCGTACGGAGGCGCGGATTGAGCTCATCGGCATACCATTTCGAACCCGACCGTGTTGTGAGACGCCGGCGGAGACGGAAATCTGCTCCCGGTGGTCAAAAGTGGTAACCGACGCCGACGCTGAAGATCATCGGATCGATATCGGTCCTTCCTGTGCCCTCGTCGGGTGGTGAAGCCTCGAGGGTCGTGTCGAGATACTTGAAGGTTGCGATTACCAGCCACCCGGCGTCGCCGAGTCGGATATCCAACCCCAGGTTGACTCCAATCCCGAAGTCGTTTTGGGTTACGAATCCCTCGGTCAGGAACCAGGGGTCGACGACGAGGTCGAAGCTCGAGTAGATGACGTAGGCGAGCAAGGGCCCGAAATAGAGATCGAATTGATCGTCCGGAGTGAGGTGCACGTTGAGCCCCGCATACACCGGGGTGATCCTGGGTTGTGCGCTGGCGGAGATCACCCCGACCTCGTCAATCAGCACGTCAATGACCGGGGTGGCGGTGAGGACGCCGAAGTCGATCCCGAGGCGGCGCGACGCCCGGTACTCGAGATCGATCCCGAACCCGTAGCCTTTGCCTGCGTCGTAGGGAATCCGTTCACCGGATTCCGGGAGGAAGACCGTGTCGCCGGTTGGCTTCATCGACAGACCAGCGATGCGAATCTGCCACCGACTGTCGCCGGCGTGGACATTCGTGGAACTCAGGGCGCAGAAGAAGAAGCTGACTACGATTGCGAGCGCAGCTGGGGAATTCGCTTTGATTCTCATCTTTGGTTCCTCCTCTCATATTCCAAGCTAGGGTGCGAGCTCCCGAGTGACTTGAGGATGGGATGAGGATCTGATGAGGGTTTTCCCCGTGCTACGATCCTCAATGCCGTGTCCACGGGCGTGAGGCGTGGGTCTCGGATCAAAGCGTGAGAGTGCACACACTCATCCTCGTGGTGCTCGTCGCGGTGGTGATCGCGCCCGCGATCGCCTCCGCCCAGGAGACCCCATCCACTTTCGAGTTCAGCTTTTCAAACCCGGGAGCTCGCAGCCTCGGTCTCGGAGGCGCGTTTGCCGCCCTTGCCGACGACGCCACGGCGGCTATTGCCAACCCGGCCGGTCTGGTGCAGCTGGTTTCGCTCGAGGTTTCGGCGGAGCTCCGGCACTGGCGCTACTCGACGCCCTACATCGAGGGCGGTCGATATGAGGGCGAGCCCACGGACATCGGTCTCGACTCCACCGATGGCCTCCGAACGGCGGTGTCCGAGGAGCAGCTGACCGGACTGTCATTCCTCTCTATCGTCTACCCGAAAGGGAACTGGTCATTTGCGGTCTATCGGCACCAGCTGGCAAAATTCCGTGCCCAAACCGATACTCAGGGGTTGTTCCACAACGGGGGGGCCGGGACCGAGACCCTTCGATCGTTCGATCGCAGGTGGTCGACCGAGCTCGACATCGTCAGCTACGGCGCTGCTGGCGCCTACCGCATCAATGATCGTCTGAGCCTCGGTCTCGGTCTGGTCTATTTCGACGGCCGATTGGATGCCCCGTTCGAGTGGTACCTCCCGGACGATGGTACGCTGCAGGGTATCTTCAGCCCCAACTCCTTTCTGCCCGACCGGCAGCTCGCCAATGGTGAGATGGATATCGACGACACGGACTGGGGGCTGAACGCCGGAATTCTATGGAATCTCAGTGATCGTTGGAGCCTTGGCGCTTTCTACCGCCAGGGCCCGGAATTCCGGCTCATCTTCGAAATCCGCACGGGTCCATTTGCCGAGATGCTCGATCCTTCAATCACTGAAGGAACCTCGATCTTGACTGTGGCCACGCCGATGCAGTTTCCGGACGTTTATGGGCTCGGTGTGGCTTTCCGCTCACCCGACGGCAAGCTTGCGGTGGGTTTTGAGTGGGACCGCATCGAATATTCCTCGATCTTCGGCAGCTTCGAACCTGTGGTGGTCGAAACCCTCGAAGACGATCTAGATCTCGGTATCGAGCTGGCGGCCGACGACGGCGACGAGCTCCGGCTTGGCGCCGAGTACGCATTCCTCGACCTCAAGCCCGTGCTGGCCATCCGCGCGGGCGTGTGGCGGGATCCTGACCACCGCTTTCGAAGCATCAGCTCCGACCCAGAACATCGCGCCCTGTTCCAGCCCGGTGAGGACGAGGTCCACGTGGCGGTAGGCCTCGGTCTTGCGTTCACATCCTTCCAAATCGATCTCGCGGCAGACTTTTCGGATTCGGTTGACACCTTTTCGTTATCTGCTATTTACAGCTTCTGAGTTCTGATCAAAGCAGGGCGACTACCACCAGGACGACAAGGAGGATCAGAGCGGTCAGAACCGTGATCGAGACATCACCCGTCCGTGGTTCTCCAGGGCCAGAGAATGGTGACGCGTTTCCTTGGTGCGGAGTAAACATTGCGGACCTCCTGTTGCGGCTTCTTCGTCGCCCCATATGGGTCACCTCTTCATCGAGATGGCTGTTCCGTCGTTGGTGGCGTTGTCAATCACCGATGCGTAGGCGATCACACTGTCACCCAATTCGACCTCGATCCGCACATATCCGGAATCGATGTCGGTACGTCCAGCAAGGCGCGAGAAGGGCTCCTGGAGCTGGAGCCAGGCGTAGGGTTCAAGCACCCTTCTGCGGGAGGCGAGTTCGGCGCCGGATCCGTCGTACAGATAAAGCCGGACCCGGGCGGTTGTGTCGCCGCTGTTGAGGAGACCGACATTGGTGCGGAATGCCGAGTTTTGCCGGAGCTGGGATAGCCATACGGTGTCTCCGGTTGCCGCTGATTCTCGCGTCGAGATCCCGTCGAGGAAGAGCCCAAACGTGCCCTCAGGGCTCGCGTTGTAGGTGCGCGAGCTCGCCAACAGAGGTTGGTCGGAGAAGACTTCGATCGAGCCCGAGCCGGTCATTCCCATTTGCGCCACGACATCGCTGACCACGACCTGCTCACCCTCCGATACTCTGATGACGAGCGTTGCGGCATCTCCGTCACTGTGGCGAAATCGGAGTTCCGCTGTGGCGGTTCCGCTGGATCGATTGAGTAGACAGACGTCGGTGCGCCAGACGCTACCGTGGACGCCGCCGCTGTGGGCGGCGGCGGCGATCCACTGCCGATAGGCGCCGTCTCCACCCTTCATCGGAATGGCGGTGGGGTCGCCGGTGGCGTTGTCGACCACAGACCCGTAGACGTAGATGTCCTGACCGGAACGAACGGTGATGACCGCATACCCTGAATCGATATCGACGCGTCCGCCCCATGTCTGGAAGGGGCGGTTGATCTGCACCGTGTGGAGGGGAGGAATGATCCATGTGTCGGCGTGTACGAGTGCTCCGTTGTCGTCATACAACTCGACTTCGACCCGGGCAAACCCCCGCCATTGGTTGTGGATTCCGATGTTGGTGCGGGCGGCGTCATCCTCACGGAGCTGCATCAGCACAATGGACTCACCCGACTCGAGACCTCCGGTGGCGGTGACGCCGTCCATGGACTGACCGAATGTCCCGTCGGGCGATTGGTTAAAGGTCCGCGAGGTGACGCTGAGAGCCTCCGACGAAAAGACCTGGAGGGGTCCCGACCCACTGCGGCCAAACCAGTCGACGACGTCCGAAATCACGCGCGATTCTCCGGGCGCCAGCTCGAGCTCGCGTTCGAGAACCTCCCAGCCGTGGTAATACCTGAGCCGGACGGCGTTGGTTTGCGACGAGCGGTTGAGCAGACCGACGTCGGAGCGCCAGGTGCTGTCACCGACACCGGCGGTGTGGGCCACGGCGGGGATCCAGGACTCGACCGGGGCCGAACCTACCGCCTCGAGTGAAATGCCGACCGACTCCCAGAGGTCATGCTCGGGCCAGGTGTGAATGACGGGGAAATCGTCGAAGTCGTCGACCAGGGGATCCTTGTTGCTGCACCAGAAGAAGCCGATGCCATCCGTTCGCCACAGGGCGATGGCATGAACGCCCGGGCCGCCACCGCCGTGGCCGTAGACCTGAATGTTGTCGTCGAGATCTATGAACCAACCGAGGTTTTTGCCCAGGTCGTCAAAGAACTTCTCGTGGATCCACCCCCGGCCGTAGCCCATATCGCGTGATGCGTTGAAGGGGAGGGAGAGCATCTGTCGCAGGGTGGCGGGTTCGAGAAGCCCCGATGCGTTGGGATCGTCGAAAAGCGCCGTGTAGAGCCGCGCCAGATCGGGCGCCGACATCACCATGCCGCCGCCGGCATAGACGTTTTCCCATGTCAGCGCATACGGATCGCCCTCGTAGTCACCGACGTAATCGCGTTCGGTGGGAGCGAGGTCGGAACGCGGGGTGTGAGCCATCCGTGCGCGTCCAACTCCCACTGGGCGAAAGAGGTTGTCGTCGACGTACTCGGGGAAATCAACGCCGGTGACCTGTTCGGCCAGCATCTGCAGCAGGAGATAACCGAAGTTGCAGTAGGCCCAGCGGGCGCCGGGGTAGAACTGAAACGGCTCGCCGGTCATAAAGGTGGCGATCTCGTGCCGGGTAGGTGGCGGCAGCACTCCGAGCGAGAGCGCGACCCACCAGTCCCGGAATACCATCGGGTCGATGCCACCGTTTTCTTTGTCCCAACCGACGGTGTGGGTCAGCAAATGATCGACGGTCACCAGATCGAGCCAGGGGTCGGCCGATCGTCCGGACGGCGGCTCCAGCCCGAGGGCCTCCGCCACCCGGGTGTCGTAGCTGAGGAGGCCGTCCTCGATGAGCTGGTGGATGGCGATCGAGGTGATCGACTTGGCGATGCTGCCGGTACGGAAAAGCGAGGTCGGCTGCACCGGCTCGACATCGGGTCGATCCCAGGTGTAACCGCGGGTGTAGACCAGACGGCCATCCTTGGTGATCGCCACCGAGGACGCGCTGATGTCGTGCAGCATCATCTGGTCGCGGATCATGTCGTCGATCGCCGAGAGCTCCGGGACCTCCTGGCCGGTGACGGTCCACCGCTGCTGGGCACAAACCGATGCGGCCGTCATGATGGCCGCGCAGGTGACTGTCGTGTTTCGTAGAATTCGGTGCATGACAAACCTCCTCGGATTCGAATGTGGCGCCTCGGAAAGCACGGCGCTTGATGGAAACCTGAGGACGTGATGAGGGTCTGGTGAGGCTTTTCCCCGTGCTAGGATTCGAATCGTGGGTAGAGTCGAACGGGATCCGTTTCGAATTCCCGTAGCGCGGGGTTTTGCGCTTGTCGCCGTTGCCGTTGTGACGTGCTTGTGGTCCGTGATCTCGGTGGCGCAGGAGGGGCCGCCGGCCCTCGAGTTCAACTTCTCCAACCCGGGTGCCCGCAGCATGGGTCTGGGCGGAGCGTTCGTTGCCCTCGCCGACGACGCCACCGCCGCTTTTGCCAACCCGGCCGGTCTCGTTCAGCTGTCGCGTCCAGAAGTCTCGCTCGAGCTGCGGAGGCGAGATTACTCGTCCCCCTACACCGAGGGAGGCCGGGCCCTGGGCGCTCCGACCGGTTTTGGCATCGACACCGTCGATGGAATTCGCACCGCATTCTCGAACGAGACGACATCCGGGCTCTCTTACCTTTCGTTCGTCTATCCGGGAACGAAGTGGTCACTGGCGCTGTATCGGCATCAGTTGGCCGACTTCGTGTTTCGCACCGAGGTGAACGGCCTGTTTGGAGATGTTCCCGATGGGATCAGACGATACGACGACCAGAGGGCGGTCATCGAGCTCGATATTGTCGGCACGGGTCTCGCAGCCGCGCTCCAGGTAACGGAGGGCCTGAGCCTCGGGTTGGGCGTGTCGTACTTTGCTGGCACGGTCGAGAATCAGGCTGGGGTGTATCAGATCGACTCCTATCCGGCAGATGATTCCTTTTATGAGTCCAACTCTTTCCTTTCTAGCCGGTTGCACACCACAAGCAGCTTTGTCAGCGACACCAGCGACCTCGGGTTCAACTTCGGTGTCCTGTGGAAGTTCGCTGACAGCTGGCGCCTCGGGGGCGTGTATCGGCAGGGACCGCAATTCGATTATGAGCTTCACAATCGAGCCGGGCCCGCCAACGAGCTGCCCGAGGGGACCGTTCTCGCCTCCGTTACCGACCGCTCCATCGCCTTTCCGGACGTGTGGGGGCTGGGAGTCGCCTATCGATCACCGAGTGGCAGTTTGACGGTCGGCTTCGAGTGGGATCGGGTCGAATACTCGGTAGTCCTGGAGACACTCGCCTCGGACCTTGTCGATCCCACAGACGTCGGCGTTGACGATGCCAACGAGTTGCGCCTCGGGCTCGAGTACGTTTTCTTGAAGACTACTCCGCTGATCGCGGTGCGTGGTGGTCTCTGGCACGACCCGGGCCATCGTTTTCATTATTCCGGCGACGATCCTTTTACCCGAGCTCTCTACCCAGCGGGAGAGAACGCCCTGCACGTCGCGGTGGGCGTCGGGGTGGCGTTTGGCCGTTTCCAGATCGACATCGGTGCCGACTTTTCAGATGCGGTCGATCAGTTCGCAGTGTCAGGTATTTTCAGTTTCTGATATCAGAGATCATTGGTGACGCGCTGGAGTGCCTCTTCCAGGTCTTTGGCGTTCGCGATCCGGTCTGCGGGGTCCTTGGCGAGGCAGCGTAACGTGATGGCCGCGAGCTCGCCAGGAATGGTTGGTGCAATTTCAGTCGGGTTGAGTGGCGGAGTATTGCGCTGCATGGCGAGGATCTCGGGCACCGTGCCGGCTTCGAAGGGTCGCCGGCCGGTGGCCATCTCGAAGATCACCAGCCCGAGGGTGTAGATGTCGGAACGTTCGTCGAGATCCTGCAGCGCTACCTGCTCCGGTGAGCAGTAGTGCGGTGTGCCGACAAAGACCCCATGCTGGGTGAGACCTTGCTCGCCGATCAAGCGTGCAAGGCCGAAATCGGCGAGGTACGGTTCGCCATCGTCGTCCATCAGGATGTTGCCGGGCTTGATGTCGCGGTGGAGGATGTTGTGGCTGTGGGCGGCCGCCAGCGCCGACGAGAGCTTGGTCGCCAGGGTCAGGACCTCTGGGATGGGCATTGCGCCGCGTTCCGAGATGATGTCGGCCAGCGTCCCGCCCTTGATCCACTGCATGGTCAGGTAGGTTCCACCCTCGTAGGAAGCGAGGTGGTAGACCCTGAGGATGTTTGGGTGGGCGATGTCTCTGGACAAGAGGATTTCCTGTCGCACGCGTTCGAGTGCACTGCTGTTGGCGGTGTACTCCGGTTTCAGCAGCTTGACCGCGACCCAGGTGTCGAGCAGCGCGTCGCGGGCCTTGAATACGCTGCCGGTGGCGCCCGCACCGATTTCCTCGTGCAGTGTGTAACGGCTATCGATGGTCCGCACCGAGATCGTGGGATCCTCGCTCACCGAGGCGGGCTGTGGCGGAGGTGGTGGCTGCGAGATCGCGAGGTCTTCGAGCCAGCGTCTGAGAAAAAAGCTCGGCAGCACGTAGTTTCGGTCTTCATCGCGGCCGATGAAACCGAGGTTTTCGAGCCTCTGCAAGGCGTCGTCCCGGTCGGCGGTGTCGGCCTGCATGACGGCGTGGAGCGAGGCATCGGTTGCCGATCCCTGGTCCGCGATCAGGCGGAGGACCGTTTTTTCGGTGGCGGACAACATTTCGAAATCGACCGAGAAGAAGTAGTTGATCATTCGATCGGTGGCGACCTGCCGACATGCCTCCTCGAAATCTCCGAGCTCGAGGAATCGCTTGCAGACCAGCTGGATCACGTAGGGGTGGTTGTCGCAGCGGCGACAGATCTCGTCCGCTTCCTCACTTTCGATCTCCGGGCGCGAGACTGATGGAGAATTGTCCTGTCGAACGAGAGCGAGGGCTTCGTCGGCGGCAAGACCGCTGATGTAGAGCGGCGGGCTGAATCCGTGGAGGAATGGCGAGGTGTCGCCGCGCTGCTCGGCCAATTCGCACAGGCGGACCGAGGAGGTGAGGATTGAGCGGACACCGTCCTGCGACTGCATGGCGCGTCGGAGCTTGCGCAGCAGTGCCGGATCCTGGCGGTGGAGGTTGAGAAGCTCTTCGACCTCGTCGCACAGCAGAAGCAGCGAGCGCCCCTGGCTGCGGATCATGCGGCGGAGCTTCCCCATCGAAGTGAAGAGATCCTCGTCTTCGAGTTTGGACACCTCGATACTGACGGCTTCGAGGCGATCCTCGGCGTCGAGCAAGGCGTCGGTGAATGTGAGGTTGAGTTCGGTGGGGTTGTCCGCCCCCTGAAAGTCCCAGAAAATCGGCACGTACTCGCTGCCGTCCGACGAGGTGAGGTGCTCGAGCTGTTTGAGCAACGAGGTTTTACCGATCCGGCGCGTGCCGAGCACCCAGAGCGAATTGCGGGGGCCGTTGAGGATCTCGTCAATCAAAGCATTCCGGCCGTAAAACCGCTCACCGCGAACCCACTGGCCGACGACGTATGGGTTCGGCGGGGCGTGAGCTTCCGTCACGCGTTGTTCCCGGCGACGGCGTCGACGTCGGCGGTCGTGATCTCCCGCCGTCCCTGCTCATACATGCGGTTGACGAGCGCCACGCAGAGCCGCTGGACGTGGTACGGCTTGCGGTCGGTGAGCTCGAGGATGCGGTCGGTGACCTTCTGGTCGATCTTGAAAACGCCACCGATCGGCCGGGTTATCAAATTTTCCGCATCATCTCGCCCGATGGGCGTGACCTCGATTTCCTCGAAGAAGTTGTACCAGGGGCTACCCTCTTTGTCCCACTGCTTACGGATCTCGACCCCCGACACGACTGCCACCAGGTTCTCGGCGAAGCTCTTCATGAAGAGGCTCCGCAGCCTCTGATTGACCCGCGGGTCGTAAGCGTTGAGCTCGTCGACTTCGTCGATCAAAAGCACCAGCTTGACCTGCTTCGAGCTTTTTCCCTCAAGGACCTTGAGGACCCGGCGCAGGTCAGCCACCAGCTCGCGATAGCCGTAATCCGCATCGGAGTTGAGGCCCTCTCCCTGCCGCATTCCACCCAGGAGCGGCTCGAGCTCGTGGAAAACGTCCTCGGCGAGGGTGGCAAAGAACTGCGATTCGGGGGTCCCCTGGAGATCAACATAGACCGGGAAGAAGTCGTAAATGGGATCGTCAAGTTGCTGGAGCCGTCGCCTGAGATGGTGCTGCAGCGAGGTCTTACCGATCCGCCGTTCGCCGTAGAGCAGAAGGCTGTTGTTATGAATGGTCTGCAAGATGCGTTCGATGAGCTGGTCCCTGCCGAAGAACATCTCGGTGTCAAGCACCGGGGCTCCGGCGATGTAGGGGTTAAAACGGCGCTTCATGAGCTGGCGCCGTCGCCGTGCCCGATGAGCCCACACCCCGGCGAGGACGGCGATCGGTACCAGGGCCACGGTCAGTTGGAACCAGAGTGATCGAAAAATAGGGGCCGAGTAGACCACCGTGTACTCCGCACTCGTCATCAGACCGGCGTTGTCAGTCGCCACCAGCTGATAGGTCGAGGCGCCATCGACAAGCTCGTCGTCGAGCGTGAACTCGGTGATGTAGATCTCGCCCATCGGCTGGCTCGTGCTGCTGCCCTCGATTTCACGATCCGACGGTCCACGAAACCTCACATCAACCGGCGAGGTATCGATAACCACGCCGCTCAATCGGAAGTCAGGGTTCTGAACCAGCTGGGCTCGAACGCCGTCTTCCAGGTCACTCCTGAAATCGGCGAATCGAATTGCCGGCGGGATGTTTTCGACGGTCCGCGATCCGAGGAGGCGGCGATTGATCTGGCCGTAGGAGATTCGGACGTGTTCGAGAGCGTTTGCGTTGCCCGGGTCGAGGGCGAGGGCGCGATTGGCGGCGGAGATCGCACCTTCGAAGTGGCCGGCCTCGACCGCGGCATCCGCTTCCTCGAGTGCCCGGCCGAGCGAATCCTGGATCGCTGAGTTTTGCTGGCGTTCGAGGATCCGTTGCTGAAGGGCCAGAGCATCTCTGTTCTGAGGTTCGGCGGCGAGCACCGGCTGGAGTTTATCGAGGGCCTCGGCAAAACGCCCGGTGCCTTCCAATTCGCGA
>Ga0255045_10000193_pt1 | contig 13075 bp, 9 predicted proteins | sample BC1_12_23_MG_FD_183652 | JGI IMG/M metagenome (GOLD analysis project Ga0255045, IMG submission 183652) | Seawater microbial communities from Strait of Georgia, British Columbia, Canada - BC1_12_23 | ecosystem: Environmental > Aquatic > Marine > Strait | place: Canada: British Columbia...
ACCGCCTGCGTGCTGTGGTGCCGAAATGCGGATTTCTCAACTGCTCGCAGCCTCCGTCCTAGCCGCCATTGTAGCCGCGACCAGTTGCGCACCCAACGCGAATCCACCCAAAACCGATCGGTAAGGTAATTTACGGCGAAGGCCCGGAGTGCGATATTAGCGATCGCGACATCCAGCATCTGACCGACCTCTACGATCCTTTCCACCCGGAGCTCGAATCGTTACGTGATGCCCTGGATGGTTGGCCCATTCAGACAACACGCGGAATGCAACTCCACGAGTCGACCACCGCGGACAAGGCCAATGAGGGGGAGCTGCGCGCTCGATTATAAAGGGTAGGTCGTTACTCCAGGTACCCGAAGGCCCGAAGGCGTTCACGCTCGCGTTCACTCAGGGCGACCTCTTCCTCGCCGGCCACGCCGAACTTCTTGCCAAGGGCGCGCGACTGTTCCAGCCACGCGCGTCGCATCCGGTCGTGCTCTCTCACCCGACCTCTCGGGGGTTCGGAGAGGCTGTGGGTTTCCCCCGGATCACCTTCCAGATCGTAGAACTCCTCGAGATCGCCAGATTTCGAGAAAATCGATTTTTCGAGACCGAGGACGGCCGCCATGGAAAAGGTGCCCGCAAAAACCGGCTGCCCGGGAGTCCGACGGTGAAGGTGGGTGCCGGGTAGATCATCGGCACTGATGCTTGCGAAACCCAGGAGAGTCGGCGCGAGGTCCAGCGAAGAACTCGGCACCTCATTCCTCTCGCCCGCCCTCTCACCGCGCGGCCACTTGATGATCAACGGCACTCGAATGATCTCCTCATGGAGGGTGGAGTGTGAGAACTTCCCGTGCTCGCCGAAAGCTTCACCATGGTCGCTTGTAAAAACCACCAAGAGATCGTCCCATATCCCGCTCTCGTGCAATGTGGATATCAAGCTACCGATGGCTTGGTCCGTGAAACGGACACCGTCGAGGTAGGTGCTGCGCAGGATCTTGGAATCCTTCGGGAGTCGCCCGACCTTGCCCTGATCGAGCGCAATGAGAAATCGGGAGGCGCAAAGCTGTCGGCGGCATCCATAGTCCGAGAGGCCGAACTCGTCCGCGATGGTGCGCCTCGTAGTACCGGGCGCCTCGTAGGGCAGGATGCTGTGGTCGGAATGTGGTTCGAAGGTATGGAGGAAATAGAAATAAGACTCATTTCGATGTCGAACCAGCCAGTTGGCCGCAGCACGCATCTCGCGGTCAACTCGCCACCGCGCTATGCGGTACTCGTCGAAGCCCTTGGCGAATCCCCAACGTGCGCTCAACCACGCGGTGTCGAAGACGAGCGCCCCAGTTTTGAAATCAGCTTCCTGAAATCGCTGGGCGAGGGTGGGAATCGAACGTGACATCGGATCTCGCATATCCAGCGCGCGGTGAGTCTGCGGCGAGAATCCCGTCAGCATGCTGGCGTGCGACGGTTTAGTCCATGTGGCGGCCGCGTAGTGCCGAGTCCACCGCTCGCCCTGTTTCGCCAACTTTTCGAGGTTCGGCGTCTCAATGGTCGGGTCCTCGACGGTGTCAGCGCGCAGCGTATCGACCGAAATCAGGAGAATCTGGAGAGGGCGTGTGTCCGACCGCTTGGTTTTCCTCTGTTGTTCGACAAAGCCGTCCTTGAGGCGCACGACGCAGTCATCCGGGAGCTCGGCCGTCAGCTCGATCGTCGCCTGCTCTCCTTCGAGCTGCTCGAGGTCGGTGGTCTGCGACCACCAGCCCGATGCACCGGTGAACTCCATCTTCACCGGCACTGTCCCCCCCGAGGAGCTGACCACGCCGCCCCGGATCAGAGCCTTCTCGTCTTTGGTGCCGAAGTCTCGCCCGCAATCCAAGGCGCCGCCGAGATGGAGGACCGGGTTCTCTCCGAACGCGACCCGTGCGGTGACCGTCAACCCCGGCTCAATGGCGATCGTGTCATAGGTCTCGTCCCAGCAGACACTTTCGGTCACGGGGAGCGGCTCGGCGCCGTCTCTGAAGCTCCGATCCGCCACCAGGTCGACATACTCCACGGCCCGTTGCGGCGGCCCGCAGCCGCCGAGGGCAAACACCAGCATGAGGACGGCCGACAAAGCCTTGCCGGAGCCCGGTGCAGAGGTGGGCGGAGAACTCGTCATCGTCATCGCCAGGAGATGATACGCGAAAGTGCCACGAGTCGGTGGTCCGCGTCCTCGATCAGTTACTCGACGTAGCCGAGGGCCCGCAGTTTTTCAGCTTCCGCCGGATCGAGATCACCAGGCCCGTGATCGGCATCGAGCCGAGCCGACGCCCGCATCCTGTCTCCCAGCATGCGCACCCGGTCATCCCAGCTCACGTCACACGGGGCAGGGATCCAGGCGCCTTCGCGAAGGACCCCGCATGAGATCCGATCATCGAAAATGACCTCCCGTCTGTCCCGCCACTGGAAACCGAAAAGATGATCCGCGATCCACATCGGTCCGGGCAGCGGATGGATGCGGCTGGAGTGCTCCTCCATCAAGACTGAGCCCCGGCCCTGGAGGGTCGAGGCCGAGTCCTCGAGAATCCGGAGGCCGTCGGATCGAGGAACGTCTTGGCCCACGAGGGAGGCGACGGTCGGGAAGAGATCGATCTGGGACACGAGCTCTTTCACATCGGTCCGCGTCCGTTGATGCGGCCACTTGACGAGCATTGGAATCTTCGTGAGCTCCGGGTCGAGGCTGTAGGAGTGCGAGAACCTCCCGTTTTCGCCCAGGAACTCCCCGTGGTCGGCCACCAGAACGATCAGCGCGTCATCGTAGACCCCCAGCTCGCGCAGGGTGCCGAACACCCGCCCGAGCTGCGAATCCATAAAGGCGACCTCGGCCATATAGGAGGCTCGCAGGAGGGCCAGACCCCGGGGGTCGTCGCCGGCTTTGCCGTTTCGGATGGACCCCCAGGCCGCGTCGTCACCGCGCGCGAAATCATCCCAGACCGGCAGGTCGCGCACCGCCCGTGCAGCCTCGGGGACACCGACACGCAGCTCCATCTCCTCCGGCGCCCGGTACGGCTCATGCGGGTCGAAGTAGTTGATGAAGACAAAGAGCGGCGACGCGGCGTTGGTCCGGATGAAGTCGAGGGCCGAATCGGTCACGAGGTTGCCACGCCTTTCCCAGCCGTCCGGATCGTGATACTCCGAGAAACCCTGGGCGATGCCGAAGAACGACGACGACATGTGGCCGCCGATGAACCCTGCTGTTCTGTAGCCGGCGTCGCGATACTGCTCCGCCAGCGTCACCCAGCGACCGTCGAGGACGTCGCGGGCCACTCCGGCACCGTGGTGCGACGGATATAGGCCTGTGAACATCGAGGCATGGCTCGGCAGAGTCCAGGGCGCGACGGCCCAGGCGTTGCTGAAGGTGGTCGACTCTGCAGCGAAGGCCTGGAGGTTCGGTGTCAGACCGGGAGTGATGCTGAACGGCGCCACCGCGTCCCAGCGTGTGGTGTCGAGCGTGATGAAAAAGACCGGCATCGCACCGCCCGCGTCCGAGCGCCCGATGTAGGGCGCCCCCCACAGGAACGAGCCGCTGTCGTATCCCGCCACCTCGAGCACGAGATCCTGCTCGCCGGCGGGAACCAAGAGCTCGATCCGGCGTTTACCGCGGGTCGCGACCTCGAAATCGAGCGGGGGCTGGTCCCCGACGGCGACCGTGAAGACGGCCGGTTCGCGCGACCGGTTTTCAAGGGTGAACGACGCCTGGGACTCGGCGCCGCACGCGATGCGGCTCTGCAACCGCCCGGGCCCGTCGAAGAGACAGCCGTCGAACCGATACGACGATTGACCGGTGACGCCGAAATCAAGAAAGGAGGCGATAAAGGCGTTGCCGCTGACGGGCACCGACGTCGTCGCGCCGTTTCGCACCTCGTGAAGCTCGATGCTCGAGAACGAGTTGTCCACGACGGCAAGGTCCGCCTCGTCGTCCGTCTCCTTGACGCGTTCGATGGTGAGTCTGTGGAGACCGGGCGTTAATTCGGCGGATGAGATGTCGACCGAGATCGATCCGCCGCCGGCCACCGGTTGGTCCCACAGGTGCTTTCCGTCCCACAGCATCATGAAATGTAGCCGGTTGGTCGCGCCTTCCGGCGAAAAGTCGGCACGGAGGAGATCCGGCGCCTCGCCTTCGACCCACACCAACAGCGCTCCAACCTTTCGAAACAGAAACCCGCGATTCTCCTCGAAGCGCCAGTGGCGGTCCGGAAAGACCCGAACACCGGGATCCGTGATGAACTTCCCGTTGAGGAAACCGAGGTCGCGGTGAGCCGGCTGAGGGCCACATCCGACAAGCACCGACCACAACAGAACCGCTGCCGTCAGTCGCAGCCGCCAACCCCGGAGGCCGGCCTGGACCCGCGCAGGTTCTCTCGTGTCAACGCCCAGGGGTTTCACTTTCAGCCTCCAAACCTCGGTCTGGCGCCATGGTACCCGACACAAGCCAAACCCGCATTGATCCTCAACTCTGCCTCACACTGTCACTCGGATTCGCGAGCCTCAACCTCCGCCGCGTACCACCGGTTGTAGAGAGCGGTGGTTTCTCCCATCGAGGACTCGGCCGCTCTCCAGTGTGAGGAGAGCACCTCTCCCATCGACTTCGTCACCTCCGCCGCACCCAGCCGGCGCGCGCGGACCAATAGACGAAAAACGTGTTGCACGTTGGCTACCGTCTGCCGGGCGAGGCCAGTCAGCGGACTTGGATCAACCTCGTGCAGAACATGGCGAAAAACCCGCATGGCGAGTTCCGTGTCAGTCCCTGGTGCGAGGTGGCCGGCGCGGATCATGTGATCGATCAAGAACGCTCGGTGCCAGTATTCGGTGAGCGCGGTGGTCGCGTCCTTGACCGCGAAGATGTAGATGATTTTTCGCCACAGGCGCCGGAGTATGTAGCGGACCACCATAAACGGCACTGCAAGACATCCGGACCAGGACAGCGAGCCGTTCAACGGACGAGCCAACTGGATTTTCGTCCTCGGCAAAACCTCTGAGCCCCGGGCCTTCGAGATCTTGCCCGGCATCCGCCGTCTGAAAATAGTCTCGAAGACCAGATCGACCAACGGCAGGGGGATCAACGCCGAAAGCCCAGCACAGGTCGCATCGGCGTAGATGCGCCAGTCGAAGATGCTTGTATCGATTTCGGTCTTCACCATTAGGTTTCCGTCCGCTTGCCTCGAGGCGTTTCCTTTGCAAAGTTATCAGTAACCAGTGTCCAGTGATCAGTTTCATCCCATTCGAACCGATCACTGATAACTGATTACTGGATACTGGTCACTGGGTGGGCGGGCGGTGCGCTCCTGCTACACTCCCCACCCATGTACGAGCACGAGCAGCAGATTGCCACGGAGATCGTGGCCGAGGTCTGCGGCCTCACCGGTCGAGTCCAGGGTCGAATTGTCGCCGCTGGTGATTCGCTCGCCAAGGGTGACCGGTCGCCGGTCACGCTCGCCGATCTCGCGACCCAGATCGTGGTCAGTCATCGTCTCAGGGTGTCTTTCTCCGACGATCCCCTCCTTGCTGAGGAGGACTCCGGGGCGCTGGAGGCCTCACCCGAGATGGCCGAGCGGGTCTTCGAGCAGGTACGGAGCAATATCTCCGGGATCACGCGGGAGGCAATGGTCGAGGCACTCGACCGCGGAGACCACACCGGCGAAGGACCACGCTACTGGGTCCTCGACCCGATCGACGGCACCAAGGGTTTCCTGCGAGGCGATCAATACGCGGTGGCCCTGGCGCTCGTGGATGGGGGCCGGGTCGTCGTCGGCGTTCTCGGTTGCCCAAACCTGCCAGCACCCGCCAATCCTGCATCCGACACCAAAGGGTTTTTGTTCAGCGCGGCCACGGGTCGCGGCACCATCACACGACCACTCGACGGCCAGGAGTTTGATGCAGCCCGCGTCGACCAGATCACCGACACGTCAGACGCGGTTTTCTGCGAATCGGTGGAAGCGGCCCATGCGGCCCACTCGGTCCAGGCGGGTATCGCCTCTCGTCTCGGGATCACGGCACCCTCCTTTCGCATCGACAGCCAGTGCAAGTATGCGGTGGTCGCGCGCGGCGAGGCCTCCATCTACCTGCGGCTGCCCCGCGACACCAGCTATCGGGAAAAGGTCTGGGACCACGCGGCCGGATCGTTGGTGCTCGAGGAGGCCGGCGGCCGAGTCAGCGACCTCGAGGGTAGGCCTCTCGACTTTTCCGAGGGCCGGCTGCTTGGCAACCACCGCGGAATTGTCTGTACCAACGGCGCGATCCACGATCAGGTGCTGGCAGCCTGCCGCGCCGAGCTGGGTCTTGATTGACCGCCAGATCAACCACAGAGACACAGAGGCACAGAGAAGGCACAGAGCCGCCCGCCCACCCCAAAAAGCCCACAGATCACACAGATAAACGCAGATGGAGTCTGGGAATGATCTCAGGGATTCGGCACGCCCATTCTCAACGCAGAGGCACGGAGACGCAGAGGCGCAGAGATCCATCCCGATGTTCTTCTGTGTGGCGAGGTTTTGGCCGTCGTCCGACGGCCAGATACCACTGGGCCGTTCAACCGCCCCAAAAACGAGCTTTCGTCCCGGTTTCCCGGCCCAGCGTCCTGCGCTCTTCGAGCGCAGGCCTCGCCTCTTCTCTTCTTCATTCAATGGATGGAATGAGCCCACACTCCAACACAACAAGAGGAAAGCAAGGCAGAACCCACGTGCCGCAGGCACGTCGGCCGGTGAGAAGAACGGCGGCGACGAACGCTTGCGTTCGGAGCAGACGGGCTTCTCACCGGCGGCAGGCGATTACCGATCGCCTGTCGTTCTGCCGTCGTTCCTGGCATCGCATCAAAAGTTCAGCCACCGCCCCTTTGCGACTTTGCGTTGTTTGCTCGGGTGGGTGGGCGGGCTCTGCGTCTCTGCGGCTCTGCGCGGGTGGGAGGGCGGGTGGCTCTGCGTTTTTTTTGGGTGAGTGGGCGGCTCTGTGAACTCTGTGCCTCTTTGGTTTTTCTGACGCTACGAGAGGCTCATCAGACCACCGGGGGCAGAACGGTGCCGGAGTATTCGAATTTGACCGCGCGTTTGCCGGTGGTGCAGGCCATGCAGGCGGGGGCGGATTTGATGACGTGCTCGACAAAGACCTGCTCGGGCATGTAGTAGAGCGCGTCCACATCGAGTTCGACCCGGACCTCCTCGACGTCACCGTTGAAGCGTGCGCCGATCAGCTCCTTCTGGGTCGGGGTGTTGATGCCTTGGAAGCAGGAGTCAATCACCATCGGCCAGAGTGTACCGAAATAGATCTTTTTTGCGCCCGCGGCGCGAAAGGCGCGGACGATGCGGGTCGCATTGGTACCGCGGACGATGCTGTCGTCGACCAAAAAGATAGTACGCCCCTCGACCGCCTTGGCGTCGACCCGGAAGTCGAGCATCGCCGCCTCGTCCCGCGCTTCCTGGGTCTCCTCCATGAAGATGCGGCCACCGTAGCGGTACTTGGAAACCGGGGTCGCATACTGCAGCGCCGACGTCTCTATCTCCTTTTCGAGTTTTTGGGCAAAGGCCTCGGCGCCGGGGATTGGCGAGTGTGGAATTGGGACTACGAGATCGATTTCCCGCACCAGCTCCGGCGCCTTTTCCAGGAGATGCATTGCCAGGGTCCGGCCCGCCCGCCAGCGGAAAGAACGGATGTTGTCGCCCATCATCTTCGATTCGACGTCGGCGAAGTAGATGAGCTCGAAAGCGCAGGGACGCGGGTCGCGCTGGACTACAATCCGTTCGTCGACTTCGAGATCACGACCGATGAAAAGGGCGGCACCGTGCGGCACGTCGTCGGAGACCTCGAAACCGTTCTGCTCAAGCGCCAGGGTTTCGGAGGCGATCATCACCGCCTCGCGCCCGCTTTGGCGGCGGCGACCAATCACCATTGGTCTGAAGCCGTGCGGGTCGCGAAACGCACCCAGACCGTTCCTGGTTGCCACAACGGCGGAGTAGGCCCCAGTCACCCGTTTTTGGGTCTCGGCGACGGCCCGGAAAAACAGCTCTTTTTCGTCCGCCGCGGGATCCAGCAGTCGATGGCGTTCCACCCACAGGCTGAACACTCGAAGCAACGCTTCACCGTCGCAAGTGGCGGCCAGCGCTTGTGAGCGACCGGCAAGCTCGTCTTCGATCTGCGGCACATTCGTAATGTGGCCGTTGTGGGCGAGGGATATCGCGACCATCGGATCGTAAAACGGTTGGGCGTTGTTGGTCCCGCCTCCGCCGTAGGTCTTGTAGCGGGTGTGGGCGATCCCGAGATCGCCGCGAATATGTCCGAGGGGCTTGAAGATGTCGTCGGCCAGGCCTTCGCCCTTTTCGAGGGAAGCGCTTCGTTGCACGGGATCGAACACGAAGAGCCCCGCATAGGCCGGTCCCCGGTGCTGGAGGAAGTGGGTCCCGTTTCCGAGATCTCCAACCACCGACCTGCCGTTGCTACTGATGACCCCGACAATACCGCACATCGCGCCCCCTTCGAAGCGCACACTATAAACCAGAAGCGCGAAAGGTGGTTGAAACGACCTGCCGAGGAGAGTAACCAGTGATCAGTGACCAATAACCGGTACCCGCCCATCCCCTCGGACTCTCACTCTTACTGCTCGCCATTGGTTACTGGTCACTGTTTACTGATTACTTGTCCTGACCGCCCTGTCGTTCCACCTCGCCGGTCATCGGGACGAATCGAACGGGTATGACGGACCGCTCGTCATACCCCTCGGGCGTCCTCGTGATGACCTTGAGTTCCTGATAGAAGTCCCCGACCGGGATCACCATCTTCGCACCCACGGCGAGTTGCTCGAGCAATGGATCCGGCACCCACTCCGGCGCAGCCGTGACGACGATCCCGTCGAACGGCGCTTCATCGGGCCAGCCGCCGTAGCCGTCTCCACACTGCACCTGGACCGAGTCGTACGCGAGGTCGGCCAGAGTCTTTGCAGCACTCTCGCAGAGGCGGGGCCGGATCTCGATCGAGCGCACCTCGACACCCATCGCGGCGAGCACCGCCGCCTGGTAGCCGGAGCCGGTACCGATCTCAAGCACCCTCTCGCCCTTACCAACCTCGAGAAGCTCCGACATCAGTGCCACGATGTATGGTTGGGAAATGGTCTGCGAATCGCCAATTGGCAACGGCGAATCGTGGTAGGCGACGTCGCGGTAGTTCTCCGGAACAAAAAGGTGACGAGGAACCGTCCGCATGCTTTCGAGCACCAGAGCATCTTTGACGCCGCGGGCCTCGATCTGTTCGCTCACCATCCGTTCGCGTTGCATGTTCCAATCCGGTTCCGCGGGTATTGCGGCCTGCCCTCCTTGAGAGTTACACCCGCCGGTCGACCCAACGATAATAAAAACGGCGGTTGCCCACACCAGAAAACTCCAGGGGCCACGACGCCTCATCCTGTTCTCCACCTTTCGCCAAGTCGTGATCGCACCTCATGGTAGATCAGCCGTCGGAGATTCACCATTGCATTCCAGCGGAATCATGTTGCAACTCCTGTGCCGGTTCATTGCAGGGAGAAAGGGAGAAAGGGAGAAAGGGAGAACATGATAAGGGAACGGTCTCCCCTGCTCCCCAACTCGCCGCCGGCAGCGATTCGTGGTCGACGCCGGAACGGTAGGGTGGCCGGAGGCCGGCGATCGACCACTCGCTGGCGGGGGTGAGTCGCGACGGCCGCAGGCCGTCAGCAACTCCCTTGCTCCCCTGCTCCCCTGCTTCTTGACACACCAGCCCGGCGCCACCACCATGTGATTCATGAGAAACAGCAATGACGCCGGTGATCCGAAGACCCCCGACAACGAAATGACGCGACGCGAGGCTATTGCAACGGGGACCGCCGCCGCAATCGGTGCCGCAGCCTCCAAATCGGTGTCCGCAAAGACCTCTGCAGCTCGTCGTCCACCGGTCGCGGTGGCCTCGAAAAACGGAATTGAGGCGATCCGCCGCGCCGTGGGAAGCATGGAGGCCGGTGTCGCGCCGGTCGCGGCGGCGGTCCAGGGTGTTTCCGTCGTCGAGGCCGACCCCGACGACACCAGCGTCGGCTACGGCGGTCTTCCAAACTCCGAGGGCGTGGTTCAACTCGACGCCTGCTGCATGGACGGCCCGACCATGCGCGCCGGTGCGGTGGCCGCTCTCGAAGGATTCATGCACCCAGCGCAGGTAGCCTACGAGATCATGCGTCGCACGACCCGGGTGTTGTTGGTCGGCGACGGTGCCGCGCGGTTTGCCAAAAGCCTCGGCTTCCCCGAGGAGGACCTCCTCACCGAGCGTGCACGCAAGATCTGGCTGTATTGGAAGGGCCAGATGTCCGGCGTCGACGACTGGATCGCTCCGCCGGACCTGGTGGACGATCCCGATGTACAGCGGTTTATCAAAAAAAACGGGCCCGTCCGACCCACCGGCACCATCAATTTGTGCGCGGTCGATGGCAAGCAAGACGTCGGCGGCACGACGACCACTTCCGGTCTCGCCTTCAAGATTCCTGGGAGGGTCGGCGACTCACCCCTGATCGGCGCAGGACTCTTCGTCGATAACGAGGTCGGCGCGGCCGGTTCGACCGGTCGCGGCGAGTCGGTCATCCAGATCTCCGGCGCCCACACCGTGGTCGAGCTCATGCGGGCCGGTCAATCGCCCCGCGATGCCTGCCTCGGTGCGCTCGACCGTCTGGTACGGGCGACACGGGTCTCCTACCTGCTCGACGGCGACGGCCGCCCGAAGTTCGACGTCAAGTTTTACGCCGTCAACCGGGCGGGAGAGGCGGCGGGCGCAGCCATCTGGGCCGGCGCCGAGTATGCGCTCTGCCGAGGCGGCGAAGAGGCGCGTTTAATGGAGTGTGCGTCGCTCTATCCAACCATTGCACCCTGGAAGAAAAAACTCAAATAACCGTCCTCTTGCGGGGACACTCGACCCCGACTCGGGACGTTGTGCCAGCGGCTTCGAGATCGGAAGCCCAAGAGCTTCAATGATTTTCGTCTGGCACGGGCCTTGCTGTTTGCCTAACCGACGGTGGCAACGAACGCCATTGGGGAGGCAGCCATGAGAAACCATCGACGGATCGCAATGTTCGCACCAGTCCTCATCCTGGTCGTGACCTTTGCCGCACCGACGGTGGAGGCCGGGAGCGGCCTAGGCCTGCACATCGGCAGCGGCGGCTTCGGCGTATCGGTAGGGTTTGGGGATTGGGGCGTTTACACACGGTCGTGGTCCGACCCTTACTGGTCGATCGATTTCAACGCCACGCTCGCCGGTTACGGCCAGTGGGTGTGGGTGAATGGGCTCGGTCGCGTGTGGCGTCCATGGGTCGCCGCCTCCTGGCAACCCTACACCCACGGCCGGTGGGTCTCCACCGGCTACGGCTTGACCTGGGTGGCGTACGAACCCTGGGGTTACGTTCCCCACCACTACGGGAGCTGGGCCTACGCTTCATTCGGTTGGGTATGGGTTCCCGGATACAGCTACTCCTGCGCCAACGTGGTGTGGGTCGGTTCGGGTGGATACGTCGGCTGGTACGCACGGCCGCCGCGGGGCTGGAGCCACGCACAACACGGCTTCCGGCACGGCTACCGCCATGGCTATGGTGACGGCTTCGGAGACGGATATCACAACGGCTACAGCGACGGATGGCACGACGCTCGGTATGCCACATATGTCGACTGGAGACACTTCGGTGCCGACAACGTGTCCCGCCACGCAGTGACCCACAGGATCGCATCGCAAGACCGCATCGTATCCCGGGCCAACGCCCCCACCAGAGACGAAATCCGGCAGCGCGGCGGTGCCGTTGTCACCGAGACTCGGCTGTCGCGCAGGACAGTGACGGTGGACGGCCGTGAAGTTACCATCGCGCGCCCTGAAGGTGTTGCGCGGAGCATCGAGCGCAACGCAGCGGAAACCGTCGGCAGGTCCCTTTCGGAAAAAGCCCTGGAACGGCGCCAGCCGCTTGTCAGGCCACGGAATGAAAGGGAATCTTCTGCAGCGAGCTCCTCGAGATCTGGAGGGGTCTCGCGAGAGAGCAGGTCGCCACAGGGCGAAAGGCCTGCCCGAGTATCCACCTCGTCGCGCTCCCGACAGTCTGAGGTCTCGGCGCGATCGTCCTACGAACAACGGCCAACCGCCGATTCATCACGGCTTCGTGCAACTGCTCCGGTGTCCGTCACCGAGTCCCGGGTGGAACGGGAGGATGCGCGCAGTGTTCATGGCCGATCTCGCGCTGCAGCCAACTCCGGGACCACCAACAGCACGAGGTCGAGGAGCGCGCCCAATGTGTCGTCACGATCTCATTCCGCTTCCAGCGGCAGACAAACGGCGCAGTCGCCGCGCCGGACCAGCAAGACCCAGCGGCCGCAGATCCGTACCCGGCAATCCGCCACCGGTAGTCGGCAGTCCACGTCTGCCCAACAGCGTTCCACCGAGTCACGACGTTCCAAGTCTCAGTCTCAAACATCCAGGAACAAAAGCGAGAAAAAGGAAGACTCAGAACGGAAATCAGAAAATCAGCCACGCTCACGGAGACGCTGACCATAATCTAAGGGGCGGGGCGGCAGAGGCCGCCCCGCCTTTCCCTCCGCGACAGACAGCTGGGAGCATGCCTGTGACTTCGACGCGCTCTTCTATCAGCGCTCTCCCAAGAGAGCCCCCTCGGACGATGTTTGGGCCCCCTCCGCAACGCGCCCGTTTTGGCGCTCGATCCCAAAATCGTCAGAGACGGCTCGTACGGTAACGCGCCCAAGCTCTCGTTCTCTCTACCGCCCAGACCCTAGCCTATAGCCCATAGCATATAGCCTATAGCCCTGCCTTCTCGTGCTAGCATGCCGGCATGGGTGACAGCTCCGACACGACGCGGAGGCGGGTCGAGCGGTCGCTCAAGCGCTGCCTGGAGTGGAGTCAACTCGGCCGCCACCGGAAGGTAGTCGCCGAAGTCGAGCGGACGCTCCCTGTCCTCGATGACCACCCTCAGCTCGAGGCCACCCTCTTGATTTGGAAGGCGCAGGCACTTCTCGCTATGGGATATGCCGAACAGGCGCTTCTTCCAGCTTCGCGGTCGTGGGAGCTCGAACCTTCGCCACACGCA
>Ga0255045_10000195_pt1 | contig 13001 bp, 12 predicted proteins | sample BC1_12_23_MG_FD_183652 | JGI IMG/M metagenome (GOLD analysis project Ga0255045, IMG submission 183652) | Seawater microbial communities from Strait of Georgia, British Columbia, Canada - BC1_12_23 | ecosystem: Environmental > Aquatic > Marine > Strait | place: Canada: British Columbia...
GAAGGGGTGCGGAGCCGATTGAAACAAGCCATACAGGTTTAAGGATGATTTAAAGGGGGATGAACAATGCCATTATTGGAAAACATTAAGAAATTCAAGAAGAAAGCTGTTGATCTGTATGATACAGGCGAGGCTATGGGGAAAAAGTATTTTGGCGAAGGCAAGAAGTATAAAGGCCCCAGAGGAACTTATGAAAGCCTTTATGGTAATCAGCCTGTTCATGCTCGAAAGAAGAAGAAAAAGCCTGTAGTTAGACAGGCAAGACCATTAACCACTAAACCGGCTTATGCGGCTGATCGGCCCTCTGATGTGTTGAAGAATACTTCTAATGCATTTAAGAACGCCTATAAAGGGGCTAACCGTTTAGGAAAACGCATATTAAACCGGAAAAAATAACCAGGGCTAACCGCCAAAGCGCGGCCCCTAACCTGGGAGAACCTACGAGGCCCCAAATGAAAGAGAGGTAATCGTATGCCGGACAAAAAAGGTAAGACAGATGATAGTAGGAAGATCGCACCTGTTGATCAGCCTATTACCACAACCCCTGCAAAGGAAACGAAAACAGCCGAGGATAAGCCGATCTTGGGTAAATTCAAATCTCAGGAAGATCTTGAAAAAGCCTATACCGAGTTGGAACAAAAGGATGGTACTCGAAAGAAAGAGATTGGGGATCTGAGAAAAAGCCACGGATTATTAACTGATGAAGTGGGCCAATTCAGAACCGCCCAAGCTAATGCACAACAACAGGCTGAAAAAGACGCTTCCCATACCGATTTTGAAGCCCAACTGAAAGAGATCGAAACCAAGTTGGAAGATGGGGATTTGAAAATACCCGAGGCTTTGAGGTTACAAGCTCAAATCGTTTCAGAAATGACATTGGCAAGCGCACTTCCTGTTATGGATAAGCGCACAAAGGAGCTTTTGGCAGAAAAGGAAGTTGATGCCGCCGAAACTCAATTTTATAAAGACTTCCCAGACTATGAGGAAGTCGTTGCCTCTGGCGTATTGGAAGAAATCATGGCCAAGCATCCAGGGATTGTCGATGAAACAGTAGCCTATGCTTTTTATAAAGGTGAACAGCGATATGAAGAAGGCAAAGCCGAAGCTGAACGAATTGCAGAGGGATCTGACAGAGCCGGTAAATTAATGAAAGAATCTGAAACACCTGTTTCTACAGAAAAACCGGTTAGGAAAGAATCTCTATCTGAGGGTGATTTAGTCAAACATCAACTATCAACCTTAGACAAGATACGAGGTAAAGCCTAACCGATATATTTAGGAGGATATATCATGGGTTTAACACTCGATGAATTAAATGCCATTACCATTGACTATTGGGAAAGAACCCCAATCGACATATATTTTCTGGATAACGTTTTGCTCTGGAAATTGTTTGGGAGTGATAATCTGGATAACCAAGTCGTTGACGCATCCGAAACCGTTGACGGTGGTATGAAGATTAGGGTTATTCTCGAGTACGCTGAGTCAAATTCTGGCACTTACGGTAATACCACGATGATTGACCAGGCGAAGGGCGATATCCTCAATGCCGCAAGGTATAGATGGGCCGGATATTACTCGAGCAATACCATTGATCTTAATGATAAAATTAAGAACGCCGGTGATGCGGCCATGGTTAAATTGTCAAATGCCAAGATCTCGAATATTCAGAAAACCATCAGGAAAAAGATGGGTACGGATATTTATGCAAGCGCGGCTGATGATTACGCCTTCCTTGGGCTTGGCAATCTTTTCAATACAACCACAAGCGTTGCTTACGGAGAGATCGAGGAACAATACATGGCCGATTGGAAAGCCAATGTGATCACCACGGCAGAAGCTATTTCCTTTAAGACCTTGCAGAAGATCAGGCGAACTCCGAATTGTGGGCAAAATGAAACAGATAAACCTAACCTCTATATCACCACGGATCTCTTGAAAGACGGATTCGAGCGTACCTTGCAAGTCCAGGCGCGTTATCGTGATGTAGATATGGCCACGGCAGGGTTCGAAAATGTCTTGTTCAAGGGCCATCCGGTAGTTGCTGATGATCGACAGTCGGCAGGCAATCTTGAAGCTCTGAACACCAGGCATTTAAAGTTGAGGGCGCACGAAGCCTATAACTTTACGCCGCCTGTTTGGAAAGCCAATAATCAACAGCCGGATGTTTGGACAGCCGACCAGAGGTTTATCGGCCAATTCACCTGTAACCACAGAAAAGCTCAATGCCGCCACACCAATTTGACGGAGCCGAGCTAAACGGAAGAAGTTGAAACTATAACCGGATGCTGATTAATTTCAGCATCCTACAAATCACAAGGAGTATATCATGGATCAAGATACCAGATTTCAGATGCATCTACTCACAAGCACGACAGCCGCGGCGATCAAATACTTTCGTGTTCCTTACAAATGCACCGTAAGGGATTTGAAAGTTACCGTTCAAGCCGATCCTGGGGATGCCGAAACCGTAACCCTTGCATCCGGTGGAGCTACCATTGGTGTTGTCACTCTTGGCACCGATATTGCCGCAGGCGCATACGCCGATGTTGTCAAGGATGCTTCCGAAGGCGATACTGTGCTTGCTAAAAATGATCTGTTGACATTGACAGCAAGCCAGGTAACGGCGGTTGCCGATTATGTCCTTGACCTTGAACTCGATCCGAAAGCGAGGGCTGTATAATCTATGAAGAATCGAGAGATAATTGAGCAAATTGCACACATTGTTCAAGATCCTTCATATTCACACCCGATGCTTTTGGCCAAGGCTAATGATGGGATAGGGAGGGTTGCCGCATTGGTTGACCTTCCCGATCTCAAATCTTCCGCAGAGGTAGCTACCGATACCTCAAATCCGTTTGTTGCTTTGCCGACAGTTGCCGGTAATACCTTTCATGTTGGCAAAAAGGATGCTTTGTTCTTTGTGGCAAGCCAAGGCCAGGGCGTTGAGCGTAACATTGTCGAATCTTGGATCAAGTTTTTACAGAAGTACCCAAGATTGGATGAAACCGGCGATGTTATTGACGTTTGTGTGAGGGCCAATCTTTTGTATTACCAGGGCGTACCATCTACAGCCGACACGCTTGACCTTCATTTCTATCGTAAGCCTGTTGTAATGGTAAACCCAAGTGATGAACCTGACGGAATACCGGATCACCTTCAAAGGAATCTGCTTGTTAATTTCGGTTGTTGGGATTGTTATTCAGAGATAGAGGATGATGAATCCGGCAGAACGCCGAACACCGATAAATATGAGAAGCGTTTTTATCAGGCAGTTTCCGAGCTAAAGGCTTATCTGGGCGTTCCTGATGCAAGGCCCGAACATTATGAGTACGATACGGAGGATTTTATCTAATGTCAGACAATAACAAAACCGCAGAGGAAAAGAGGCCGGAATTAACACCGGAAGCAAAAGCCGAACTCGAGGCTCGCAAGGATAGTGGTCAGGTCTTTATTAACGATATGACTTACTTTGTAATGACTCAGGTTAGCATTATTCAAAATGGTGATTTTAACATCAATGCTCTTGTTGAGGGCGGCAGAATTACCGGTTTTAATTTCTCGATGAATGGCAAACGGCTCTACAGGCCTTTTGTTTCAGAGGAAAAAGAAGATGCCGAAAAACCTAACCCTATTTAAAGGCTCAACAGGGTTGAACAACAAGCAAGATCCGGTCAGGTTGAAGTACAACTCGAGAACCGGGATTTCAGAGCTTGCCGCCGCCTCTAATATAGTCATTGAAGATTCGCGCAGAATTTCGAGGCGCAAAGGTTACACAAGGCGTTTAGAAGGGGATTTTCATAGCCTGTTTTCTGATGGCGGTGATTGTTTGTTTGTTAAGGAAGAATCCGGCCAGGGGGCCTTATGTTTTTTATTCCCTGACTATACTTATAAAGCTGTTCGTGCGCTTACACCCAATGCCCGAATGAAATATGAACAAATCGATGATGTAATTTATTACATGAACGGTTACGAGAGGGGCAAGGTACGCAAGGGTGATTATCAAAGCTATGGTTGGAATAAAGGCGATTACGTTGGCCCAGAAACCAAAAGGGTTTTTTCTGATCCACCTATCGGTACTGATTTGAGGTATTACAATGGTCAGATGTATATTGTTCAAGGCCGTGTAATTTGGGTTAGTGAAGGATTTAGCGTTTCTTTTTATGACCTGGCCAACAGCTATCTTGAATTTGAGGATAGAGTTAATTTGATCCGGCCTGTCGCTGATGGCCTTTTTATTGGCACCGAAAAGAAGATCATATTCCTTGAAGGGTCTGATTCTTCTAATATGTCTGAAAGAACGGTTGCCGATTTTCCGGCTGTAAGCGGAACCGATTGTACGTTTACCGGAATATTAGGCTTTCAGAAAGGCGGTTCTGTTACCATTTCCTCTGAGGGTGGCACCCAATACGCCATTTGGTTATCTCAAAAAGGTGTATGTGTAGGTGGGCCGGAAGGTGAATTTGTAAACTTAACCAAAGATAGATTAGTCTTGCCAAACGCTTTAACAGGGGCCGGATTGATCTACAACAACGAATATGTTGCAACAATGAATCCTTAATAAAGGAGATTTGAAAAATGGCTTTAAGACGATCACAAGGACTTTTAAATAAAATGTTGGGATTGAGGGCAACTGTTGCCGCTATTGTTACCCACGGTGTTGATTCGGCGGCGTTGACTTTTAATGGCACATCCGATCAGATTGAGTGTGTCGGTGATGATTTGATAGTAAACGGATTTATGGCCGGAATGGAAGTTACCGTTTTTGGTACATCCAGTAACAATGGCGTAACCGGAGCCTTGATTCAATCGGTTGCCGCAACATATCTACAAATGGATGCCGCAGTATTGGCGCAAGAAGCCGGTGCCGCCAATATGTCAGTTATTGCCGCAAGGGGTGGCTCTATGAAAGACATCATGGCAAACGGCGTTATCAGGGTCTATTCTGGGGCGCAACCGGCAACACCCGAGGCCGCAGTTACCGGAACGCTGTTAATTGAGATTACGGTAGCATCAGGGGCCTTTGTTGCAGGCTTAGAAGCAAGCGGTCTTGAATTCGGTGATCCTGTTACCAATTACATTGAAAAGTGCGCTGATGAAGTGTGGAGTGGTGTAGGCCTTGCCGCCGGAACAGCCGGTTGGTTTAGGTTTGTTGCCAATCCTACAGATGGTGGCGGTTTGGATACTGCTTTGCCGCGAATTGACGGAACTGTAGGGATATCTGGCGCAGATGCCGCCATTAGCAATACGCAGATAGCTGTAGGAGCTACTTATACGCTCGATACGATGAAGTTGACGGCTCCAATGCAATATGGTGCCTAACCCTTAACTGTAAGGGAGGTACCTATCTATGGCCACAACGTATTACTCAACGACTGATCTCGATGCACTTGTTCGTGGATCGTTTACGAAAACGACTGATCTCGATGCACTTGTTCGTGGATCGTTACGCCTACCAAAAGGCTTTGTAGCCTTAGACTATACCGGCCAGGTGGGTTCCCATGCCCCTGGCGATTTTATTATCGGTGGCACAAGCAATGCTATTGCTGTTCTTATCGGCCTGGTCGATAATGGTGCCACCGGTACGTTTTTTTTTCAATCAGTTACCGGAACATTCCAAAGCGGTGAAACTTTATATAGAGGCTCCATTGGTAGTGAGCTTATTATCAATGGTGATATGGAAGATGATGATAATTGGATTTCTTACGGTATCGATCTTTCAAGTTTCTCCCATTCCCAAAGTTCCTCTCGCGCAAATGATGGTTCCTATTCAAGATATCTAAACGATTCAGGCTTGCCAACAGATGAACGAGTAGGGATTCAATCCGATCCACCCTTTGTTACAGTTGCCAACAATTTCTATTCGGTAAGGTTCGCTGTTAATCCTGATTATACTGATCCGTTTTGTGTTTGCATGAGATCAGGGGCCAATGTTTTCGGCCATTTGTATAATTACGATACTCCGAGTGTTGATAGTTGGACTGAATATCAGTTCATGTATCGAGAAACTTTGGGCGGTGGATCTAATGCTCGATTCATGTTTTTAAATCAGTTGGGTTGGACAGGCACTTGGAGATATTACGTTGATTCTGTTTCGGTTCTTGAAATCTCAAAGAACGCTTCTCATTACGCTACCGCAGATGGTGTTGCTTATAATCCACCCATACATTTAGACGCTTTATTGCAGAAACCTCAATCCGGGTCTGTTAGCCTTGATGCCATATTAGACTTGGGTATCTTTATTGCAGACGGTACGCTGTCTGAAATGCAGATAGAGGCCAGTTTCGGTCAACGTATAGAGGCCGATGCCAAATTGTCGGCTATGGGAATCGAAGCACGTTTCGGCATGAGAGCGAAAGATCCCTTGAACCTCTCAGTATTGGAATGTGAAGCAACCATTTCCAGGCCGGAAATCATCACCATTGATTCAAAACTGTCGGTTTTAGGGATTGATTCAAGGTTTGGGTTGAGATCCAAGGATGATTTAAAACTGTCAGCCATGGCTATCGAGGCCGAGATCTCCGGCGGTGATCGCATTGAGATCGATGGATTCCTGGCTCCTATGGGGATTGAAGCCAGTATCTCGACTCCCTGGACAATTAGTATTAACAAAACCCTGTCGGCTCTGGAACCTTTAATTACACTTTCCCGGGAACAATTAATTTCCATAGACAAAAAGCTGTCTGCTTTAGCGATAGAAGCCTCTATTAAAAGGCTTGAAATATCAATCGATTCCAAGCTGTCAGCATTGGCCATTGAAGCAACTATAGGCAATCGAGAACTAACGATTGACTCTAAACTTTCGGCCCTTGCGATAGAGGCCAGTTTAGATACCCATGAAATTTCAGTTGATGCCAAACTGTCAGCGTTAAGCATAGAATCTACCATAGGTAATTATGGCATAGGGATCGATTCTAAGCTGTCAGCCCTGGCGATCAGCGCGGCCATAAATTCTGATGCCGATAACATATTTAATATTGATTCTAAGCTGTCTGCGCTTTCAAGTGAGATTGTCATATCAGGACAATACGGCATAGATATCGAAGCCAATTTGTCAGGCATGGGAATAGAAGCAACCATACTGGCCGGTGATTTGATCTCTATTGATGAAAAACTTTCAGTAATGGGGATAGAAGCTACGATTCTGTGGAGCAACGTACCGATTGTAATTGATGCCATGCTTTCGGCCCTGGTTATGGAATCGGTTGGTTCTGGCGTTGGTGATGGCGCAGTAGCGACTATCAAAGAAACAGGCAGATTTGATGATTACACTTTAAGACATTCAAGGTGATAAAATGGCAAAAACAGTCGGCTTAGATGCACATCTTGTATATTCAAATAGTGGCTCCGTTGGCCTGGATGCCATTATCGCGCCTCCAAACGTTGAAAAGCGTTTAACAATAGGCCTTAATCTAAGAAGAAGCGCACCGTATCAATGGAATACGTTTGATTTCAACAGCTTTGCCGTGTTCAATGGTGTTCCGATTGCATCTAACGAGGATGGCATTTTCTCTTTGTTCGATGCCGACAATGATGATGGCGGCGATATCGAGGCCTTCTTTGAATTCCCGACAACCGATTTTGACATACCAAATTCGAAGAAAATGCGAAAAACCTTTGTTAGCCTTGAAACATCAGGCTCGATGATTATGAGGGCAACCGTTGATGATCTGGATGAAAAGTCTTTTATTATGCCGCCTAAAATGACAGGCCAGAAACAACACCAAGCCCATTCTGTAGGTATGCGAAGGGATCAGAAGGGGGCTTATTGGATGTTTAGGTTAGAAAACACAAATGGATGTGATTTCAGCATTGACAGTATAGTGCTTTCCGCTTTTATCCTTGGGATGGGTAGGTAATGGCAAGATTGATTTATAAAGATGGAATTCGATTTATGATCGAGGGTGATTTGAATGATCCCAGGCTAAGATCGCTTATGGCGGCGGCAAATGCTGATCTAATGCATCTAAAAGCAACCAATATTAACAGCCTGGATCTTTTAAAAGCTCATAAGCCTAACGCATATACTGTTGAATCGAATTTTGGGATAGATACCGTTCATATCAGCTTGCCGAAAGTGGGATTTGAAAAGAAACAAATCATTAGAAAGGTTTCCATAGAAGAACGAAAAGAAGTCATAGAAGAATATGTTGTGGCGCATGAAGTATGGATCATGCCGAACCCTGGCGATAAGGGCGGTGCAATATCAGGAGATTATGCCAATGCAAGACAAATAGGATACTTGCTCTGTCAGGGCGGTGGATGGAACCCACCCTATGAGCTTATAGAGCCGATTTTAAAGGAGGAAAGCGGTTCTATAATCAGAAACGTTATTCACCCTTACGGTACGAGGGCCATGTATGACGCTCTTATTGCAAACGGTGGGAACGCAGTACCGTTCTTTTGGAATTCTTGGAAAGGCCATTATCAGATTAACGGTAGCTTTCCTACGCCACCATGGGGAAACGCACCCATGGAGGAAGTTATTATAGAAGATGTTTTGTTTATAGATGCCAATGGAACACAATATATTGACACTCCTTGCCTTCTTCCAGAGGTTTATGCGCGCGAGGAAGCTTATTCTAATTCCAGTTTGGTATGGACACGGCCAGGTGAGGAATACGGAGAGGGTAGTCTTATAATCCCTGGCACATTCATTGGCGGCATCAACTACGGTTATTCATGGCCAGTAAGCCCTGCATGGGGCTGTGCTTTAGACAATAGCAAGTACGCTTATTATTATGAATGGGAAATAGATCTTAGCCAAGATGGGGGGCCTTATAAATGGTACCAAGGCCTTAGAATTAATGGCGAGGATATCATTCTCAGGTTTGAGAATAGCGATTGGCAAGAATTCGTTGTGAGAAGCGGGAATCCAATTTTTCACATGGAAGAACTCTCTGAGGCTGTTTGTGTTAAATATTTTGAATTGGGGGATGCGCCGCCTATAGTCCTTATGACCAACCAACGATTTAAGTTGAGTTGGCAGGATGATGGCTTTCCAGACAGAGGCCCCGAAATGTGGTTCGTATCAAAGTTTGGTAATGAAGCACATGATTGGAGTCAAACCATCCCAGAAGCCGAATTTAGTGGTGATCAGGGTGATGCCGATGATGATTGGTTTGGTGGTATCAATGGAAATTCAACCATGAGCCATTTTAGGAGAATACCAGAAGCGGAATTATACGAAGATGAAAACGGCGCACAGCATGAGTTATTGACAGCCGGACAATTCAGACTTTTAAAACTTTTTACTGAAAAAGAATATGATCCAGTAATCAAGGAAGAACAGATCGAAATATAAGGAGGTTTGCCATGAATGTTAGACCACCAAGCACTATAACGGCACCGATAGGATCTTCCACCGAAGGGGCGTTGGTATCCGGTAGGTTTGAGCTAACCCAGGATCTTGCAATCTCTCTTTGGGGTGAAGCATTGGCTCTGCTTGATGCGATAGCCGGTTATGCTGTTGATATCCCATGGACAGCCATTGAAGTTCCAGAAGTGCCATCAACCGGTCTTGACGGAATAAACCCTACCAAGCCCACCTTGCCGGTGATAACACCAATAGACATATATGTTCCGAGTTTGGATGTTTCGCCACCTGATATGCCAACTATCGATATTTTAATCGATGATCCACCGGCCTTTAATCCGACAGATCCAGGCTTTCAAATACCGGCCAAGCCTGTTGTTTCATGGCCTGATTTTAGCGGTACAGCACCTACGCCATCAGACATTCAAATTCCAAACAGGCCGCAATATACGATCCCTGGTGTGCCGACATTAACAGAGCCGAGCATACCATCTATGGAAAATTTGAATATGCCTGCCTTTGAGGGTGAACGGCCAAGCATCCCAAGTATGAACGCCCCAGATCCACCGGCCTATGACCTTGATCCTTTGACAATAGAAACGCCGGTGCCAAGTATTGACATTCCAGATCCACCGGTTTCAGCAATACCGGCCATGGATATTGTGCCGGTAGAAGTGCCTAATATCGTTCCACCGGCGGTACCCACTTCAAATTTACCGGCTGTCGATATTGTGCCGCCGGTTGTTCCAAATATTGTCGTACCGGCTGTACCGGTTTCTGGCGTTGATCCTCTTAATATAGAACCGGTGGAAATCCCAGACATAACAATTCCGATAGCGCCGGGTTATATATTGCCTACATTTGAAGGCACAAAACCGGTAATGACCGCTTTGAGCATCCCTTCTCCACCGGCCTATAGCGTACCTACATTCGAGGGCATAATGCCAGTTGATGATCTTGCGGCACCGGAACCGATGTTTTATCACAACGAAGTGCCGTATTCGAGTGATCTTCTTGACGAATTAACCGCAAAACTAAGAGCAGATCTTGCCGCCGGTGGTACCGGCCTGCCTGTGGCTACAGAGCAAGCACTATGGGATAGAGCTTTGGCGCGGCAAGTAACTCAGGATGAACAAGCCTATCTCGAAGCAACCCTGTTTTTTACTGCAAAAGGTTGGAGAGTGCCGCCAGGTGCGGTAAATAGCCGCGTTGATATTGTTAGAGATAGGATAGACGCAAGGAACGCCGATCTTAATAACGATATCCTGGTTCAGCAATCAAAATTAGCCTGGGATCAAACACAAGCAATAATTAAGTCCTGTATAGATTTTGAACAAAACATGATGGAAGATGCCAATAAATATCAACAAAGGGCATTTGAAGTTTCCAAGGCAACTGTTGAAATGGTTATTCTTGTTTATAACGGCCAGGTTGAGGCATATAAAGCAAAATTGGCCGGATACGATACCCAGGCCAGGGTATATGAATCAAGGATAAGGGCCGAGATATCCAAGGCCGAATTCTACAAAGCGCAACTCGAAGGCCTTAGATTAACCGTTGATGTGTTTTTGGGTGAAATGGAAGGGTATAAAACCGAGGCCCAGGTTTATGACACCCTTGCCAAAGCCGAGCTTATAAAACCGGAATTCTTCAAGGCTGAGATAGAAGGCACCAAGATAACTCTTGAAGTGCATAAGGCCCGATTGGAAAGGGATAAGATTAGGACAGAAATCTATGAGGCCGCAACCAGGGGAGAACTCACAAAGATAGCTTTTTATGAGGCCGAATTAAAAGCAACAGGAATAGGCCTGGATCTCTGGGCCTCTGAACTCGAAAGATCGAAAGTTTTAGCATCTATTCATGATATTACGATTAGGTCAGAGCTTTCGAAGCTCGAATTTCACAAGGCCGATCTTGACGGTAAAAAGTTTAGCTTAGACGTTTGGGCCTCTAACCTGGAAAGAGATAAAATTAGGACTTCCATATTTGATTCGGTGATTAAAGCTGAACTGGCTAAGAACGATTTTTTCAGAGCCGAGCTTGAAAGTGGCCGCTTTGATCTTGATTTATATTTATCCCAGATTGAAAGGGATAAGATCAGGGCCATGATTTATGAGTCTATGGTGAAAGGCGAGTTGGCCAAACCGGAATTCTATAAGGCCGAAATTTCTGGATTTGAAGCCGAGGTAGAGGCTCAAAAATTAGCCCTTGCCAGGTATGAAACTGATTCCAAAGTGTTTGAGGCAAAGGCCAGGGCCGAAGGTCTAAAGCCAGATTTCTACCAGGCACAAATGTCAGGCATACGAGCCGCGATTGAGGCAGAGGCCCAACTCATTGAAATATATAAAGCCCAGATCGGCGGCATACAGGCCATTGTAGATCTGTATAAGGCCGAGATGCAGGGTGCAAGCATTGAGTCTGACATTGATCGAAACAGAATGGAAATGTTCAAGACGGAAATCGATTCGTATTTGGCTCAGATTCAGTTAAGGGTTGCCAGGTATAATGCATATCAAGCTGAAATAGGCGGTGAAACCGCAAAAGCGGAAATGTATAAAGCCCAGGCCCAGGCGTATGAAGCCGAGGTAAAAGGTTATCAGGCCAAGGCCAACGTAACCATAGCAGAGGTTGACGCTAATGTTAATGTGGCTAAAGGTGAAGTCGAGATCTATAAAGGCCAGGTGGATAAATATAGGGCTGATATAACGGCGGCAGTTGCAGAGGGCGAGATCGCAAGCAAATCTCAGGCAAGTCAAGTTTCTTTATTCGAGGCCGAAGTTAGGGGCTTTGGTGTTGAAATTGATGCGGTGATCAGAGCCTACCTTGGCAAGATAGAAGAAAACAGGATCAATATTGATTTGCAGATTAAAGATGCCGATATGCAGTTAAGAACAGCCGTGGCCGAATATGAAATTATTGCTACCAACATAAGGGAAACGGCTCGAATATCCTCACAAATGGCCAGTAGTGCTTTAACGTCTGTATCAGCATCAGCGCATTTGGGCTATGCTGAGAGTCGAAACGACTCAACATCTTACAACAAGGCCCTTTCGGGTAATATGAGTACGTCTGAATCAAGCTCATGGGATCAGACTAAAGGGGATCTAACAAGACATTGGGGAGAGTTACATTCTTATAAATCACCAGACAGTAGGACAGCTTAACAAACAGGGGGGGGATGAAGATGAGTAACGGAAACATTCCATACGACAAGAAACATATAACCACCAATGTAGGCAAGCGGTTGAGGCAAGCTAAAACCACAGTTGAAAGGGATGTTTCAAAGTTTGCCAAAGGTTTAGCGAAAGAGGCCGGTGGAGCCTTAAAAAGAACGGCCAAGAAAGCCGTAAGCGTAGCAAGAAAGGCTAAGATCCCGAATTTGGATACGCCGGAAACATTGGCCGGAAAGCCTGGTGGGGCAAGAGGCGCAATTAGAAAGCGGTTGTCCGATCCAAAGAATAAGGCGCAAACACCAAGAAAAACCAAAGCGCAAACGAAATACAATAAGAATGTTGTTGAAGGTGGTGCAAGCCCAACAGCACCTTTAGCAAGGCCGCAAACTGTATCCGAAACCAGGGGGTTGCAAGATCGAACTACAGGGGGTGGCGCGCTTGGGCCTATCTCTGTAGAGGCACCATCCTTTGTTAAGTCGGTGGATGGCATGAAGAATCCGCTTTATGACCCG
>Ga0255045_10000198_pt1 | contig 12936 bp, 10 predicted proteins | sample BC1_12_23_MG_FD_183652 | JGI IMG/M metagenome (GOLD analysis project Ga0255045, IMG submission 183652) | Seawater microbial communities from Strait of Georgia, British Columbia, Canada - BC1_12_23 | ecosystem: Environmental > Aquatic > Marine > Strait | place: Canada: British Columbia...
CCAAACTCAATCACATTTGCAAGAATCAACCAGAGAATCGGAATGGGTGCCATAGATTACGACCTCAGGACGCCGGCACGGTCTCGCTATTGGATAGGGAGATTGTCTTTGCCGGGCTGTCAGGCATCCACCGAGGCATCGGTCACCCGATGCCGGTCGATCCAATAGGCCCAGATCACCAGGAGCCATTGGGCCTGTGCAACCCACGCCAGAGCGGTGGGGCTGGGAGGGGGAGGGCCGAAGAGGTTGCCGAAGTAGGTTACGACCAGGAATCCGACCAACGCCCAGAGGGCGATCGTTCCGACGCGATCCGTAGGTCGAGTCGACCGAAGATAGAGCCATACGCCGATAGCGAGAATACTGAGCTCGACCACAAGCGTGGCCGGCAACGAATTCCAGAGACCGAGGCCGATACGAGTGGCACCACCCGGGACCAGTGGAAGATCCGGCCGATGGGTCAGGGCGTCCAATACCCAGTGACTGAGAACAGCGGCACCGCACACCCATGCGCCTTTCGGATATTTTTTGAGCAGGAAATATGCAGCGCCAAAAAGGCCAGCCCACACCAGCACAGCGATCAGGCTGTGGGTGATTGGATAGTTCGTGAAATCGAGCGGCGTGACCTTGGTGATTCCCGGAACGATCTCGACCGTCTCGAGACCGACAAGGAGCAATGAGGGCCACAGAAGATCGATGAACTGGGCCGCGAGGAAGAGTGTGCCGAGAGATGTCTTTGGGGCGGCCGCCTTGGCTCCAAACCCGATTCCGAAATGACCCAGGAACATTCTCGTGCCCGCCTTTTCTTTTGCCCGATTGTCTCACTGACTTTTTGTGGCAACCAGAGATTTGTCGCAATTATTTCGTGTGGACGCCCATCGGTTATTCTGCAGGCGTCGGTGCCGGCTGCGCGTCGAGTAGAGTGGATCCATCGTGAAGTTCAGAGATTTCTTCTCCGGTGTTGCCGATGACTACGCGGCCTATCGGCCGCAGTATCCGGCGGCACTCTTCGACTGGTTGGCTTCGATCTCCCCTGGATGCGAGCTGGTTTGGGACTGCGCCTGCGGTAGCGGACAGGCGTCGCGGCCGCTGGCATCGCGGTTTGCGCTGGTCGCCGCCTCGGACGCGAGCGCTATCCAGGTGTCCACGGCCACCGAGACCGAAAACATCCGGTTTCTGGTTGCGGCGGCGGAACCGGCGCCGCTTGCCGACGGCGCCGTTGATCTGGTGACCGTCGCGCAGGCGCTCCATTGGTTTGTCGGCAACGAGTTTTTTGCCGAAGTCCGTCGGGTGGTTCGTCCGGGAGGAGTGTTCGCGGCGTGGACCTACGGATTGCCGCATGTCGATTCCGATGCCGTTGAGAAAACGGTGCGTCATTTCATTGAAAACTTCCTCGGTCCCTATTGGCCGCCGGAGATCCGTCTCGTTCTCGACGGTTACGCGTCGATCGAACTCCCGTTTGAGGAGATCGAGGCACCGGAGTTCGAGATGCGAACCGAGTGGACGCTGAAGCGGTTCCTCGCTTTTGTCCACACCTGGTCGGCCGTCGGACGCTTTTCCGGGCAGCACGGCGAGGACCCCGTCGATCGGCTCGCGGCCGAGATCGAAAGCCTGTGGGGAGACAGTAACGACCCGCAACCTGTCAGCTGGCGAATCAATCTGCGTGTCGGGAGGATATGACGGGTTCGCTCCTGCCGCGAGATGGTGCCATTGATCACATCGTCAGGATTACAGAACAGTCGCATATCGTCTTGAAGAAGGGCGGGACATGTCCCGCCCCTACAACAAAGTGAAATGTGCGTCCTGTAGGGGCGGCATCTACATGTCCCGGCGAAGCCCGCCAGGCGAAGCCGGATGCCGCCCGCGATCAGTGGCACGTTTTATGGAAACACTACAGGTTCGGCTGCTCCACCACCCGAAGGTAGGGCTTCTGCTCGTCCCAACCACCAGGGAACAGCGCGCTCGCCTCGTCGTTCGACAGCGACGGCACGATGATCACGTTATCGCCGTGCTGCCAGTCGACCGGCGTTGCCACCTTGTAGTTGTCGGTCAACTGCAGGCTGTCGATGGCGCGCAGGATCTCGGCAAAGTTGCGCCCCGTGCTGGCGGGGTAGGTGATGATCAAACGCACCTTCTTGTTGGAGTCGATCACGAACACCGAACGAACCGTCAATGTGTCGTCGGCGTTGGGATGGATCATGTCGTACAGGTTTGAGACCGTACGGTCGCTGTCGGCGATCAGCGGGAAGTTGAGCCGTGCACCCTGGGTTTCCTTGATGTCTTCTATCCAGGCGTTGTGATCTTCGATCCCGTCCACCGACAGGCCGATGATCTTGACTCCTCGCCGGTCGAACTGCGGTTTGAGCTTCGAAACCTCGCCGAGCTCGGTGGTGCACACCGGAGTGAAGTCTTTCGGGTGGGAGAAGAGCACCACCCAGCTGTCCCCGGCCCAGTCGTGAAAGTTGATGGTTCCTTTTGTGGACTCCTGGGTGAAATCCGGCGCGATATCTCCAAGTCGAATCGTCATGACGTTCTCCCTTCGGGTTGCGAATTTGACGAGCCTGTTGCGGTTGTGTGGATTTGTTTTGGCGCCCACCAGCCGTTCAGCCCGCCGGTAAGGTGGCAACAGTTGGACCACCCGAGTTCGTGTGCGAGCTCGACCGCCAAGGCCGAACACTCGCCGTAGGTACAGACAAAAATGATGCGGGCATCGGATGCTGACACGCGCTTGTGCAGAGATCCGTCGGGCATGAGAGCCTGCTTGAGACTGAAGTAGGGAACCTCGATCGATTCCGTTACGCTGCCTCCCCGTGCCCGTTCGTAGTCCTCTCGCAGATCAACGACAGTGACATCCGGCGCATCGATGGCCTCGAGGAACTGACTCGGGGTCACCGCACATCCACGTTCCGCCAGGACCTCCTGCGCCAGACCGATCGAACGGTTTACGGGCACGACAACATCCATGAGCTTTGGAGGGGGCAGATCGAGACCGTTCATCAGCTCTTCGTACTCTTCCACCGAGCTCACCTGAAGTCTCGGGTTGCTGGTGCGCTCCTCGCCGATGGTGCTTACGGTGTCGCCCTTGTAGTCGTGAGCCGGGAACACCTGGGTCTCGTCCGGAAGACGCAACAGCTTGTTGAAAAGGCTGTCGTATTGGGCCACCGCGTCTCCATTCTGAAAGTCGCAACGACCGGTCCCGCGGATCATCAGAGTGTCACCCGTGAAGACCCGATTACGGAACAGGAAACTGTAACTGTCGTCGGTGTGGCCCGGGGTGTAGATCACATCCAGCTTCATCCCGTCGCACCGCAGCCGGTCACCCTCGCGCACCCGCATCCCGACCACGTCCGCCGCGGTCTGATCACCCATTACGGTCACGCAACGAGTCCGGTCTCGCAGCGCGCCGAGACCTGTTGCGTGGTCGGCGTGAAGGTGGGTGTCGACGGCTTTGACCAACTCGAGATCGAGGTCATTCAAGAGCTCGAGGTAGCGATCCACCTGCTCCAGAACCGGATCGATGATGAGCGCTTCGCCTCCTTTTCGGCTCGCCAGGAGGTAGGAGTAGGTGCAAGATGTCGCGTCGAAAAGCTGGCGGAAGATCACTTTTGACCGCTCCAACGTCGGAATTGGTTCATCTCGTTCGTCTCGAGTACGTGTGAATGAATATAGGTCTCAGTTGCAATTTTGTCCACCACCGAGACGGGCGTCTAAAAAACCGCTGGCGGGAGTAACCGACACCTACCCTCCAACGGTGGCGGGTTTAGGGATCTCGAGGCGATCCACCGGGACGGCCGCCTGGAGAGCGCGCGCCGCCTCTCCGATGGTCTCGCGGCGATGTCCGCTGGGGACCACCATCAGAGTGGTCGGCAGTACGTTCTCGAATCGCCGTACGATCCTGAGCCATTTGTCAGCGCTCAGGAATCGGTGCATCTCGCCGACGAGGTCGCGCCACTGTTCCGAGTCGGGTTCGACCGCTTGCAGCAACGAGTCCAGCAGGGAAAGAGTGTTCTCGATGGGCATATATGACGCGAGCACACCGATCAAATGCGGCCGCTCGAGGATGCACATCTCGTAGGCGCCCTTGAGCATCTCGAGGTGCTGTTCGACGTCCAGTTCGGCCAACACCGGCAGGAAGTTGGCCTCCTCGTAGTCGAAGTGCTCGAATTGACCTTCCCTCAATTTTCCGCACGCTGAGGCGAGGTCCTTCAGGGTCTGTTCACGCGAGCCGGGCTCTTCACCGAGGGCGCGGTCGAAATGTTCAAGCAGGGAGTTCATCGCCTTCTCTTCATGGTCGTGCTGCCCGACCGCCTCCGCGGTGAAGGTGGAGTCCCCCTTGGCGGTATCGAGGGCCGGAAACAGCAGGAGGTTTTCAAACTTGGCGTGGAGCGCGACGGCGCGAAACAGGAGATAACAGAGGTCACGCGCCTCCTGCAGAACGTTGTTGTTGTGATCTTCTCCGACGGCGACGGCGGATGTGCGCGCAGTGAGATCGTTCCATATGCCGCGAAAACCGGAGTGGTGAAGACGCCCGACCTTCATCGGTTTGCCGTACTTGGCCTTTGCCGCATAGAACTGTCGAAGGAGATGCCTCTTCGGTGCGACCTCCTGGAACGAACGCCGATTGACGACGCGATCCACCCAGGCGTTGAACTCGTCGTTCGCCAGGAAGATCTCGGGCACGTGGTCGCGGATTTCCACCAGGAAGGGGAGGCGATAGAGAAACGGTGCGATGTGGCCGTCGGCCTGTGAGAAGTGATCGCCCCCCAGGAATGGCCCGCCACTCGCGGCGCGCGCGAACTCGACCTCTGCCAGCGCCCGGTCGAGCTTCTCGCGGAACTCCCGTTGGATGGGCGGCTTGCCGGCCAGGATGACCTTGGACATGCACCGGAAGAGGGAGTCGAGCTTGGCCAGAATCTCAGGATCGCTGCGATAGGCTTCTCCCGCTGCGCCGCTCTGATCGATCAGGTAGTCGACGGCATCCGACGAGTCCTCGATGAGATCGCCGCCGCCGGCGGGAGCAAAGACCGGCCATTCGCCGCCCGTGTTGGCCTCCCGAACGGCCGCGGGGATATCTTCGTTGAACGCGAGGGAGATAGGCGCTCCCATCTCATTGGCCGCGATCTGTACCCGATGGGTGAAGGGGCAAAGGTGCCCATTGCTATACAGCGTGCCGAGTGTCATGCCGTGCCTCCAGGCGTGCTTCGAAAAGCGATCTGTGTGTGTTGTAGAGCGGTCGAAGTATAGCAGATTGAGTTCCAGTATCAATATTCATGGAGGATATGGCATCCATAAATCGCACCGATGAAGGGCGAGACGTGTCCCGTCCGCCTGGTTACGGACGCCCTCCTGGCGTCGTGACACACCGTCGCGAGCGGAGGGCCGATTGTGGCGCAGCCGTCTTAGCTACAGGGTGAGGGCGATCTTTCCCCTTTGTTTCGCCGCCGGAACCGGCGTGACGGGTGCTCTGGCTGACAGGGTACCCATGGACGGGCTCCTAACTCGCGGCGTTTCGAACGATGAACCGCTCGCCTGTCGTCTGTTTGCCGTCCGATCCAGCAGCACTGGCCAGATCCTGGCCTTCGTCAAGGTAAAACCAGTTTTCACCGTCATAGACCCGAGTAGGGGCTTGTGCACGACGGAGGACGTCGATTGCTCGCATCGGGCCAAGCTTCTCGCCATTGTTGTCAATCCAATAATGCATAACGGCCTCCCTGGCTTCTTTTCTGCAATGCTGATGCCAGGTTTTCTGCCATTGAACAGGCGGTTTGTTCGTCCGGAGTGTTCTATTACGGGACAATCCCCTGGATCGGCGATGTGAGAAAACGTATATCGTGGCCTATACTCTCGCGAACTATGCATCCGAGTCTCACAAAAAGGGGGGACGCTATGAAGGTAGCTTTGATCTGTTCGGGCGCGCGAGGAATCCGCCTGTTGACGATCTTGATTTTGCTGGTTCTCCCGGCGTGTTCGCCGGGTACGGGTTCGACGGATGCTCCGGCGCCGGTCGATCTTCAGTCAGGAGTAGCCGACGACGGGGTGCGGATGATTCCGGTGGAGACGCCGATGGGGACCTTCCAGGTGTGGACCAGAAGGGTCGGCGAGAGCCCGACCATGAAGGTGCTGCTGCTCCATGGAGGACCCGGCGTCACCCACGAGTACCTCGAGGCGCTGGCGGACTTTCTACCCGCGGCGGGCATCGAAATCTATCTTTATGACCAGCTCGGCTCATACTCCTCGGATCAGCCAGACGAACCGGATCTGTGGCAGATTCCGCGCTTTGTCGATGAAGTGGAGCAGGTTCGCCATGCCCTGGGCCTCGGTCCAGATAACTTTTACCTCTACGGTCACTCGTGGGGCGGGATTCTAGCGATGGAATACGCGTTCGCACACGGCGACAACCTGAAGGGGCTCATCGTCTCAAACATGATGGCTTCGATCCCGCTTTACAACCGGTACGCGGAAGATGTCCTGATGCCGCAGATGAACCCCGAGGTCCTGGCGGAGATCAAGGCCATCGAGGCGGCCGAGGACTACGCCAACCCGCGCTACATGGAGCTCCTGATGGAGCACCACTACGTCCACCACTTCCTGCGGAAGCCGACGGATCAGTGGCCGGACGGAGTGAATCGAGCCTTCGAGCACATCAACCCGAATGTGTATGTGCTCATGCAGGGGCCGAGCGAGCTCGGTGCCAGCGGACGACTGCTCGAGTGGGACCGCACGGGCGATCTGTCGCAGATCGAGGCACCGACCCTGGTCATCGGCGCAACCTACGACACCATGGACCCCGAACACATGGAGTGGATGGCGAACGAGTTTCCAAACGGGCGTTTCCTGCTCTGCCCGAACGGCAGCCATGTCGCGCACTACGACGATCAGGAGATCTATATGGAGGGCTTGATTCGGTTTATCCAGGAGGTGGATGAACAGGACGTGCGCTGAGGGCGTTCGCCTCGGCAATGCCACAACGTGACAGGTGGTACCCGTACGAAGTCCGCGGCGTCGTCGAGCCTGCCGCCCTACGAAGCCTCTGCCGTCTCGGGTGGTGAGTCCTTCAACATCTGGAGAATCGAGCGGCCGATTTCAATGGCAATGGGCGGGTCGTAGTTTGACAGCACGACAACTGTGTAGCCGTTCTTGAGGTCGATGCCCAGAAACGAGTTCAATCCGGAAGCGCCACCGGCAAGCATCAACGGCCTCTCCGGCTTCTGGTACTCGTCTCCCAACTCGCCTTCATATCTCCTGAAGAAGAGGTTCGTGTGTTTTTCGTCCAGCAATATGTCGTTCCGCAGCGAGAGGTCGAATTTCAGCAGATCCCGCGTGGTGGAGTAGCCGCCGCCGGCCGGTGTCCCCCTGGGAGGCAGCATGTAGGAATTGCTCCATAGGTAGCCTTCGTGGACCGGATCACTTGGGTTGTTGTTCGTGTAATTCGAGGCAAGATTTTTGGCCGGACCATCTCTGTGATACGAATCGGTGTTCGTCATCCCTACGGGAACGTACACGTGCTGCCGGATGTAGTCGTAGTAGTCCTGACCGGAGGCCTTTTCGATGACGGCACCGAGGATTTCGAAGCTCGTGTTGCTGTGCTCCATCCGGGTTCCGGGTTCGAAGTCCAGCGGCATTTTCTTCAGGAAGTCCATGTAGTCGTCCACGGTCCGCAGGCGAAACCACGATTCCCGGTAGGTATCGTTTGTCCAGTAGTCGCCCCAACCCGATTTCATCTGTAGGAGGTGTCGGATGGTCACCTTCTCGGCCGCCTCAGTGGAGAATCCTTCGAGGTGCTTGCCAAGAGTGTCGTCGTACGAAAGCTCACCGCGCGCCGCCAGCTGTGAGATGGCGACGCTCGTGAACAGCTTGTTCAGGGATCCGATGTTGAATTTGGTGTCGAGCCGGTTCGGAACCTGGAAGTTCTTGCTCGCCAGCCCGTACGCCTTGTGAAAGATCGGTTTTCCGTCCCTGGCGACCAGGACGACGCCGGAAAAGCTGTTCTCCTCCGTGAGACTCTGTGCGTACACATCCAGCTCATCGAACGTGGAGAATGGAATCTCTGCCGACTGCGCCTGCGCCGAAGAGACGAGTCCGACATGAGCGGCGATCAACGCGGCGATCAGCGGGGTGGCAGAACAAGTTGTCCCTTTTCTCATGGTTGTCTCCAGTCTCGTGTTCCACACTGATGTGTGGATCGAATTGCTGACGGTGTTTGTTGCCCCGTCAGGCGTTGAATCATGGGGGCCGATTTGGACCTGTGGTTGAGGCCCCATGCTGTCAATCTACGGTGGTTACGGCGCCAGGGTTTCGGGATTCGTTTGAAGGGGTTGGTTCGGCCCGTCGACGGTCCTCGTGTTATAAACACTCTTTGGTTGGGTCCGACCCGACCACCCGCATCAGGCCGGAATGACCGGCGAACCGGAGGGCCCGATGAGAGTAATCCCGCGAAGGGGCGTCGGGGTATTGGTGGCGCTCGCAATCCTCGCTGTGCTGGCAGTGCCCAAGCTGATCCAGCTTCGCCCGGCCTCTGGACCCGCCACCCCAGCGTCGGTAGGGGCGATCCTGCGGGTCAGGGTTCATCGAGTTGCTCCGACGCACCTCACCGAGCGCCTCGCAGCCACCGGGACCGTGCGCGCCAACGAGCAGGTCGAAATCGTCAGCGAGATCTCCGGCAAGATCTCCGACATCCACTTCGAAGAAGGGAGTCGGGTGACCGCTGGAGAGTTGCTCTTGAAGATCGACGACTCCGAGCTCCTTGCCGACCGGCAGCGGGCGCTCTACCGCGTCGAGCTCGCCGAGCGTGCCGAAGCCCGGCAACAACAGCTCCTCGACGATGGCGTGATCTCGAGTGAGACCTACGATGTGGCCCTCGGAGAGCTCAACGTCCTGCGCGCGGAGCTCCAGCTCATCGAGGCGCAGCTTCTGAAAACGGAGATCCGTGCACCGTTCAGCGGTGTCATCGGTCTGCGTTGGGTGAGCCCGGGGAGCTATCTGTCGTCGCAGACCCGAATTGCCTCGTTGAACGACCTCGACCCCGTCAAGTTGGATTTCACCGTGCCGGAGAAGTACTCCGCCTTGATGAAGGCGGGCGACGAGATCTCGTTCGCCGTCGAGGGGTTCGATCGAACTTTCCCGGGGACGATCTACGCCATCGAGCCGAGCGTGGACGCCTCCACCCGGTCGCTACGGATGCGAGCCCGGTGCCCCAACAGCGATGGTGCGCTCGTCCCGGGGGTCTTCGCCAACGTCGATCTCATTCTGCGCTCGATTCCGGACGCCTTGACGGTGCCGTCGATCGCGGTCATCCCGGAGCTTGGCGGCAAAAAGGTCTTCATTTTTGAAGACGGCACTGCTCAGCCGCGGTCCGTCGAGACCGGCATCCGCTCGGACACCGCGGTCCAGATCACCGGCGGCCTTTCCGAGGGAGACCTCGTCATCGTCTCCGGCCTCCTGCAGTTGCAGCCCGGCCTCGTGGTCGAGATCGAAGAGTCACGAGCCGAGGCCGGTTCGACGTCATGACGCTCTACACCCTCAGCATCCGGCGTCCGGTGTTGGCGATCGTGATGTCGATTACGATTGTCCTCTTCGGCGTGCTCGGGTTTTCTTTCCTCGGTGTGCGGGAGTACCCGTCGCTCGACCCGCCGAATATCTCGGTCTCCACCTCCTACCGGGGAGCCTCGGCCGACGTCATCGAAAGCCAGATCACGGAGCCGCTCGAGGCGGCGGTCAACGGGGTGGACGGCATCCGTACCCTGACCTCGACCAGTCGCGACGGCCGCAGCACTGTCCAGACGGAGTTCGACCTCGGCACCGACCTCGAACGTGCCGCGAACGATATTCGCGATCAGGTATCCCGAGCCATGCGCGACCTTCCGCCGGATACCGATCCTCCAATTGTCTGGAAGGCGGATGCCGATGCGTTTCCTATCGCCGGGATCAGCGTGCGAAGTGACAGGCGCAATCTGCTCGAGCTCGGCCGCATCGCCCAGGATGCGTTCGTCGAGCGCCTGCAGACTATCCCCAACGTCGCCAGCGTCGATGTCTGGGGCGAGAAGACCTACGCCATGCGGCTGTGGATGGATCCCAACAAGCTCGCTGCCCACCGCCTGTCGCCGATCGACGTTCGGGACGCAGTTTTTCGCGAGAACGTCGAGCTGCCGTCAGGTCGGATCGAAGGTGAGGAGGTCGAGCTTCCGGTGCGGACCATGAGCCGCCTCGACACACCCCAGGGCTTCAACGACCTCATCCTCAAGAGCGAGGCCGACCGGATCGTCCGCCTGCGCGATGTCGGTCACGCGGAGCTCGGTCCCCGCAACGAACGCACCGTGCTGAAGCGCGACGGTATCCCGATGGTCCTTGTGGTTGCCCGCCCGCAGCCGGGAGCGAACTACATCGCGATCGCCGATGAGTTCAAGCGTCGCGTCGAGGTGATTAAAAAGTCTCTTCCTGCGGACATCGAGGTTTCGTGGGCCTGGGACGCCAGTCGATTTATCCGCAAATCGGTGGCGGAGGTGCGGCAGACCATCCTCATCGCCTTCGGCCTGGTCATGTTCGTCATCTTTCTCTTTCTCCGCGACTGGCGAACCACCTTGATCCCGGTGGTGGTGATCCCGGTATCGCTGATCGGCTCGTGCTTCGTCATGTACGTGGCCGGCTTCTCCCTCAACGTGCTGACCCTGCTGGCGCTGGTCCTGGCGATCGGTCTGGTGGTGGACGACGCGATCGTCGTCGTCGAGGTGATCTACGCCAAGATCGAGGCCGGCCACGAGCCGCACAGCGCCGGCATCGAGGGCACCAAGGAGATCTTCTTCGCGGTGGTGGCGACAACCGTGGCCCTGGTCGCGGTCTTCATGCCGATTCTGTTTCTGGGTGGGTTGGTCGGACGGCTCTTCCGTGAGTTCGGCCTGACCCTCGCCGGGGCGGTCATCATCTCCTCCTTCGTCGCCCTGACCTTGACGCCGATGCTGTCGACCCGTCTTCTGAAGAAGCGCGCGCGGCAGCCCTGGCTCTACAGAACCTCGGAGCCGTTCTTCCGCGCCCTGGTGACTGACTATCGGGAGAGGTTGACAACCCTCCTGCAGCGGCGTTGGCTGGCAGTGCCCGTCGTCCTGGTGTGCCTCGGCCTCGTGGCCCTGTTCCTCAACGTGCTGCCGCGTGAGCTGGCGCCAATCGAAGACCGGAGCCAGGTCAGCCTCAACGCCCGCGGTCCGGAAGGGGCGACCTTTGCTTATATGGACCGCTTCATGGACCGGCTGAACGCCCTCATTGCCGAGGAAGTCCCCGAGACCGACAACACGATCACTGTCACCGCGCCGGGTTTTGGAGCCGCCTCATCGGTCAATTCTGGATTCGGGTTTATCAGCCTGGTCGAGGCCGACGAGCGCGATCGGACTCAAGGCGAGATCGCCAACGCACTGGCGGTCCAGGTCAGCCGGCTGACCGATGCGCAGACCTATATTTCGCAGCCGCCGACCATCGCCGTCGGCCGGCGCGGGGGCCTCCCGGTCCAGTTCGTGATTCAGGCGCCGAACATGGAGAAGCTGCAGGAGTTCCTGCCGCCCTTCCTGACAGCCGCGAGGGCCGAGTCGACCTTCACCTACGTCGACGTCAACCTCAAGTTCGACAAGCCGGAGCTCCAGGTCTCCATCGACCGCGAGCGGGCGCAGGACCTTGGCATCTCGGCACTGCGCATTGCCCAAACTCTGCAGCTGGCGTTGAGTGAACAGCGGCTGGGTTACTTCGTCATGGACGGGAAGCAGTACGAGGTCATCGGGCAGGTGATGCGCGGCGCTCGCGACGAGACCATCGATCTTCGCAACCTCTACGTCACGACCGAAGGCCGGCAACCGGTCCTGCTGGACAAGCTGGTGCGGGTTACCGAGACCAGCAGTCCGCCGCAGATCTTCCGTTTCGCTCGCTATAAGTCGGCGACCGTGTCGGCGGCGCTGGCGCCTGGGAAGACCATCGGTGACGGCATCGAGGCGATGGAACGCATCGCGGAGCAGGAGCTGGACGAGACCTTTGCGACGACTCTCGCCGGTCAGTCGAGAGACTTCGTCGAAAGCTCCACCAGCCTCCTCTTCGTCTTCGTGCTGGCCCTGGTGCTGGTCTACCTGGTCCTCGCCGCCCAGTTCGAGAGCTTCCGGGATCCGCTGATCATCATGTTCACAGTTCCGCTCGCCTTGGCCGGCGCCCTGTTGGCCCTCTGGTATTTCAACCAGACGATCAACATCTTCAGTCAGATCGGCATGATCATGTTGATCGGTCTGGTGACCAAGAACGGGATTCTGATCGTCGAGTTCGCCAACCAGCGCAAGGCCGCCGGAAGCCCGGTGACCGAGGCCATCATCGAAGGTGCGACGGCGCGTTTCCGGCCGGTGTTGATGACCAGCTTCTCGACCGTGCTCGGCATTCTGCCGATCGCGCTCGGCCTCGGGGCGGGAGCGGAGAGCCGCATACCCATGGGCGTGGCGGTGATCGGCGGCCTGCTCGTCGGGACGCTGCTGACGCTCTTCGTCGTCCCGGCAATGATGTCCTTCCTGACCAGCAAAACGGGCCGGGTGCAGCGGTTCGCCGATGATGGGCAGGAAGCCGTTCTCCTGTAGACGTCCGCCGGCCTTTTTGTGGTGCAGGCGTCTCGCCTGCACATCCGAGATTGTGGTGCGGCCGAGACGGCCGCACCACAATCTCGGAGGGCGGATTACCTCCCGCCCCTACATCAGCAACGACCGAACACTGGGTAGGGGCGGCATAAATGCCGCCGGTCCGTTTACAATCCGCTGGTGGAGGAGACATGGATTCAGGAAACATCCCGGTGTTGAGTGTCTCTGGAGAAACGATTCCTCGCGCATACGAGAAAGCCATCAAGGAAGTCTGGGAAAAGGGAGTGAGTGTTCGAACCGAATATGATCACCCCGACGATCCACCGAGCCGTGATGCCACGGTGATCAT
>Ga0255045_10000199_pt1 | contig 12893 bp, 9 predicted proteins | sample BC1_12_23_MG_FD_183652 | JGI IMG/M metagenome (GOLD analysis project Ga0255045, IMG submission 183652) | Seawater microbial communities from Strait of Georgia, British Columbia, Canada - BC1_12_23 | ecosystem: Environmental > Aquatic > Marine > Strait | place: Canada: British Columbia...
AAGCTATCTGCGCGACGGAACAGGACCTGTGCTCTTCCTCGATGCCCACGCCCACCCCTGGTTGATGTCCGAGGGAGCTGTCGCAATCACCACGAATCGCCAGGTGGCGGTTCTCGCGCGATACCGGACGCCGCTGGTTGACGCGGCATCGATCGTCATGCCCCTCACCTCCTGGGCGGAGACCGAGGGCACTTACACCTCATCCACCGGCCGGGTCCAGCTGGCGCGCCGTGCGTTGCCGCCCTGTGGGCAGGCTCGACCGTCGTGGGAGGTTGTCTACCGCCTCGCGCTCGAGCTCGGTATCGAGCAGGAGCGGGCCGTCTCGCCTCGGATCCTCTTCGCTGAAATGGCAGCCGAGGTCGCCGCCTTTTCAGGCATGACATGGGGCCGCCTCATGACTGAACCCGGTATGCCGGTCCACGAGGAGGTGCACGGTGTGGGCTGAGGTCGCGGTTGTCGGTGTGAAGCTCGCCTTCGTGCTGGTCGTGATGCTGACCACGGTGCCGATCATGGTCTGGGTGGAACGACGGGGATCGGCGCTTATCCAGGACCGCCTCGGCCCCAACCGCGTCGGTCCGTTCGGTCTGCTGCAGCCGGTGATCGACGTCGTGAAGCTGCTGACCAAGGAAAACATCAGGCCCGAGGGCGTCCACACCTTCCTCTATCTGTTGGCGCCGGCGATCGCCATCGCCATTTCTCTCAGCACCTTTATCGCGGTGCCGTTTGCGCGTGACTCCGGACTCACAGTCTTCGGTCGGCCGGTCGATGGCTTCATTGTCGCTCCCAACCTCAACATCGGCGTTCTCTACATCTTCGCCATCGCCTCCCTTGCCGTGTACTCGGTCGTCCTCGCAGGGTGGGCGTCAAACAACAAGTATTCTCTGTATGGCGGTATCCGCGCCTCAGCTCAGGCTATCTCCTACGAGATGGCGATGACGATTGCGGTCGTCGGGGTGCTGATGAGCGCCGGTTCGCTTCACCTCCAACAGATTGTTGACGCCCAAACGGGCACCTGGCTCGGCGCTCTCCCACGTTGGAATGTCTTTCCACAATTCCTCGGCGCCATCACCTTCACGGTCGCGGTCTTTGCCGAGACCAACCGTCTGCCATTCGATCTGCCGGAGGCGGAGGCGGAACTGGTTGCGGGCTATCACACCGAGTACTCGTCGATGGGCTTTGCCGCGTTTTACATGAGCGAGTACCTGCACATGATCGTGGCCGCGTCGCTGATCACGGTGCTTTTCTTCGGTGGCTGGAACCTGCCGTGGATCGACATTCCGTTCGATGGTTGGGCCGGCGCCCTGCTGTCAATGGGCGTCTTTGCCGTCAAGGTGGCGTTCTTTATGTGGTTCTTCGTCTGGGTGCGCTGGACCCTCCCCCGGTTCCGTTACGATCAGCTGATGGCACTGGGGTGGAAAGTCATGATTCCCCTGGCGACACTGAACTTCTTGTGGGTCGGCGTCGGCATGGCACTCGGGTACTTTTAGGCGGTAGCTTTGGTAACCTACGTCTTTCTCGCTGCAGCAGCCGTCGCGGTGATCTTCGCGGTCCTCGCGGTGGTGCCCCGCAACCCAATGACCAACGTCCTCTCCCTGGTGGTGCTGTTCTTTGCGATGGCCGCAATTTTTGCAGTTCTGGGGATGGACTTCCTCGCCGCCATCCAGGTCATCGTTTACTCGGGTGCGATCCTCGTCCTCTTCCTTTTTGTCATCATGCTGCTCAATATCCGCAAGGTCGAAGCCTTCGGGAGCGGGCGGGGTTGGCAGGCTTTCATCGGCACCCTGGTGACGGCTGGAATCGGCGCGATGATCCTCGTGATCGCGGGTTTGCTCTTTCCCGAGCAGGGGGCGGTGCTGCCCGGGGTGGCCGACACCGGCACCGCCCTACCCATCGGCAAGGCCCTGCTGAGCACTCACCTCTTCGCGTTCGAGTTCATAACCCTCCTGTTGGTTGCGGCAATCGTCGGCGCGGTCTACCTGGGAAGGAGGGAGGAGCGATGACGCCGGCTGACGTGGTGCCCATTCCCTATACCTGGGTGCTCGCGCTGTCTGCGGTCCTCTTTGCGATCGGCGCTGTCGGGGTGCTCCTGCGCCGTAACGCCATTGCGATTTTCCTTTCGCTGGAGATCATGCTCAACTCGGCCAACCTCGCCTTTGCCGCATTTGCATATCGGTTTGCGGCCGGCCACGCGACGGCGGCCGCGGCCCTTGACGGGCAGATCTTCATCTTCTTTGTCATCGCGGTCGCCGCCGCCGAGGCGGCGGTCGGTCTCGCGCTCTTCATCGCCCTTCATCGCCTCAAGGACTCCATTGATGTCGACCGTGCCAACATTCTCCGCTGGTAGGGACGAGTGATGCTCGGCTCCCTCTGGTTGATCCCGATTCTGTGCCTCGCGGGCGCGGTAATCAACCTGTTGCTCGGGGCGCTCAAGGCGCCCAAGTCTGTGGTGACCACGGTCGGCGTGGGCTCCGTCGGCGCCGCCACCGTGGCGGCGTATGTCGCCCTCGCTGAATACCTGCAACAGCCCTACCCGGCGATCGTCGAACGGTATTTCACCTGGATTTCCGCCGGTGAGATCACGGTCAACGCATCACTCCAGCTCGATCCCCTATCAGCGGTGATGCTCGCCTTCGTCACCTTTGTCGGCTTCCTCATTCACGTCTACTCGGTGGGTTACATGCACACCGAGACCGACGGTGGATACGCACGTTACTTCGCCTACCTCAACCTCTTCATGTTCGCCATGCTGCTGCTGGTGCTCGGCTCCAACCTCCCGGTGCTCTTTATCGGTTGGGAGGGCGTTGGGCTGTGTTCCTACCTTTTGATCGGCTACTACTACGAAAATGACTGGTGCGCGGCGGCCGGCAGCAAGGCCTTCATCGTCAACCGAATCGGAGACCTCGGGTTCCTGCTCGCCGTTTTCACTACCTTTGCGGTCTTCGGCAGCGCCGAGTTCAGCGAGATCTTCCCCGCCGCCGCCAGCCATCCCCAGCAGTATGCGGGAGCAGCGACGATCATCGCTCTGCTGCTGTTCGTCGGCGCCATCGGCAAGTCGGCCCAGATCCCGCTCTATGTCTGGCTGCCCGACGCGATGGCCGGGCCAACACCAGTGTCGGCGCTCATCCACGCGGCGACCATGGTCACCGCCGGCGTCTACATCGTGGTTCGCTGCAATGTATTCTTCAGGCTCAGTCCAACCGCCATGGTCGTGGTCGCCGTCATAGGCGGAGTCACCGCGGTCCTTGCCGCAACAATCGGACTGGTGCAGAACGACATCAAGAAGGTGTTGGCCTACTCGACCGTGTCCCAGCTGGGATACATGTTCCTGGCCGCCGGGGTGGGCGCCTTCACGGTCGCGATCTTCCACGTCGTGACCCACGCCTTTTTCAAGGCCTGTCTCTTCCTCGGCTCCGGCTCGGTGATCCACGCCAACTCTGGCGAGCAGGACATGACCCGGTTGGGCGGTCTTCGAAAATACATGCCAACCACCTACTGGACCTTTTTGGTGGCTACCCTGGCGATCGCCGGCATCCCCCTCTTCGCGGGCTTCTTTTCCAAAGATGAGATTCTCGCCCGGACTTTTTCGGCCGGCGCCGTCGGACTCAACGGCTACGGCGACGTCTACCGGATTCTCTGGTACCTGGCGATAGGCGGAGCCCTGCTCACCGCCTTCTACATGTTCCGCGCGGTTTACATGACGTTTCACGGCGCCTTCCGCGGTGACGAGGAGACCGAGCGCCACCTCCACGAATCGCCGCGCAGCATGACGGTGCCGCTGATCATCCTCGGCATCCTTTCGATCGTCGGTGGGTTTATCGGCTTTCCCGGCCAGCTCTTCCACCAGACCGGTTGGAATCTGATCGAGGACTTTCTAAAGCCGGTGATACTGCCGATCGGCGAAGTCACCCATGGCGCTGCAACAGCGGCAGATCATGCGGTCCCTGCCGTCAGCTTTACAACTGAATGGCTGCTGGTTGGAGTGTCAGTGGCGGTCGCCGTTATTGGCTGGCTGATCGCGCGCCGCTTCTACGTCGGAGAAGGGGCGTTCGGTCTTCCCCGAATGCTTGCCGATCGCCTGCCCCTGATCCACAATCTGCTGTTCAACAAGTACCGGATCGATGAGATATACGGCACATTGATCGTCCGGCCCGTCCGTCGGTTTGCAGTCTTCTTATGGAGGATCGTCGACGAGTTGATCATCGACACCCTCTTTGTCAACGGGACAGCATTCACGGTCGAGCTGACCGGTGACGTGCTGCGCTTCATCCAGACCGGGAACGTCCGCAACTACGCGTTGGCGGTGGCCGCGGCAATTCTCGCTCTGGCTGCGGTCCTGTGGTGATAGGAGGTGATGTGGTGAACGACCATCTCCTGACCATCGTCACCCTCGGGCCGACGGCGTTTGCTGTCCTCCTGCTCTTCATCCCGATGCGGTTCAAACAGGTCCACCGGGTTGTCACCCTCATCACGTCGATCGTGATGTTCGCGTTCTCAACCCGCCTGTGGTCCGGGTTCAACGCCGACGACCCCGGTTTTCAGTTCGTCGATCAGGTTCCATGGATTCCACAATTCGGCATAACATTTCATGTCGGCCTGGACGGGATCTCGCTCCTGCTTGTGCTGCTCACCACTCTCCTGCTGCCGGTGGTCGTGCTCGCGGCGTGGTCACTCAATATCGAACACATCAAATCTCTCCACATCACCTTCCTTCTGTTGACCACCGGGATGATCGGCACATTTGTCGCCCTCGATCTCTTCCTGTTCTACATCTTCTGGGAGATCACGCTGATCCCGATGTATTTCATCGTCGGCATCTGGGGCGGTCACCGACGCATCTACGCCGCGGTCAAATTCTTCATCTTCACCATGGCGGGATCGGTCTTCATGCTGGTGGCGATTCTTTTCCTTGCCTGGTTCCACCACCAACAGACCGGCGTCTGGTCGTACGACTATCTCGACATTCTTCAGACCGCACCTTTGTTGCCGACGACCGGGGGCCTGCTCGCGCCCGGACTTCTTATCTTCGCCGCCTTCGCTTTCGCCTTCGCCATCAAGGTACCCATCTTCCCTCTCCACACGTGGCTTCCCGATGCTCACGTGGAGGCGCCGACCACCGGCTCGGTGCTCCTCGCCGGCGTGCTGCTCAAGATGGGCGCCTACGGCTTTCTGCGATTCAACCGCGCACTCCTGCCCGACGCCTGGGAGTTTTTCACACCATTGCTGATCGTGCTGGCTGTGATCGGCATCATCTACGGCGCGCTGGTGGCGATGGTCCAACCAGATGTCAAGAAGCTGATTGCATACTCGTCGGTAAGCCACCTTGGTTTCGTAATGCTCGGTCTCGCTGCCGGCACCCAGGCCTCAACCCAGGGCGCAGTCTTGCAGATGGTCAACCACGGTCTTACCACCGGCGCCCTCTTTCTGCTCGTCGGGATGATTTACGAACGTACCCATACCCGCCTGATCGAGCGTTACGGAGGTCTGGCCGGCGTCATGCCGATCTTTACCGGTATCTTTCTTCTCGTCACGCTTGGCTCGATTGGTTTGCCGGGACTCAACGGTTTCGTCGGCGAGTTTCTGATCCTTGCCGGCTCGTGGGCCGGTCACCCAACGGCTGTGGTTTTTGCCGGTCTCGGCATTATCCTCAGCGCCGTCTACATGCTGTGGATGGTGCAGCGGGTCTTCTGGGGACCGCTCGATGTCGAGGCCAACCGCGCCCTCCACGACATCAACCTTCGCGAGATCCTGGTAGTCGCACCGCTGGTGGTTTTGATCGTCTGGATCGGTGTCCATCCCAACACCTTCCTCGAACCGATGGAGGCGTCGGTCCGCCTCCTGCTCACGCGATGATCGGGAGATAGGACCGTGCTGACACCCACCACTACCGACATTATCGCCCTCTTGCCGGAGATCATCCTCACGATCACCGCCGGTTTCGTGCTCCTCATCGAGGCCTTCCTGCCAAGCCTGCGACGCTACCTGAGCGGGCTGAGCATGCTGGCAATCGCAGGCGCCGTCTGGGCACGACTGTCGTTCGAGCTACCGGGAATGGTTTGGGCCGGTATGTTGAGGATCGACGGACTGACCGCGTTTGTCGACACGTATATTCTGATTGCCCTGTTCTTCGCCGTGTGGATGGCGGGGCCCTTCATGCGCCGCACCGGTACCGATTACGGTGAGTTCTACGCTCTGATGCTCTTCGCAACGGTCGGTTCGATGGTTATGGCGTGCTCCGTCAACCTGCTCCCCATCTTCCTCGGTCTCGAGCTCCTGTCGATCCCGCTCTACGTCCTCAACGCCTTCCTGAAACGTCATGATGTCAGCGTCGAGGCCGGGCTCAAGTACTTCATCGTCGGTGCGTTCGCCTCGGCCTTCGTAGCCTACGGCATGGCCCTGCTCTACGGCGCGTCAGCCAGTACCGCCCTAGTGGATGTCGGTCGTCAGGTTGTTGAGCTCGGCTTCCTCAATCCGCTCACCGCAGTCGGTTTGGCGATGGTCGTCGGCGGTCTCGCCTTCAAGATCGCGCTCGTCCCCTGCCACGCGTGGGCACCCGACGTCTACCAGGGCTCGCCGACCCCGGTCACCGCCTTTCTGTCCGTAGTACCGAAGGGCGCCGCCCTGATCGTCTTGCTGCGCATGGTCGAGGGCATGGATCTCCTCCATGTATCGCCGCGCTGGGTGCTGGCCGCAAGCGTTATCGCCGTTGCCTCGCAGACCATGGGCAACCTGGTCGCCATCGTCCAGCGGGACATCAAGAGAATGCTCGCCTACTCAGGCATCGCGCACATGGGCTACGCCCTGGTGGCGGTGATTGTTGCGGGCGTAGAAGGCGGCGCCGCCGTGCTCGTCTATCTGGTCGCATACACTCTGATGAACATGGGCGCCTTTGCCTGCGTAGCTCAGCTCTCCGAACGCGAAGATCGGCCACATCTCATCAACGACCTCTCCGGCCAGGGCTACAACAGGCCGGTCGCAGCCCTTGCACTCACCATTTGCCTCTTCGCCCTTTCCGGTATCCCGCCATTCATTGGCTTCACTGCCAAATTCGTCGTGTTCCGAGCCGCCATCAACGAGGGATTCGTCTGGCTGGCCGTGATCGGAGTGGTCAACTCGCTGATTTCCGTCTTCTACTACGTGCGGGTGATCTACATCCTTTACATGCGTCCCTTGCCCGAAAGACAGCCCGATTATCGGTTCTCCCTCTCGATCGCGGCCGCGGCATCGGTAGCGGCATTGGCGACTTTGCTCCTCGGCCTTTACCCGACAGCGGTGCTGGCCGCTGCACAGAGTGCTATCCTCGGTTTAGCGAGGTAGCGCATGGTTGCATACAAGCGGAACGTCGATACCGCCAACATCTCCGAGCTCACGATCTCACGTCTCTCGATCTACCTGAGATGCGTCGACCAGCTCCTTGACCTTGGTGTCGAAACCGTCTCCAGCCAGGAGCTGGCGAAACGGTTCAACCTCAACTCGGCCCAGATCAGAAAGGACCTCGCGTACTTCGGCGAGTTCGGCGTACGGGGCGTTGGCTACAACGTGCGTGAACTCCGTCAGTATGTGGTCGAGATCCTCGGCCTCGACCGCGAGCGGCGCCTGCTCATCGTCGGTGCCGGTAACCTCGGGAACGCCCTTTGCCACTACTCCGGTTTCTCGAGTGGGAATTTCCTTGTCGTCGGCGTCCTCGACTCGGATCCAAGTCGCATCGGTGACGCGACACCGGCCGGATTGCTGGTCGAAGATGCGGAACGAATTGGTGAGATCGTTGCCCAACGGTCGGTCGACATCGGCGTCATTACGACCCCGCCGGGCGCGGCACAGAAGGTTTGTGAGCAGATGGTGGATTCCGGCTTGCGCGCCATTCTCAACTTCGCGCCGGTCCGGGTGAAGGCAGCCGAAGGTGTGCTGGTGAAGACGGTCGACCTCAAGGTCCACTTGGAAGAACTCTGCTTCTTCTTGGCCCACGCCTCGAGCGCATAGCTATCAGCCACTCATTATTAGCTCTAAGCTCATCGCAAAAGGCTTCTTTCGGGGAGGGTCGAATTCATGGACCCAAAGCTAATTACTAACAGCAAATAGCAAACAGCTTCTGTTTCGACCGAGGAATCGCAAAACCCTCTCCTGTGGCGTCCTGAGAACGTTTCCGTTAAAGTAGGCAACATGAATGAGCCGGCGACAATCGGAAAGTACGAGGTGATCGAGCAGATCGCCGTCGGCGGCTTTGGCATCATTTACAAGGGCTGGGACCCCTTTATCAAACGGACAGTGGCGATCAAGATGTGCGCCACTCCGGACGACGAAGTGCGGCAACGCTTTCAGCAAGAAGCCCAGTTTGTCGGCAACCTTGTCCACCGCAATATCACCCTCGTCTTTGATTACGGCGTCGAAGACGAAGTCCCTTACATCGTGCAGGAGTTTCTCACTGGCTACGACCTCGATGAGCTCCTCAAAGCCGACGTCGTGACCGACGAGGACACCATTGTCTCGATCCTGATCCAGGTCTGCGAGGGCCTCGAGTTCGCCCACGAGCGCGGCATCGTCCACCGCGACATCAAACCATCCAATATTCGAGTTCTCGAGGACGGCATGGTCAAGATCATGGATTTTGGCATTGCCAAATCAATCCTCGCGGCGAGCAAGCTGACCCAGACCGGTATCGCCCTCGGCACCGCGGGTTACCTCGCGCCGGAACAGATCCAGGGACGAACGGTCGATGCCCGCACCGATATCTTCGCCGTTGGCGTCGTCGCCTACGAGCTGATAACCGGAAACCGGCCGTTTGAAAGCGCAACTCTTTCAAACGTTCTCTACAAGATCCTCAATGAGGACCCGGAGTACCCCTCTGAGGTCGACGGACGCTGCACCGAGGAGTTGCGGGAGGTCGTCCGCCGTTGTCTGGCGAAGGAGCCCAATGAACGCTTCCAGGGCGTCGCCGACCTGCTCACCGACCTCCGTCGAATTGCCCTCGCCTCGGCTCCGGAGGTGGCGAGCACGAAAGAACTCACAACCGGTGTGCTGAGGCGGGCGATGCGTGGAATGCCGACGCCGGCCGCCGACAAACCCGACCAACCCACCCGGCGGGTCGCGACCCCAAAATCGCAGCCAACCTCGCCGACACCGCCGCCGACACCCCAGAACACGAAGCTCCACCGCACGCCGGAGGTCCACGGCGACGATTCGGGACGGCGAAGTCCGGTCCTCTACATTTTCATCGGTTTGGTGGTGCTTCTGATCGGCGCCGGAGCGACGCTATTCTTCTCGAATGACGCGCAGCAGCTTGTCTTCGGCGATGCGGGTGCCCCATGGATACCCACGCCAACACCAACAGCCGTTCCCACCCCGACCTACACCCCGACCGGAACCGCAACTCCTACCGCTACCGAAACACCGGAGCCCAGCCCGACGGCGACACCGGCACCGGTAGAGGTACGTCTGATCGTCGATCCCCCGGCCGAGGTCACGATCGACGGGAGGCCCTTCGGCAGCGGTCGGACGCCGGGCGGCTCGGTTCCTCTGACGCTCGGTTCGCACACCTTCACCCTGTCACTCCCCGATTTCCCGATCAAGACCCTGACCCGCGACGTCACGACCACCACCAAAACCCTTTCGCTCACCGTTGAGGTGGGCCTCCTCACCGTCACCGTGGATCCGGAGCGGGCACCACCGGGCGGAGTCGCCTACCTGGACGGCGAGGCATTGGGGCCGGTGCCCCTCGTACGACGAAAGGTCCCGGCCGGCGAGCACGAGTTGGTTGTCCGATGGAACGGCACCTCTCCGTTCCGCAAACAAATCGTTATACCCCAGCTCCCCAACCCGGCGTTGATTGTTCCGTCGGTTGCGCCACCGGCTGAGTGATGCGCAGAAACCAACAGACAAATCGAAATGCCCGCCCGGGCTCGTTTCCCTGTCCTGTCGGGACGCGTGCCGCGCTCCCTACTGGCGGAATCGACAACCGAGCGACCAGTGCACTTTTCTCAAAGCGCGCTCTCCGTGGTTGCCCCCCTTGACGATGTTTGGGAAGCGATTTTCTTCCCAAACATCGTCAAGGACGGCACGCCCGGTCATCGCGCCCTCAACCGCCCGGAAGCCTCAAACCCAATTCAACGCGGATAAAGTTGCCGAGGTGAAGCGACGAAGGTAGAGTGATGTTATGTACGGAACCAACTTCCGGCACGTCCTCGCTGGTCTGTTGGCAGTGCTCATTCTCGCACCGGTCGTGGCCGTGGCCCAAAGCGCTACGCCGAGTGAAGAGCTCGCCCTGCAGGCATACCGTCAGGGTGAGATCGACCGCGCGGTCGATCTCTATACCAAAGCACTTGCCGAAACTGACGACCCGAACCACCGCGCGCGTCTCCAGGTCCAGATTGCGTGGAATCTGTTTTTCCTCGGCCGCACCGAGGAAGTGAAGACACATCTCCGCGCAGCGTTGGTGGAGGATACCAATCTGGCCCTCGACGACGCGTACTATAACCAGGAGTTCCTCGATCTCTTCGAACGAGCAAGGCGGACAAACTTCGAGTCGGCAGCGAGCGGTGCGGCGCCACCTCCGGATCTCGAGGCGACGGTGAGCAGCATCGGTGACAAGATCAGCCAGGAAACCGATCTCGAGGGTGCCCTCGTCGATGTCGATCGATTGATCGCATCCTATCCCAGGGACGGTCGGCTGGTTCCACTCAAGGTTGAAATCCTTCGCCTGTTGGGCCGATCCGACGAGGCCGAAAGCCTCAGTCTGTCCCACGGCGCGGGCCTCGGCGACGGAACCCTGGACGATGGGCACTCTGTTCCGGACCTGATTCTCCGCGCCAATCGTCTCCTCGAAGAGGGCGACGCAACCACGGCGCTCCAACTCGTAAGACAGGCGGTGAACCGGCAACCCAGCAACACCTATGCGTTAGAGCTTATGGCCGAGGCGGCAATGCAGACCGCCGACTGGCAGTCGGCGGAGTTCGCTCTCAAATCGGCGCTCGGGCTGCAACCCGACAACATTGGCCTCAAGCTCCGCCTCGGCGAGGTCTATCTCGCGACCTTCGAGGCGTCGGCGGCCAGGGACATCTTCAAATCGTTGACCGAACTCTATCCGACCTCCGACCGCGCGTGGGCGGCACTCGGCCTCCTCGAGGCGCGACTCCAAAACACCGAACGGGCGCTCGACGCCCTCGGCCACGCCTTGGCCGAAAACCCCATGCTTCCGGCGGTTCAGTTGGCAAACGGTGAGCTACTCCTGATGCAGGGCGATTACGAAAACGCCCTTGTGTCCCTGGAAGCGGCTGAAAAGCTCATGCGAAACGATCCTCAGCTCTCGGCTCGTCACGGCCAAGCACTGCTCGCTGCGGGGCGAAGCCAGGATGCCCTTCCACACCTCAGGGCGGGGGTCGAGGGCGGATTTGACGCGCCCGATGTCCAGCGTTCTTTAGCTCTCGCGCTCGCCCTCAATGAGATGTATGCGGAAAGTCGGCGGGTTCTCGACGCCGCAGGAGCGGACACCAACGGCGACCGTGACGTGGTCGCTGGTTACCTCGATCTCCAGCGCGGTCAATTCCTCGAGGCCGAGGCAATATTCAAAAGGGTCGTTGGCGCCCGGCCGAATAGCCCCGAATCGGTCAACCTCCTGGCAGCGGCCGTCTATCCTCAGATCCGGTATGGAGACACGGTGCTCCTGCTCGAGCGCGCGCACGAACTCGATCCCCACCTGACGGCGGTCGAAAGTAATCTGGCGAGAGCCCGGGCCGCGAAGGCCGCGGAGATTCTGGCGGAAAACTCGAGGACCGTGAAAGCGTTGCCCCAATAAGCACCAGCATCGCGTCAGATAGACCCGGCAAAGCCAGGGGTATCTAACCAGTTAAGGGTAAAGGTGAGCGTCATCGATGGTCCTAACTCTTTACTCTTAACCCTTAACCTCTCGAGATCTCCCGCACCGGAATAATCCTACGATCAGGATCAAAGGCTTTCGAGGAAGCGAACTATGGCATCAGCCGCGTCGGCTGGACGGTGATTCTCTTCATATGCGGCGCGTGCTGCGCGACGCCGCGCGGTCCAGTTCTCTCCTCCAGCCGCCGCAACGGCCAGCAGACGGGCGAGCTCGGCCGATGCTGATGGTCCGGGTGTCAGCCGAGGCGCCGCCTCTTCCGGCCACTCGAGAAACTGCCGCAAACCGCTGACAGCCACCGGAGTACCGGTGGCGAGAAACCGAACAGCCGCCGCCGAGGTCTCGCCAGCCGATGGCGTGCGCAGGACGACCCCAAGATCGGCTGCCGCCGGAATGGAAGGGAACGCCTCCGGCGCGACCCAACCGGTGGTGCTTACAAGATCATCGGCACCGACCGCCGCAGCCGCAACCCGGACGTCCTCGATCTCGCTGCCCTCACCTACCAGGAGCAGCCGTGCGGGTACACCCACGCGCCTCGCCGCGGCAAGGCCTGTGAGGATGTGTTCGAGGCCCTTTTCCGGAGTCAGGAACCCGAGGTGCATGAGCACCACATCGTCCGGCGCGATTCCGATCCGCCCCCGTTCCGCCGCTTGGACCACGTGCCCTGGATCGGCCACCGCCAAACCCATACGAGCCCGCGGAAGATGAGGGAATTCCCGAGCTAAAAGGTCCTCACCCCACCGCGAGTGGACGATGATTCCCTTCACCGCCCCAAGGAAGGCGGCACGGGCCGGAAAGAGAAAGGGATCCCTCGAGCCCGTCAAACCGTAGCGGCGCGCGCGGGCAAGCGTTGCTCCGGCCTCGCCATGCGCTTTTCGGAGGTCGGTCTCGAGTTCATCATTGTCGCGGTCACACGCCTCGACCAGAAGGTGGTGGAGCACCAAATCGTGAAGTACTGCGACCGTGTTCGGACCCACCAGACGGTCGAGCAGCCACGCGTGATAGGGGTTATTCCCGAGATGAATGAGCG
>Ga0255045_10000202_pt1 | contig 12847 bp, 13 predicted proteins | sample BC1_12_23_MG_FD_183652 | JGI IMG/M metagenome (GOLD analysis project Ga0255045, IMG submission 183652) | Seawater microbial communities from Strait of Georgia, British Columbia, Canada - BC1_12_23 | ecosystem: Environmental > Aquatic > Marine > Strait | place: Canada: British Columbia...
ATGCCTTTCGGGGTAATGGTGGCACCAAGAGGCAGAGGGGATCCGGGTGTGACTTCAAAGGTCCATTTGGGTGAGAGTGAAACTTTTTTCATATCGCTCCGAGGGGTTTTAAACCACAATACGTATGGGTGCTTATCAACGAGTACCCCAATGTATTTATAAGTTCTGTTGATTGCAAGAAAACTTTGACGTTGCAATCCCGGAAAAATGCCTTTATTCATGCAATCTTTATAAAGGGATTTATTTCATGGCTTGTAATTTTGCACCATGATATTGCTGCATCTGAGCCAAAGAGTAAAAAAAGAACTTGCCATAATGAAATTACAAATTATCATTATTAGGAATGATTCTTAAATTTTATGGCCTCTTTTTCAAAGAACTCACCTCGGCTTAAAGGGAGATAGTATGAACTTTTTCAGAAAACTGGGAATAGATCCAACACAAGCCTCAATTGACTGGGATTTGAAGCCAGCAGAGACTTTTGGGATTTTTGAGAGTTGGGGTGGCAAGGAAAGGGTGAAGAATAAGAATGACCGTTTTTATTATTTTTACATTGATAATTGGCAGCTGCCTGCCCGGCTGAACCTGATGGAGCGCGGCATTAAATACGCAAGAATCCTTGCCAGAATTGAGGCTCCACAGGAGTTGATTGATAATTGTATTGCCGACCAGGGTAAGTCGACAACCCTCGATGCAAGCTACTCCATAGACGATGCCATGAAATTGTGGTTGCAGAAGAATATCGTTGATAGTGGCGACGACTCTCTGGTCATCCCCATACAGGTGGAAGCGGAAGAGTTTCTGCAAAACACAGGGTTGCCAGGTCATGAAGACCCGGTACCGGAATTGCAACCCAGAAACCTTCGGAGCGCACCCCTTGCCTTTAAAGAAGATAAAATTGAGGAACAGGTTCGTAACTCAGGCTTGTTTGAAAGGCGGTATAACCCGGAAGGTCATGATAATAATTACCTTGTTGACAACCGTGATGACCTGACCGTAAGTGATCTGACAACCAGTCTTATGTGGCAGCGGGCAGGAAGTGATATCAACTCAATCAAGTCAATACAAAAATGGGTTGGAGAGTTGAACAGGGAAAATTTTGCAGGACATAATGACTGGCGTCTGCCCACCTTTGAAGAAGCCCTGTCTCTTGCAATAAAAACGAAAAACAACAAGGAGCTGTATCTGCATCCCTGTTTTTCAGCAGGTCAGCCGTTTATCTTTACAACCGACAAAAGGGACCCGGGCGGGCACTGGTTTGTCGATTTTGCCCAGGCTCGCGTTTTCTGGGCATCGGGGTTCAACCCCGGAGGATTCGGGCGAGTCTGTAGGAATATCTAAGACGATTTCCGAATTGCACCCACCTACTTCCAAAGCCTGTCTCCAGCATAGCTTTACTATAGCTTGAGACAGGCTTTCTCGCATCTGCAGCACAATCAAAAATCTTTTTGATTGCTATTAAAAGTAAAAAACAGAACTAAACGGTCAAATAAGTGCTTTAAGTTGCACCTAAGAAGTTCACATATCCACTGGAACATCTCGCCTAAACGTAAATATTTTAATGAATCGAAATACTAGTTAATACTTCCCTCGTTCTTGTTAAGTAGTACCAAGGTACTATTGAAGTTTCTTTTTTTATAATATAAAAATAATACATTACCTCCAGCAAAAGCCAAACTACCTGAAAAAGTAGGGCGGAAAGCCACGAGTTATTTATTAAAAAAAATGTGGAGAAAGTGCCATGGACAGCAAAAATCACTGTAGAGATGATGGGTATCAGAAGGGTTTTGTCGATGGGAGAAGGACAGGAGGGAAAATAAAAAAGTCATACATAGATGATTTTTTAAAATACGAAACTCAAAGTTTATCCATTGAAGATTCATCAGAATTTATTAAGGGGTGGCATGAGGGTTTTGCTGATGCAGTGAGAATGGCACTAAATATGATGGTGCAGAAGGAAGGTTTAGTTATTTCTAAACCCACCACCTCTGGTCGTGGACCCGGATAGGTTCCACCGATCCGGCGAAAACGCTGTCATATTGTTCATTTTCTTTGCTTGCCCAAAGAAAACGAACCAGCAGCGAAGCGGCGAAAGAAAAGGCCCCCGGTCACTTGTCCCGCCGTTGGCGGGATACCCTGCGTTCCTCGAAGTTTCCGGGAGCTTGAAAACTCGTCCGCCTCGGGCGGACTCAAACAGTCGGAGTCTTCGCTTACCTCAATCTCCTTTTTCGGCAACTTCTGTGGTACTCGGCAGCGTGACAATGGGAAAGAAGAAACACTTGCATTTTAATGTCGCCCCCTTTTAGGGGGCTACCTGAGGCCTCCAGCTATGCTGGAGGAGCCTCACTGAAGAGTCAAATAAATGAAGTAGATTTAAATTAATTTCTATTAAATCACTTAAATTTAATGCACTAAAGTTTATTCAGGCAGGGTCAGAAAAGGCGGAGCTTTTGGGCTCCGCCTTTTTTATGTGGATGATCTTATCAATGTCAGATTAATGTTTAAATGATCTCTGGCCGGTGAACATCATGGCAACCTGTGGGTTGGCCTCGTTGCAGGCCTGGATTGTTTGGTAATCATTCATGGAACCGCCTGCCTGCAGGATAGCGGAAACGCCCTGTTCTATACCTACATCTGCACCATCACGGAAGGGAAAGAAGGCGTCGGAGATCATGACTGATCCAGTCAGCCCGGCCCTGTCTTCCCTGGTTTTTGTATCAATGGTTTCCTGGTCCGCTTTGTCGCGTTTACCCTGCTTTACTTCAAGGGCAAGATCGGCATATGGAATGGAATGCTTGTCAAAGCAGACGATATCAGCATATTTGACATAGGCCTTTTGCACGGCAATCTCTGCCACACCCACACGGTCCTGCTCGCCGGTGCCGACACCCACAGTGCAGCCATCCTTGATATAAAGAACTGAATTGGATGTAACCCCGTGTTCTACAGCCCAGCCAAAGAGCATATCATCAATTTCCCGATCAGTTGGTTCACGATCAACACTGTAGTCCTGGCCTTTATAGGTTGAAACAGCAGGCTTCAGGTCAGCCCTGGAACGGATGGAGTTGACAGCTGACTGCTGCATAATGATGCCGCCATCGATCAAACTTTTGAAATCAACAAAGCGAAATTTTTCAAATTCAGCCAATCTATCAATACGGGCCATGCGGATAATGCGCAGGTTTTTGCGCGATGCGAGAAGATCAACAGCACCCTCCTCAAATTCGGGTGCACAGACAACCTCAAGATAGTTATTCTTGATAAGTTCAGCAGTCTCCCTGTCACAGGGCCGGTTCAAAATGAGGGCTCCTCCGAAAGCTGCAATGCGGTCGGCACGGTTGGCTTTATTGTAGGCCTCGGTTAATGATGATCCCCATGCAGCGCCGCATGGATTGTTATGCTTGAGGATAACAGCTGCCGGCCTGTCCATCAGGTACTTGATGATGTTAAGGCCGTTGTCAACATCAGTCAGGTTGATCTTGCCAGGATGCTTTCCAACCTGCAGCATATCTTCCACCGGTATGCCTGAAACGAGAGCATTGCCAGGTTCGATGAATTTACAGTCGCCCAGTACCAGGTTGCCGTTAACCAGTTCGTAAAGTGCTGCTTCCTGGTCCGGATTCTCACCGTAACGGATACCACGCTCGTCAACTGTGCCGTCATCCTGGGGGATGGCCCAGGTCCTTTTCCGGTAAACCAGGGTCTGCTCGTCAAAGGAGATTTTCATCTCCATGGGGAAATGGTCACCGAGAATGGTCGTGTACATTTTTTTCAGATCAGCCATTGTTAACTCCTTGTATGTAAAAAATGGAAAGTGAAAGGTTTTTCAAAGAATAACGTAGACAATTATCTAATATTTTGCAGCCCAATCCGCAAGCTGAAATCCTTTTTTATTGTTTTTTAATCTGCTCTTGGACTGGAAGGAAATGATAGAATGATTTGCAATTGCAGAGTGCTGGAAATTTTCTAAAGAAAGAAATCGTTTAATGGTGTTTTTATTACTATCACAATAAATTGAATGTATTTGTTGTATGCTTCGGCATAGCTCAATTAACAGACAAAATCGGGCGATCCAGTTTTGTATAGTGAGAAGAAGGATAGTTACATATCTCACAGGGGGTTATTGGGTTTTCATCTATTGTAGAACCGCAGATTTCGCAGACATAATAATTTGGATCCATGCTTTCAATTTTGCGGGCCAGAGACCCGAAAAAAAATCCGGAATATTTTTTTATTTTGTTAATCATCATTTCGTGTTGCTGGTGGGATTTCCAGGAATACATGCAATCTATTATGGCTTGATCATGTGATTCGGTTGATAATTTCTTGAATATTTCCGGATAGAATTCGTTTATTTTATCCAGCTCTTTAATGGCGGCGGTATTCAGGTTTGTCTTTGTTGTGGATATTGATACGGGGAAATCTGTGGATTCCAGGCTGGAGCCAAGTGAGAGAATTAATTCCAGATAGTTGTCGGCATGAATTTTCTCAGAAACCGCTAAAGAAGAAAAAAGATAGGCAATATTGGGGTAATTTTCAGAAAGGGCCTTCTGGCAATAGCTGAGATAATGTCTGTTTGCCATCATCTCTGATCTGTAGGCGTCTTTAAGTGAAGTGAGGGTAAATGGGTACAATTCGGCATATTTATTGCGGTCATCATTCGCTGCAAATGACTTAAAGCGTACGAAAGGACCCCAAAAGGCAAGCAGGGCGGAAAATATAAAACCTGTCTTCTTGAAATCATTTTTTCATTAGCCAGTGTAAATTATGTATCCAGGCATAAATCACGGATATGCCAGCCTCAAAGGTTGACTGTGTCCTGTTTTTCTGATCATCTGCTATTTAATTTTATAACTGAAGATCCAGTGTACAATTTAAGTGTTTCTTTTTCAAATATGGCCTTGTGGTCACGGATGCAATAAATTTTATTAATTATACTTATTTTGAAAGAATCTTGTATCTGAAGCAGTCGACAGTGTGATCGTTGACCATACCGACTGCCTGCATAAAGGCGTAGCAGATGGTGGAGCCGACAAATTTGAAACCCCTTTTTTTCAACTCCTTGCTCATTGTGTCAGACTCGGGGGTTGTGGCTGGAATTTCTTTCAGGTTTTTCCAGGAGTTCCTGATGGGATTGGCACCGACAAATGACCATATGTATGCATCAAAACTGCCGAATTCTTTAACAACCTGTAGGTAGGCTTGAGCGTTGGTTCTTGCTGCTTTAACCTTGAGCCTGTTGCGGATGATGCCAGAATTTTTTAGTAAAGACTCAATTTTTTCCTGATCCCATTGTGCTATCTTGGCTGGGTCAAACTTTTCGTATGCCTCTCTGTAATTCTCCCGCTTTTTTAAAACGGTCAGCCAGCTTAAACCCGCCTGGGTTCCTTCCAGGATAAGCATTTCAAAGAGTTTATTGTCATCATGAACAGGCACCCCCCATTCCTTGTCATGGTAGGCAATATAGGCACCATCATCAGTAAGCCAGTCACATCTTTTCATATGATTTATCCTCAAGAGGCTGGATTGATTTACCTGCAGGGAACACGGATTATATCTTTAATTGATTATTATAACAGAGAAGAAAAACAGGCAGGATTATTTTTTATTTAACTGCTGCTATAATTGTCGATCAGACAAACTAACCCAGGGGAAGGAAAAAGAATGGAAAGAGTTATTGCTGCTGGAATCCGGCGTCCCAGTCCTTGCGTACAGGGTCGAAGCCTTTTTCCCTGATGGCTGCACATACTTCATCAATGGTACGTTGGTCGCCGATGGAAAACTGCTCACCGTTGGTATCGGGATTAGAGTAACCGCCCGGTGCGGTACAGGAACCTGCTGAATAGCGGGTGGGGCCAAGACCTATCATGCCATTTCTATAGCGGGCTTCCTCACGGGTGGACAGGATGATGCCCACGTCAGGATCAAACAGGCGTAAGGCGAAAATAAGGTGGCTCAAGTCTCGTTCCGTTATCTCGTAACGCGGTTGAAACTCCCCGGCTGCAGGGCGCAACCTGGGGAAGGAAACAGTCAAAGCAGTGCGCCAGAAGTTTTTGCGCAGCCAGGCAAGGTGCAGCCCCAGGGCAAGCCCTTCGGCGCGCCAATCTGAAAGTCCCAGCAGGGTACCAATACCTATCTCGCGCATTCCGCCGGCAGCAGCCCTCGCCGGGGTATCGAGCCTGAAGTCGAAATCGCGTTTCTGGCCGGCAAGATGCACCTGGTCATAGGTGTCCCGATCATAGGTCTCCTGGTAAATGGCCACGGAGGTGATACCGGCTGCAAAGAGCCTGGTATATTCATCTGTAGAGAGTGGCTGCACCTCGATGGAGATGGCTGCAAAGCGGTCACGCAGTCGCAGTGCAAGTTTTTCCAGGTAGTCTATTCCAAGTTTTGCCGGGGCTTCACCGGATACCAGGAGAATATGATTGAAGCCTCGCCCGTGCAGAAGCAGAGCTTCAGCCTCAGCTTCATCAAGGGAGAGAATGCGACGCTCAATTTTATTGTCAGCAGAAAAGCCGCAATAGCTGCAGCGGTTGATGCAGAAACTGGAAACATACAAGGGAGCATATATCTGCGTGGTTTTGCCGAAGCGCATGGCAGTGATATCTGCCGAGCGTTTAGCCATGGGCCCAAGGTGCTTGTCAGCCGCAGGGGAGAGCAGGGCAGCAAGGTCGTCGATGCTCAAGTGAGCAGTACGCAGACTGCGATGTACGTCATCATCCGTGCAGGAACTGACCCGGTTTTTGAGTTCTGTAAAATGTGGTATTTCAAACATTGCTGAATTCATAAAAAAGTATCTCAGACGGCAACAGAGCCTAAAAATTTAAATACGTTACGTGGTAAATAGCTGTCCGCATCGTTCTTTTTCGATGCTGACAAACATGGTTTTTAGCTTTTGATAAAATCCAGGCCGGTGGTAGGGGAGGAGGCTGAGGCTTCCGAGCTTTTCTTGCCAAGCCCGGCTTCATAGGCCCAGCGTCCTGCTTCAACAGCCCTTGCAAAGGCTGCTGCCATTTTTACAGGATCGCCGGCAACCGAGATGGCTGTATTGACCAGTACCGCATCAGCTCCGATCTCCATGGCCAGTGCAGCATCGGAAGGCGCACCGAGGCCTGCGTCAACAATTACAGGCACACGGGCCTGGTCGATGATGATCTCAACCTGAAAACGGGTAATCAGTCCAAGGTTGGTGCCGATGGGGGCACCGAGCGGCATGACCGCTGCCGCGCCTGCATCCTGCAGCCGCAAGGCCAGGACAGGGTCGGCATTGATATAGGGCAGGACGATAAAACCATCCTTGACCAGTTCTTCTGTGGCTTTGAGTGTTTCGATCGGGTCTGGCAGGAGGGTGCGTGGGTCCGGGGTAACTTCCAGTTTCAGCCAGTCGCCGCTGCCCGCAGCACGAGCAAGTCTTGCCAGTCGGATAGCCTCTCTGGCATCCCTGGCACCGGAGGTGTTCGGCAGAAAGAGATATTTCTCCCTGTCCAGCACATTCATGATGTCATCAGAAGGATCATTGAGATCGACCCGCCGCAGGGCAACGGTGATCATCTCGCTGCCTGAAGCCTCAATGGTTTTTTTCAGGGTTTCAGCAGAGGAGAATTTACCGGTTCCTAAAAAGAGGCGGGAGCGGAAGGTTCTATCAGCAATTTTCAGCATTTCATCCCCCTCCGACAAAGCGTATCAACTCAAGAACATTTTCTTCGGAAAGGAACATGTTGTCATACTCCTCTCTTTTAACTATTCTGCCGTCACATTCAGCCACTACAGTATCAGGGTTGAGATTCATATCCCTGATAAAGGAAATCAGTGTGGTGTTTGGGGTTATTTCTTTCGTTTCTCCGTTACACGTTATTTTCATGGTAAACCTTATAATCCCAGCTAACTGGATTTTTTTTGTAAAAAATGTATCTGTTTTCTTTAAATGATTTTGTAATCAGAAGATAATAATATAATCAATTTCACTATTTATTATAATGCAGCCTATGCTCTTTGACAAAGCATTAGAAGTCTTTTTGTTAAAATTCATTAAGCTGCAGAGTTAATCCTTTCGAAATGGACGGAGCGCTTAATAGAATTCAGGAAAGCTTCTTCCGGTAAGGAAAAGAGCAGGAGGCAGCTGATAATAATTATGGCTCAATATAAACTTAATCCTTTCCGAGCAGGATGCGCAATATCTGGTTTGCCTGGTGATGGGCGGCTATTCCAACTCTTGGAGCCATAAGGCCGTGGCCGGGTCCTGCTGCCGAAGTTCCGTCTCCTATAATATAAACAGTATCATGAATCTTTTGGGTTTTGATAAGATTATTGTCACCATATCCTGCCAGTCCGGACGCTCCTACATAGCCGATACCTGGCATATAGGTCAATACAGTCCGCAGGGCTGCAGCCTTCATCACCGGATCGTCGAAGCATTCGGCCAGTACATCAACACCCTTGAAAACCTCCGGGATTGATTCTTCTGTCAGGCGACCATCTACTGTTTCGATCATAATGTAGGGTCTCATCTGCAGAAGGTTTTCTTTCAAGGCTTTTGTCTTTTGCATGCCTATCTGTAAAATGGAGTATTGCTGCCTGTTCAAATTGCTGGGCTCAACCACGTCAAAATCTGCCAGGATGAGTTTGCCAACCCCGATGCGGGCCAGAGAACCGGCAACAACGGTACCGAGGCCTCCAAGCCCCATAATTCCTACAGTTGCCTTTTTGACAATGTCATGAACGCCTGGAGTGTGGCGGGCTATCAGCAGGCTTTCCATTTGAGACGCTGTTGGAGTCTCACCACGCTTAATAAGGCAGCATATATCGTTCTCTGCAAGCACAGTATCAGGAGAAGCCGGAAAGCCATTGACGATAAAAATGTCTACTCCAGGCTTATAGGTATCCACAAGGTCAATAACCCTGATTCCATTCTAATACGGGACTGTCTGTTCGTTTACTTTTAACATTTTTTTCATCTAACGTTGTCTGTTAGTAAAGAAGGAGTATCTCTAGCAGATATGTAAAAATTTTGCTTGTCCAAATTGGCGCACTCGTTGAATGTCTCGCTGTTGTCAACGGGACCTGATATATCAACAGGTGAGATGCATATGTGTCCGCGGAGTGTTTTCACGAGGCCGGCAAGATACGGTATGAAGGGCAGGGGGGCATCAGCCCTGGATCATTTCGGTGTGCGGTTTGATTGTTTGGGCGTTTTCTATAGTACAGCCCGAAAGATTGGAAGATGAGCCGATAGCTGCATTGTCACCTATCCGGCAGTCATGGAGTACAACATCAGAGCCGATGGCGCAGTTGGAGCCGATGACGGAATTTCCCGATATCTGTACATTTGTCTGGATTGATGTGTCTTTCCCAATCTCTACCTCCTGCTGGATAAAGATGGTTTTCGGATCGATGAGCATGATGCCGTCAGCCATAAGCTGATTGTTTTTATGATGCTGCAGGTATCTGTTTGCCTCGGCCAGTTCATTTCTGGAATTAATTCCCAGCACCTCTTCACTGCCTGCACCGGAGAAGGTGTCAACCTGAAGTCCCGCGTTAATGGCAATTGTAACTATATCTGTCAAGTATACCTCGCCCTGTTTGTTGTCTGTGCCAACTTTTTTCAGGGCCTCAAAAAGGAAGGATACTTCAGCGCAGTAGATACCGGCATTGATCTCCCTAATCTGTTTTTGCTCGCCTGTAGCATCTTTTTCTTCCACGATTCCCAGCAGCTCATCCTGGTTGCTGCGCATTATCCTGCCGTAATTTGTCGGGTCATCCAGTGTTGTAGTCATAAGAGACAGGACAGGTTTGTTTTGAGCATGGTCATCAAGCATTGCCTGTAATGTGTCTGCTCTGATCAAGGGCACATCACCGCTGAGGATCAGCACTGTGCCACCGATGCTGCGCAGTTCTTTTTCTGCGCAAAGAACAGCATGGCCTGTACCGAGCTGCTGTTCCTGCATGATGCAGCTTGCACGATAGCCGGATAGCAGCTCAGCTACTTTTTCTCTCTGGTGACCTACAATTACATAGGTGTGATCGAGGTTCAGGGTTTTAATCGTGTCCATGACATGCAGGATCATGGGCTTGAACAGAACCTCGTGCAGTACTTTGGCCCTGGATGATTTCATTCTGGTACCTAGGCCTGCTGCCAGTACGAGAGCGCAAATATGTTTCTCTGTTTTCATGTTATTGAAGAAAAGTAGTAATAGGTAAAGATAAAGAAATTAATTTTATTGACAGGCAGACAGAAAAACACCTTTAAGGGAATTTGGGAAGATTTTTTTATTATGTTGATAGATTTCGTGGAGATATTTAATGAGTTGCATGGATTCGACCAGTTATGAAAAAACTCGCTCGGATTTTTTCGGTCAATTAGGTATCATTAAGTATCGCCTGATTGTCAAGTTACTTGCTTAATGGGCGGGAAATCGTCTACCGTACAGTTACTTGTAATGATGTTTGTCAAAAATACCAGGGAGGTGAGCCATGTTTGAAATTTTCAAGAAGAGTCTTTTTGCCGGCTTGGGACTTGCGGTTGTCACCAAGACAAAACTGGAAAGTGTTTTGGAAAAACTCGTTGAAGAAGGAAAGATGTCCCGGGATGAAGCTGAAAAGATGGGTAATGAGCTGCTGGAAAGCGGTGAAAAGCAATGGACAGATTTTGAATCCCGTCTGCAGGAAACTATAAAGGGTTTCCTTGGAAATATGGACATCTGTAAGGCAAGCGAAGTGAAAAAGATGGAGAAAAAGATGGAGAAAAAGATAAAGGCACTTGATCTTCGCCTCAAAGCTGTGGAAGGGGCTAAAGTAAAGAAAACAGTTGAGAAATAGGAAAGACTGATGGATATTCTGGCTCTTTCAAGGTTGGGTCGCTTTCGTGATATTGTCGCCGTGCTGTTCAAGTATGGCTTTGATGATGTTGCCGAACGTCTGCAGTTGCCAGGAATGGTCCTCATAAGAAAAGTCAGGGCTCACCATCCAGAGATGAGCACGTGGGAGCGGCTACGTCATATCCTGGAAGAACTGGGTCCAACATTTGTTAAATTCGGCCAGATATTAAGCCTTCGGGGCGATCTCCTACCGGCCGGTCTCATCATTGAACTTGAAAAGCTGCAGGATAGTGTTGCCCCGGTTTCTTTTGAGGAGATCATGGTGGTGCTGAAGAAGGCTCTCGGTGAGCCACTCGATGATATTTTCAGCGTTATTGAAGAAGAGCCCCTGGCAGCCGGATCGCTTGCCCAGGTACATCGGGCTGTTCTCAAAGAGGAAAACATTCCGGTTGCTTTAAAAATAAGACGGCCTGATATTGTGCGGACCGTGGAGATCGACCTCAAGATCCTTGAAGGGGCGGCACCTTATTTATGTGAACATCTGGAGTTTGCCCGTACCTATGATTTTGTTAACCTGGTTAAGGAACTCAAGCGTGCTTTACTGCGCGAACTGAACTTCACCCTGGAAGCCAGAAATATGCAGATCGTCAGCCAGAATATGGCTGGCGAGAAGGATATCATTATTCCTGAAGTCTATGAATTCTGGACCAAACCTTCTGTTCTGACAATGGACCTGATCGAAGGGGTTAAACTTAAAGATTTAAACCCGGAAAATATTGCAGAGCGTGAGCAATTGGCCCAAACCGGACTCAGAGTGGTTGTCAAACAGGTTCTTGAAAACGGCTTTTTTCATGCGGATCCCCATCCCGGAAATTTCCTGATTGTTGATGATAAGGAGATCTGCCTGATTGACTGGGGAGTTGTCGGTATTCTTCCATCTGAAACACGTTATGAGCTGGTGGAGTTAATTTCTGCCATCGTTGACATGGAGGCGGAAAAGGTTTTTGACATCCTGCTCTCACTTACCGGTGCAAATATTATCCAGATCAATGAGCGGTTGCTCCTGCGTGATATTCTGGAAATTCTCCATCTCTACCATAGTGTACCAGTCGGGAAATTGGACCTGGGGCAGCTTCTCATGGACCTGAACAACATGCTTCGGGCACATCACCTGAAGCTTCCCAGTGACCTGGCTTTAATGTTTAAAGCCATGGTGACGGTAGAGGGTACGGCAAGGCAGCTTTATCCTGAGCTCAATGTAATTGCTGAAATAGAGCCTTTTATCCGGCGACTTGGGACCGAACGATGGAAACCCGCCCAGATATGGAGGCGGTTTGCCCGGCAGTTGCGTTTTTATTTAAAGCTGCAGAGCAATCTGCCAGGCTCCATTCAGCGTATTCTGCAGAAAGTGGAGCAGGGTGAACTCAATATCCAGTTCAAGCATGAAAATTTAGGCGGGTTGCAAAAAAGTTTGGATAATGTCAGCAACCGGCTTTCCTTTTCCATTATTCTCGCCTCCCTCATTATAGGAAGTTCAATGATCATAACCACTGGTGTAAAGCCGCTTATCTTCGGCTATCCTGTCATTGGTCTTGTTGGGTACATGATTTCAGGTATTCTTGGTTTGGTCGTGGTTGTTAATATTTTCCGCAGTAGAAAATTTTAGGCAGCCGGGAATCCAGAAGATGTCATTTTTCCTCAGCAGGGAATGCAAAGGATGTCATTCGGAGTCTCGTGAACTCGCTTACCTCGACCGTAGGGAGAAATCTTAAAACAGGCGGACAGTTGCGCAAGATCTCTCCGGCCTGGCGACCGTTCGAGATGACATGGTGAAAATGTCTGAAGAGGAACATAACTTCCGTGATCAAAACGGGAACGGTTGTGACTTTTTGGTTATTTCTTATAGGGAAGGTGCTAAAAAAAATCCCCATTCCAATTAAGGAATGGGGATTCATGAAAAAAAGAATTCGGCGACGACCTACTCTCCCACCAAGTCACCCTGGCAGTACCATCGGCGCTGAGGAACTTAACTT
>Ga0255045_10000203_pt1 | contig 12802 bp, 11 predicted proteins | sample BC1_12_23_MG_FD_183652 | JGI IMG/M metagenome (GOLD analysis project Ga0255045, IMG submission 183652) | Seawater microbial communities from Strait of Georgia, British Columbia, Canada - BC1_12_23 | ecosystem: Environmental > Aquatic > Marine > Strait | place: Canada: British Columbia...
CAAGGAGAATTTCCCGTATTTTGTGTGCCATCAGTTCGTGAAAGACCTTGAAGTTGCTGTCCAGGTCGTCAATCCATAAACAAATGTCGGGCTCCATCAGCTTCCACAAGTTTGGCCATCTTGAATAATTGGCTTTTCACTCGATCTATGCGTCATGCTCAAAATTTTATCCTCGGAATATCAGTTATATGCCTGCGGTAAAATTTTTCGTAGTCCTTTATCTCAAGCGAAAATCCTAAATATTCAAGATACTCGTTAGCGTTCTAGAATGTTAGATTTCCTCTTCTTCGTCAGGAATGATGGAACGGGGAAGACTATCCAGGTCAAATTTTTCAGCGGCCTTGATACCTGCCTGCAAAGCCTTGCTGTTCATCTTCTTGGTGCCTTTGGGAACTCTGGCAGCCAGGGCAGTCTCAAGGCTCTTTATTGACAGAACAGGACAGAGATATCCCAGGACACCCAGGGCAACAATATTGGCAACCAGGTCCTTGCCTGCCACCTCTCTGGCAATTTCTGTAAAAGGCAATCCGACAACGCGGCTGGTGGATACCTGTTCGACCAGGCTGGAGTCCACCAGGAGCAAACCGTTGGGTTTGAAATCAAAACAGTAAGCGTCACAGGAAGCCTGGTTCATGGACAGCATCATGTCAAGCTGGACTGCTTTAGGATAGTCAATCTGCTTGCTGCTGATAACAACCTCTGCCTTGCACTTGCCGCCGCGAGCTTCAGGACCGTAACTTTGGGTCTGGCTTACATGGTATCCTTCAAAAATGCCTGCTGCTTCTGCCAGTATTATGGAAGCCAGAATAATTCCCTGGCCGCCTGAACCGCTTAATCGTATCTCGAAACGATCAACATCCATAATGTTACTTCCCTTTGGCCATTTGCCTTATCTTCTGGTATTCCGCAATGTAATCCGGTTTATCAACGTCTGCCAGAATACCTATGGTGAAATTGTCATCAAGGGAATCAGGCGGAATGCTTGAGCCGTTGACCTTGGAAATGGCGTGTTCTTTAAACCAGTTGAGCATGGTGACCGGGTCACCCATATTATTGCGCCGGCCGAATTGTACATGGCAGTTCGACATTATTTCCACAACACTGAAACCGTTTTTGCGAATACCTTTTTCTATGAGTTTATCCAGCTGTGCTGCATGATAAACAGTTCCACGGGCTACGAAACTCGCTCCCGCTGCAACGGCGAGTTCAGCAATGGAGAAGGCATGTTCGATATTGGAAAATGAGGAAGTGGTTGAATTCGCCCCGTAAGGTGTAGTTGGAGAGGCCTGGCCCCCGGTCATTCCATAAATCTGGTTATTAATGATAATAGCGGTGAGGTCCAGGTTACGCCTGGCAGCGTGAATAAAGTGATTTCCTCCGATAGCAGTGGCGTCTCCATCTCCCATGACAGCAATTACGTTAAGCGACGGTTTAGCGAGTTTGATGCCGGTTGCAAAGGTCAATGCCCTGCCGTGTGTGGTGTGCACTGTATTGAAATCCACATACGTGGGCATACGGCCGGAGCAGCCTATGCCTGAAGCAAGCACTATATCATCTTTTTTCAGCTTCAGTCGTTCAATGGCGCGGATAAGAGCGCCGAGTACGATGCCGTTGCCGCAGCCTGAACACCAGACATGGGGGAATTTTTTGTGATGCCGTAAATACTTATGGCGTAATTCCGTCATTCCCTTAGGCATGGGGTCATCTCCAATTATGAGTTGCAGGTCTTGGTTGTATCATAATGGTGTGTCTCAGATTTTTTGGATTTCTTCAAAAATTTCTTGCGGAGTGATCAGTTGGCCGTCAATACGATTGTATTTGAACACCTCCGTCGTGCCCGGGTTGACCCGCTTTACCTCCCGGCTGATCTGGCCCATGTTCATTTCAGGCACCAGGACCGCTTTGCACTGGCGCATCACATTTACCACAGTATTTTTCGGGAAAGGGAAGATGGTGACAAGTTGGATGAGTCCGGCTTTAATACCCTGGGCGCGGGCCATGGCTACAGCATGGCGGGCAGAACGGGCAACAGAACCATAAGCAATTACTACTATTTCAGCATCTTCAAGGTTGAATTTTTTGGTGATTTGAATTTCAAAAAAACCATTGGTTATTTTTCTGAATTGTCTTTTTGTAAAGGCTTCTATTTCACCAGGTTTATCAGTGGGAAAACCATCTGCATCATGTACCAGACCAGTGACATGATGACGGTATCCATCTCCCATGGATGACATGGTAGGCACCCCCCGGCTGTTGTCTTCATAGGGTTTGTACCATTCCGGTGGCACATTGGGGGCTATACGGTCAACAACTTCAATGGAATCAGCAGGCGGGATTGTGAACGTTTCACGGGAATGTGCCACCACCTCATCGGAAAGCACAATTACCGGAACCCTGTATTTTTCAGAGAGGTTGAAAGCGGTTACAATAATGGAAAAACATTCACTCACCGATGCAACTGAAAGTACAATTATAGGGTGATCACCGTGGGTTCCCCACCTGGCCTGCATTACGTCACCCTGTGCCGGACTGGTCGGCAACCCCGTACTGGGTCCACCACGCATGACATTAACAATAACACAGGGGACTTCTGTCATGCAGGCATATCCAAGATTTTCCTGCATAAGTGAAAATCCGGGACCACTTGTGGCGGTCATGCTTTTGACTCCTGCCAGTGAAGCCCCTATTACAGCACCCAGGCTGGATATTTCATCCTCCATCTGGATAAAGGTGCCGTCTACCTGGGGCAAGCGGTATGACATTCGTTCACTTATCTCGGAGGCAGGGGTTATGGGATAACCTGCATAAAAACGGCATCCTGCGGCAATGGCGCCTTCCACCATGGCCTCATTACCCTGCAAGAGCAATTTCTTGCCATTCAACTCAGGTACCATTTTTCTTTTTTCTCCTGTCAGGGTATCTATCATGAATGGATATGGCAAAATCTGGGCAGTGAAATTCGCAGAACCTGCAACCGGTGCAGGCATCGGGATTTTTTATTGTCGGAGTGGAGGTTTTATTCTGTTCAAAAACTTCGGCAGGACAGAAAGCAACACAGATGCCGCAACCCTTGCACCAGTCTTCAAAAATCTGTTGAACAAAGAGCTTTTTGCCCCTCTTGTCAAGCTTTTGTTTTGTTTCCCAGTAGCTGTCAGGATTCTGTTCTGGATCAGATGGAGAATTGCTTTTCTTTTTTCTTTCAGGCATTGATAAATCCGTTAGCGGATGAAAGGTTTGGAACTGTATTCCTGTATAAGAAATCCTACTGGAATCATTGACTTTTGTCGATGCTTTTTCGGAATGGATGGGATGCGATAAAATTATTTCCGGATTTTTAAGTTTCCGATTATGTTGCAGTATGGTAAACGCAGACAGGATAGAAGCGGTGGAAAGTTCAAGTAACTACCCGATATGGAGGACAATTTAATGCCACCAAAAAGTTATAAATTTGTTTATGACGAGTATGGCAATACTAAAGAAATCAGAGTCCACACCCGGGGGATTGGGGTGCAGGGTAATAATTATGTGAACAAGGGCACTGCGTTTAACGAGACCGAAAGGCGTGATCTTGGAATGGAAGGTGGGTTTCCCCCGGCTGTAAGACCGCTTGAACAGCAGATTAAGAATAGCCTGGAGAAGATATTTAAAAAAGAGGATGATATTGAGCGTTATATATATATGCGTTCTCTGTTTGATCGTAATGTAACCCTTGCCCACAGGGTTATTGCTTCCGATATTCGACGCTTTATGGAAATAATCTATACCCCGACTGTGGGGCTTGCCTGCCAGCAGTTTTCCTCCTTGTTCCGCAGTGCAAACGGCGTTCATATCTTTCCCGGTAATATTGATCGTGCAGAAGAGATACTCCGTCGCTATGGGCATCGTGATATTCGTGTTGCTGTGGTGACTGACAACCAGGGAATTCTGGGTTTGGGAGACCAGGGTGCAGGCGGTATTGCAATTTGTCTTGGGAAGCTGATGCTGTATACCCAGGGGGCAGGCATTGCCCCGTGGCATTGTTTGCCCATATCTCTAGATGTAGGGACTAACAACCAGGCATTGCTTGATAATGATGAATATCTGGGGTGGCGCCATCTTAGGTTGACCGGTTCTGAATATGTGAAATTTGTGCAGCAGTTTGCCAGGGCCTTTAAAAATGTTTTTCCGCATGCTCTCTGCCAGTGGGAAGATTTCTCCAAGCAGAATGCATTCGCAGTAAGGGATGCATATCTCCATGACCTGATTTCTTTTAATGATGATATCCAGGGAACCGGTGCAGTAACCCTGGCCGCTATTTTTGCTGCAATGAAAATAAAAGGCGAAAAAATAGAGGATCAGGTTTATCTGGTACATGGTGCTGGTGCCGGAGGTGTTGGCATTGCTGAACAGATAGAAGTCGCCCTGCTTGAACACGGTCTTAAGGAAAATGAAGCCCGGCGCAGAATATTTACTTTGGATAGCAAGGGAGTTATAACTTCAGACAGAATGGTCGAACCCTACAAGGCCAAATACGCCAAGAACCCTGTTGAGATGAACTGGTTGCAGGACTCAGGAAACAATGCTCTATTGGACACGATAAAGCATGCAGGCGTTACAGTCCTGATTGGCACATCCGGTCAGCCCGGTTGTTTTACCAGGGAAGTGGTTAAGGCGATGGCTGCAAACAGCGTTCGCCCTGTGATATTACCCCTTTCCAACCCAACTGATAAGGCTGAAGCCTTGCCACAGGATATTTATAAATGGACCGGAGGTAAGGCTCTGGTCGCAACTGGCAGCCCTTTTCCAAAGGTGAAGCAGGATGGCAGAGAAATAAGGGTTGGCCAATGCAATAATGTATTTATTTTTCCAGGGGTAGGGCTTGGCACCCTGGCATCAGGTGCCAAAGAAGTGCTGCCTTCATTTTTTACTGCTGGAGCAAAGGCTGTTGCAGAACTGGTTTCCCAGGAGGATCTGGAGGCCGGTATACTTATGCCGCGTGTGGAAAAGCTTAAGGATGTGAGCAGTGTCGTTGCCCTCGCAGTCGGGCTTGCAGCCATTCGGGGAGGAGTGAGTACCCCCTGTGCATTCAGCAAGTTTAAGCACAAGGATGACCCAAAGCGTCTTAAGATATTGCTTGAGAAGATGCATTGGGTGCCTGAATATCTTCCTCTGGTTCCAGTATAACCTGTCGCTCCAGCTTCAATATCTCAGTCATGGGTATAATGGAAAACAGAGGATGACCCAGAAATGAAACTCCGTTTAATATTACTCATACTCTCGCTCATGGCGGTTGTTTTTGCCTCTGCCGGTGGATTCTTTTATTATTCTTCACTTGAAAAGGCGGCTTTCAGGGAAGCTGAAAGTGAAAACATTATCCGCCTGGAGCGAATCAATAAAAATTTAACATCGCTTCTTTCTGTTTACAATAAACCGGTAAGGATTCTTGCCGGTATGCAGGAGCTTGAGGAATTACTGCGCGATTACACCCCGGAATCACTACTTGCCGCTAATCATATATTGGATCATTTTAGAAATACCCTCGAGGCAGACGTTTGCTACCTTATGGATAGTAAAGGCAAGACGATTGCATCGAGCAACCGTAATGATCCTGACAGTTTCGTGGGGCAGAATTTTTCTTTCCGGCCTTACTATCAAAAGGCAATCCAGGGACTCCATGCAAGTTATCTGGCCCTTGGTGCGACCTCGGGCAAAAGGGGTGTTTATTTCAGTTATCCGATCTATGAATACGGAGAAGAGTCGACAGCCGGCATTGTCGTGATAAAAGGCTCTATTGAGATGATTGAACGGGAGCTTGGCTTTACTCAGGATGAAATTGTTCTGGTGACCGATCCTAATGGCGTGATATTCATCTCGAACCGCCAGGACTGGTTGTATGGAACTGCATGGGAAATATCCTCTGAAATCAGTGATGAAATTGCCACATCACGGCAGTTCGGCTCCGGGCCATGGAAAGGGATCGGGCTTGAGATGGTCGAGCACTATGTGGTGGATAAAAATGGGAAAAAGTACATTTACCATCAGATAGAGATGGACAACTACCCGGGATGGAAAGTGATACACCTCCTTGATATGCAGAAAGTTACCCAGAAAGCTTTTAAGCCTCTAATTGTATTTGTTCGCCCAATAGCTGTGGCTCTTTTTGTGGTTCTTGGAATTTCAGTACTCATGCTTTACCAGCAGGCAAGTCTTGAGATACTACAGCGTAAGGCAGCAGAGGAGGCATTACGGGAGAGTGATGCGCGGTACCGCTCTTTATACAATAATACGCCGGCCATGCTTCATTCGATTAACAGGGATGGACAAATTGTCAGTGTCAGTAACTATTGGAGCGAGGTGCTCGGTTATAGCGAAGAAGATGTTCTTGGCAGAAAGTTGACTGATTTTTTTACGAAAGAATCAAAAGAGTATGCAGAGCAGATTGTTTTTCCTGCGTTCTTCAAGAACGGTTATTGCACGGATATTCCTTACCAGATATTCAAGAAGAATGGTCAGATTATTGATATTCTTCTCTCAGCCATTGCTGATCGTGATGAAAAAGGTGAAATTATCAGGACACTTGCCGTGTCCATTGATGTTACTGAAAGGAACAGGGACGAAGAGGCTCTCAGACAGGCGAAGGAGGAACTTTCCAATTATTCCATGGACTTGGAAAAACAGGTAAGTATACGCACAAAAGAAATTACCAACATTCTTAAATACACTCCCGACGTTGTATATGTTAAGGACAGAGACGGTAAATATGTCCTGGTAAATTCCCGTTTTGAGGAGTTGTTCGGGGTCAGTAACGAGGAAGTTCGAGGCAAAACCGATTATGAAATAGTATCCAATGAGATTGCAGACCAATTCCGTAAAAATGATCTGAAAGTTCTGGAAGAAGGAAAATCCCTGCAAGCCGAAGAAAGAGTCGTTCATAATGGTGATGTACATACTTACCTGTCGGTCAAGTTTCCGGTATATACTGAGTCTGGTGTTGTAAATGGGGTGTGTGGTATATCGACTGATATTACTGCTGTCAAGAAGGCACAGGATCAATTACGGCGCCTTTCGGGTAGAATAATGGCAAGCCAGGAAAAAGAACGTACGGCAATTGCCAGGGAACTTCATGATGAACTGGGCCAGATACTGACGGCATTTAGAATGGATGCTGTATGGATTCAGGAGCGTCTGAAAGAAAGCGATCCTGTAATTGCCGAGCGTGCCTTGACAATGTGCGGCCTGATTGATAAATCCATTAAAGATGTTCGCTCTATTGCAATACGATTGCGCCCGGGAGTGCTTGACGATCTTGGACTGGTTGATGCCCTGGAATGGTTGACCGCAGATTTTGAAAATCGCAGCTCCATTACCTGCGTCTTTGAACATGAGAATGTCCCTGCACTCAATGAAACTGTTTCCACTGCAGCATACAGGATTTGCCAGGAGGCTTTGACAAATATTGCCAGATATGCAGAGGCAACGCGTGTTTCGGTAGTGCTTAGAGCAGAAAAAAACAGAGTAAGTCTTTCGGTCAGAGATGATGGCAAAGGTTTTGATACTGCCAACCTTGCAGAGTCCGAAGGAATTGGTATTGCCGGTATGCGGGAGCGGGCCACACTGGCTGATGGAAGTTTGGAAGTTATATCAGAGCATGGCAAGGGGTGTCATGTATTACTCAAAGTCCCAATAGAAAAAGAGTCAAAGGAGACCGGATGATTAAGGTGCTGCTTGCGGATGATCATTCCATAGTACGGGCCGGCTTGCGTCGCATTATTGAGGAAAGCGAGGACATAGAAGTTGTTGCGGAAGCTGACGATGGCAAGGCTGCTATCCAGTTAGCCCGTGAAAAGAATCCTGACGTTGCGGTGGTTGATATATCAATGCCAGGTCTTGACGGACTTGAGGTGATAAGCCAGCTGAAAACATATCTTCCGAAGTTGCCTATTATCATTTTAACCATGCACGAGGAAGAACAATATGTGGTACGGGCCATTGAGGCTGGAGCCATGGGCTATGTCACCAAGCGGTCAGCCCCGGAACATATTGTTAAGGCTATTCACCAGGTACTTGGGGGAACCAGATACCTCACAGCTGAGGCCAGCGAGGCGCTTGCCCTGAGGATTGCCAAAGGAGCCAGTGGAAAATCCACGCTGGATACACTCTCAACCAGAGAACTCCAGGTGCTCAGGCGCCTTGCAATGGGGCATACCAATCATGAAATCGCGGCTGCCTATGGGATCAGCACAAAAACAGTGGATACCTACCGTTTACGACTCTTGAAGAAACTGAACCTGCGCAATAATGCGGAACTCTCCCGTTTTGCAATTCAGAACAAACTTGTCGAGACATAAGTTCTCCCCTGAGCTTAAAAAGAAACTAAAGAAAGTTGAACCAGTAATGGAAAAAGAAAAATTTGTAATAGCACCTGCATACAAAATATATGGTTTTTTTGTATTGGGGCTTGCTACTGCAATTGCCTTTCGCGCACTCATAATACTTGACCATGTGCAGCCAACATGGGTTCGGCCTGTATGGTATTTCGGCGTACTTGGAAACTTCGTTTTTTTCTTTTACAGATTCAGGGTTTCTGGAAGACGGAAAAGGGCAGTTGCTGAGTATCAGCTTATAGAAAAGATTCAATCCGGGGAAGTTCTCTCATCAATGGATCGGGAAGTTATCATTTATATTCTTCGATCGATAAAGCTGTCTCCTGAGAATATCAATTATTTGATTATCTTTTTGTTTTCACTTATAGCTATAGCACTGGATCTCGCATTATCTTTTTTTGTGAATACTTGATATTTTCAGTGGAAATATTAGGCCTCTTTCTCCAGAAAAGGTCTTTTGCATATCTGTGAATAAAGGTCTTTCCTTCTTGGACCGTTCTGTGATAAATTATATTTTTAAATTGAATTATTAAGAGAGAGTCATGAAAATTACAAAAAAAGAATTGTCCTTAATAGATGAATGGGTTGAACTGAACCAGGAGATAGAAGACCTGGAAGACGAGTTGGACACCCTTTCCCAGGAGTTGAAGAAAATCAACAATAAGCTGTATGCCAAGAATGCCAAGATGGAACTGGAAGAGTTCCGTGATTTTCTGGCCGGTGAAATAAAAAAGTTGGATAAGAAGTCTGACAAGGTTAAAATTACGCAGTTATCCAATTTGAAAACTCTTGTTGAGCATGATATCAACATTGATAACCTTGTTGAACAGGATATCGATATTAAGGAAAAAGAGCTTAAAATTGATTTGTAAGTGTATAGAAAAAGAAGCAATTTGAATAATTGATTGTCAAAAGCCATTCCTTCCGGGGTGGCTTTTTTTATGTAAGAAAAATTCCGACAGAATAATCAGAATTCTCCGGATTGATTTTAGATGTTTATACTGGCAATGTTATAATAATAGGATTTTTTTCGTTGAAATGGTTCAATGTCCTTTACAAGCCATGTTCAACAACTATCAGGGAGGTTTGTGCAGTTTCTTGAAGATAAGATATTGTACGCCTTCATATTATTTTTAATTATGTAATGGAGGTATTGCTAATGAAAAAATCACTAAAACATTTATCAACTGGAGTGGCAATGGTTGCTGCTGCTGCCATGCTGTTTGCCTTTGTAGGCACAGTGTCAGCAGCACCAATCAAGATCCGTTTTTCACATGTGGTGTCGCCCAACACCCCGAAAGGCCAGGCAGCAGACATGTTTGCCAAGCTGGCCAATGAGCGTCTTGCGGGTAAGGTTGAAGTGCAGATATTCCCCAATTCCCAGCTTTATACAGATAAAAAAGTTCTCGATGCCCTGAGTACCGGCAGTGTGGAGATGGCAGCGCCTTCCACAGCCAAATTCACCTCATGGGTACCTCAGTTGCAGCTTTTTGATCTGCCGTTCCTGTTCAAAAACAGTGAGGTTCTCTATCAAACCATGGACGGTAAAGTAGGACAGAAGATGTTTAGCCTGCTGGGCAAGAAAAAAATGCTCGGTCTTGCCTTTTGGGACAACGGTTTCAAGCAACTTAGCGATAATACTCATGAGATCAGGAAACCTTCTGACCTGGCCGGGCTGAAGTACAGGATAATGTCATCCAAAGTGCTGGAAGCCCAGTTCAAGGCAGTTGGTGCCAATCCGCTGGTTATGCCCTTTTCAGAGGTATATTCAGCCCTGGAGCAGGGCGTGATTGATGGCCAGGAAAATACCTGGTCCAATATATACTCAAAGAAATTTTTTGAAGTACAGAAATTCATATCATCAACTGACCACGGTTATCTTGGCTATCTGGTCGTTACCAATGCCCAGTTTTGGGCTCACCTTCCCGCGGATGTCCGCACAGAACTGGAAGCGATCCTTAAGGAAGTTACTGCCTGGATCAGGGTAAATGCCTTAAAGATTAATATGGCTCAGAAGGCAAAGATTGTTGCTTCAGGTGTAACCACGGTTACCGATCTGACCGAATCTGAGAAAGATGCATTCCGTGAGGCTTTCAAGCCGGTACATACCCAGTTCCGTCCCATTGTAGGTGCTGACCTTATTGATGCGGTATATGAACTGAATGCAAAAAATTAAAATCGATAATTGAACTCTGTCTGTCAACCGTCGTTTATTTGTTACGGTTGACAGACAAATAAATTTATAGCATTACAAGAAAGTAACGAAAAATAAGAGCTTCTTGCCAAAGAAATAGGTAGCTCTTCTATGATCATCGTGTAAGACCCCTGGAACCATGGAAAAAGTAAAATCAACCATTATTGACCGCATTGAGGAAATACTGATCTCCGTATTGCTCGGCGCTGCCACGCTACTGGTGTTTGCCCAGGTGGTGGCCCGGTATGTTTTTAATGCGGGGATTATCTGGGCTCCGGAACTTGTGCAGCATTTTTTTCTGTGGACGGTGATGATTGGCGCCTCCTATGGTTTCAAACACGGAGTCCACCTCGGGGTGGATGTGCTGATGAAGAAATTGCCGGAAACACAGCGACGGATAATGGCTTTGGTCGCCGTACTGATTTCCCTTGGATTCACCGGATATATGGCGTACCTCTCTTTCTTTTATGTCCATGATGCCTACAAGATGGATATCATTACAGTGGATCTGCAAATTCCCGAGTGGATACCGAATCTTGCTCTGCCCTTCGGGTTTACCATGATATCAATTCGGCTGGTGCAGGTCTTCTTCTGGGTGTATACGGGCCGTATGATCAATGTCTCGACAAGCGGTGAGCTTGACACTGATGAGATTGGAGATATTACGGAAGCATACCCCCCCGGCCATCCGACTACCGAAGACGACCACTTGGATCTGACTAAGGAATAGGAAGACTTATGGAAGCAGCAGTCATATTTATTGTCCTTGCAATCCTTCTTCTCGTCGGCGTTCCTATTGCCATCTGCCTGGGACTTTCAGCCGGCATCTACCTGCTGCTTTTTTTCCAGATCCCTGAGTGGACCACTGCCACCAATGTTTTTGCCGGTATATTGCCCAATAAGTTTTCTGCGACCACGGAGCATTTTACGCTCATGGCGATTCCATTTTTTATTCTCAGCTCTAATTTTCTGTCAACCGGCGGCGTCGCCCGGCGCATAGTACGCTTTGCCAATGCCCTGGTAGGTTGGATGGCCGGTGGCCTGGCAATGGCCGGTATTATGGCCTGTATCCTCTTTGCGGCGGTTTCCGGGTCGAGCCCGGCCACGGTTGTAGCGATCGGTTCCATCATGATTCCCGGTATGCTTGAAGCCAAATACTCCAAGGCATTTGCCGTGGGCTCTATTGCCACGGCCGGCAGCCTGGGGATTTTGATCCCGCCTTCCATTGTCATGATAGTCTATGCGGTTGCAACCGAGCAGTCGGTCGGAAAAATGTTCATCGCAGGCATCGTGCCCGGCCTTATGCTGGGTGGTATGCTCCTGTTAGTCACCTGGATAACTGCAGTCAAAAAAGGTATGCCCCGCCAGAAGAGGCCTACTCTGATGGAACTCTGGAAGTCGTTTTTGGGAGCATTCTGGGGACTGCTGCTTATTGTAATGATCATCGGTGGGATTTACGGCGGCATTTTTACGCCTACCGAAGCAGCTGCAGTAGCTGCGGTTTATTCAGCAGTCATTGCGCTGTTTGTTTACCGTGATATGGGTTTTAAAGAAGTCCCGCAGGTACTGCTGGAATCAGCGAAGATGACAGCCATGCTGCTCTTCATTATCGCCTGTGCCATGATTTTTGCCCATGTACTGACAATGGAGCGGATCCCGCAGAATATTGCCGAATGGCTTGTGGCAAGGGACATGTCCTGGTGGATGTTTCTTTTAATGGTCAACGTGATTCTCTGGTTTGCCGGTGACTTCATGGAGCCTTCTTCCATAATCCTGATCCTGGCGCCGATTTTCTTTCCCATTGCCATGGCACTTAAAATTGATCCCATTCACCTGGGTATTGTCATGACCCTCAATATGGAGGTCGGGATGATTACTCCACCGGTGGGACTGAACCTCTACGTTGCATCCGGTCTGAGTGGCTTGAGTCTTGAGGAGGTCACCAAGGCGTCCCTTCCCTGGATGGCAGTGATGATTGTCGCATTGATTATGGTAACCTATATTCCATGGATCAGCTTGTTCCTGGTCAATCTGCTTTATTAAACCTGACTTGTCGGATTCACTGCATCTTTTTTAAAGTCGGAATTTATACCCCTCAGGTAAGTGCCCTGAAAAGCAGGGCATAAACTTCGACTCCGAGGGGGTACTAAAAAGAGTGCTCTGCTTTTAAGGATGCTATCTATCATTGCACTTTCCGTATAGCTATTCTATAGCGGCAAGTACTCTTCTGCAGATCAACAATAAA
>Ga0255045_10000204_pt1 | contig 12777 bp, 18 predicted proteins | sample BC1_12_23_MG_FD_183652 | JGI IMG/M metagenome (GOLD analysis project Ga0255045, IMG submission 183652) | Seawater microbial communities from Strait of Georgia, British Columbia, Canada - BC1_12_23 | ecosystem: Environmental > Aquatic > Marine > Strait | place: Canada: British Columbia...
CTTCATCCAATCGATAGGAGCAGTAGATGGAACGGGCTGTGCGGCGTGACGTGTTGGCGACGTTGATCAAGGCGGGTCGGCGTGACCTGGCGTACATGGTCGCCAAGGTTGTACCTGTCGGTCATTTATTCGACGTGATGTTGCCCAAGATGGTGAAGTTGGACGTTCGACTGAAGAAGAACGAGATGAAGCGGGGCGCCGTCAACTACTACAGGATGAGTCACTGGAACGAGGCGCTCGAACGGGCGAAGAAGGGTGTAGAGCAACACCTTGGTTCGACGGACCCGGAAGCGTTTGAGGCGTTGAAGCGGGCGCTTCAGCGCGAGTTCGAACCGGACTTTCCGCCGCTCAAAGCGACGCTCAAAGAGATCGATAAGCAACTGCAACAGAGTCGATGAAGACAAAGGCCGCCGTCGCGCGGCAAACAGGAGACGATAGCGATGGCGAAGTCGAACCCGAAAAACAAGGTGGCTGTCTTGAAGGCTAACGAAGCGGTCGCCCATACGGGAAACGCGTTGCCCAAAAACTACACGAAGCGGCCGAAGACGGGTGGTTCGTTCAAGGGCGCGGTCCCGGGCAACCTGGGTGACAACACGAAGCCGTCGACACCGCAGTCGCAGAAACAGGCTGTCGACTATCTGAAGCAGAGCGGTATTCTTCCGCCGACCGAGCAGGCACTCGACTACCCGGTACTGACGGCTCGTACGAAGCGCGACATCATCGCCGTCCTATTGAAGCAGAAGCAGCTGAAGCTGGCGACGTGGGCGTCGCGCAACTTGACGACGGCCGCCAACCCCCTATACATCGAGACGGTCGATGACCTCATCGAGGCAATCGACGACGGGTACGACGACCCGGTTGATGGTATTGCGGGCGTCGAGGGCGTGCTCGACCTCATTCCTAACCCAATTCTCAAAAAGCTGTTGCCTGAATTGAAGCAACGGAACAAGCGCTGGGGTGATTGGGTTGGCGACTGGCTGCGTGGCAAACGGCACGCCTGATATGCTGGGCGTTCTTGCCCGCTTTCACAAGTCGGAGGATTTTTGAGCCGTGAAACAACCGGGTGAATTGCGGCGGCTTGCCGCTCGATTTCGTGCCGGCCAGGTATGGCGGCGTCGTGATGGCGTTTGTTTCCGGCTGGTCAGTCGAACGACATTCGGCTGGGCGGTCGACGTGTCGAACGGCGTCCGTCCGTCCGAGCGACCGGGCGATTGGCGTTTCACGAACCGACATTTGCACAACCTCGTCTGTACCGAAAGGCTCAGCCTGGTAGGGCAGCCGACCGGCCTGACGATCGCGGAACGGTTGAGGGCGGCCGGCCTACCGGTGCTTGCTCGGTTGTTGCTTGGCTATTCGCCGTCGCAGCGTCGCTTCCGGGACGTGCAGGACCTGTTGGAGGAGGAGCGGCAGTTGGATGAGCGGTTGCGTTCAACCGACCGTGCCGAGCGTAAGCAGGCGCGGCGCCGTTTGGTTGTCGTGCGTGAGCAATTGGATTCGGCAGGTTTGCAGTCCCGTCCGATCGATCGCGTCATGTCGCCGAATGACGTGGCGCGGCGGCGCCTGTCCGAACCGAACAATGTGTCGAGGTAGCGATGCCGTGGAAAGACCAATTGCCTGGCGGGCTGGCGGACAAGATGTCGCCGGACGACTTCGACCCCGAGCAGGTGTTGAAGGGGCTGAAGGTTGAGCTTGAGCATACGGATGACGAGCGGCTAGCCGTCGAGATAACGCTCGATCATTTGGCCGAAGACCCTGCCTACTACGACAAGCTTGAAAAAATCGACCCGCATGACGCCGAAGAAGGTGAGGCGGATGTTGTCGAACCGGAAATCAAACTGTCGGAGCCGAAGCGCCGCGTCTTCATCGAGGGTGACGACTTCTTCACCGAAGTCGGTGACGTGGCGGATGCGTTGTATGCGCGCGGCTCCGACCAGCTAGGCAACGATACGTTAGGTTGGTTGAAGGAGGCGCTGAGCTTGGGCAGCGACGCAAAGAGGAGCGATTGATGGCCGTCATGATCGAATTTGCACCGAATGCTTTCACGACCGGGCCGTTGGCTGCGTTCGCCGCCTACAAGGAAAAGATCCGTTGGGTCTTGCAGAGCGGCGCCCGCACGGCTCCCCACATCGACTGCAACGTCTGGTTCAAAGACAACTACCCGCAGCCGCCCAACAGCATATGCATTGTAGTGAAAGGTTCGCATCCCAGTTGGCTCGATACAGCAGTCGAATTCAACCAGCTCGAGTATTTCGAAATTCGAGCGCAGATAGCGAACGCGATCGAACGAGGTGTCCTGCAGGTGCGGGACACGAGCGGTACGCCCGTTACGGCTGACACGGTTCGCACCGGATCAGTCACATAGGAGATGATTATGAACGACAAGACAAGAAACACGATCGTGGCAGTGTTGAAGCAACAGGGCCGTTCAGACCTCGCCAACCATTTCGTCCCCGCGAAGAAACGGGTCGTCGAGGCAAACGTGAAGGCGTGGCTGAAAGCGGCCGAGACGTTGCTTCGAGGCGTCAGCAGCATCCCGGGACCGCAAGGCAAACGCCTCAAGAGCATGATGTCGGATGTGCGCAGCACGTTGGAGATGCTGGACGCGAAGAAGAAGCTGGGCTAGAGCCGACGATACGAACGTCTAGCTGTAAAGCCTCCGCAAAGGAGGAACGCTATGACGGATTCAAATCTGACGGAAATCGTATGCGTGCTCGACCGCTCTGGTTCGATGGGCATAGTCGTTGACGACGCAATCGGTGGCTTCAACACGATGCTGGCCGATCAACAGGCTATCGAGGAGGGTGAAGCGAACGTTACGATCGTGCTGTTCGACGACGAGTACCGAGTGGTTGTCAAGAACACGCCGGTCAAAGATGTGAAGCCGCTCGACCGCCGCACCTACGTTCCGCGCGGCTCAACCGCATTGCTCGATGCGGTCGGCCGCACGATCGATGATACGGGCCGCCGGCTAGCCAGCTTGCCGGAGGAAAAGCGCGCCGGCAAACTGCTGTTCATCATCCTGACTGATGGCCAGGAGAACTGCAGCAACCAATACAGTTACAAACGGGTCGCCCGTATGATCAAACATCAGACCGAGAAATATCAATGGACGTTCATATACCTGTCGGCCGCCCTGCAAGCATTCCGCCACGCTCAACAACTCGGTGTCCAGACGAGCGTCCGATACACATCCAGTGCCAAGGGTACGCGCAAGAGCTACGGCCTAGTGTCTGACTCGGTTCGACAGTATCGGGCAGGCGGAGCATCCGGCATGAGCATTATGAATTCTTGCGTCGACATCACGAATGACAACAACACGGTCGATCCCAACCCACCGGTCGTCGAGTCGACTGACGATTCGTTAAAAACGAAACAGGACTGATGCGCATCATCGCGCTCGATCCCGGCAAGCAGAACTTCGCGTACGCCGATATACGTGACGGTCGTTGCGTCAAGACGGGACACGTTCGCACGATCACAGATCTGAACCATCAACGCGTCACAGACCAACTGGCGTGCTTCCGAAACGATGTCGAAGCGGCCATCGAACAAGCTGGATGCAACGATTGGTTGGCTTTCGAACGCATGCAACACCGACCACAACTAGGGGGCGGCGCGGTCGTCGAGTACATCAACCTTATGATTGGAATCGCCATCGACATCGCCTACGACCGCAACATCTCAATCTACCCCATCACGTCCCGCACGTGGAAAGACCACTTCATCCGGCAACTCCACATCGACCGCAAACGCTTCACGATGGCGACGCAAAAGCTGACCATGAAACTGCCGCCAGGCTCGAAACACAAGACACGACGCGAGCTGGTGCAAGGCGTTCTCGACGGACAGACGCGAGCACAACCACTATCACCACACGAAGCTGATGCCGTCGGTATCGGTTGCTACGTCTGGCAACAACTGGCCGGCGTCAGCATCGTAGGACAAGTGCTCGCGTAACCGGCGCTTACGTAGGACCAGGAGGTTGCCATGTGCTGTCGTGAAGTGCGCGTCGCAAACCAACTGGCCCGAGCAGGCATGCGCGACCTAAGCGTCGAACTGCTCGCCGCAACCATGCCGGAACCTACGGAAGATGAAATGGCGTGGGCGGCAAAAGCAAAGAAACCGAAAGACGTCGAACGCTACTACAAAAACTGCATGGAAAGCAAAACCGGCAAAGCAAAAGGCAAACAAGCTGCCAGCTACTGCTCGGCCATCGCATGGTCCATCTACTGCAAACACAAGAAGCCCGACTCATCACACTGCAAACAGAACGAATACTTCACGGGTAAGCGCGCTCCCCCTTCCGAGTCTGCACGATAACGACATAGGCGGTCAACATCACGTCAATCGTCTGTCGGTACACTGCGTTCTTTCGCTCTGCACGACCCGTTATAGAGCTGAACGACATATGCGGCCAAACCCGTACCATTCCGTTCCCACTATCTCGGTAGAAGATGCAACCGTTCTGCAACGTTGCTGCCAGGCACGTTTCCAGATCCAACACCATCCGGTCCGCCAGCTTCTTCATCTTAGGCTTCGCATCAGCCGACGGCTCGTTCCCGTCCCAACTGTCGTAGAGCCAGCGGTACCGACGGTCCGACGGCTCGGTCAAAACGATCTGCTGGACCGCCACGGCACGAACGATACGGCCGCCCGGCTGCTCGCTACCCAAACAGACGGCCCAAACCCAACGGCCCGAACCATCCCCAACAGGCACGTGATGGCACGCTACAGCAGGACGATGACGCCACGGAAGGATTGGAATGGTCTGATTATACCGATAAACATGCAGCCCATCGACTATTCGGATCTGTGCAGCTGACTGAACGTCGGGTTGTCCTGACGGGCTGACATCTTTTTTTGTGACCAAAACCGGCTTCTCGCGACTCATCCGTCGACCCCCCCAAATCTGGCGTTCCGTTCATCTATGTTGTAGGTTGCTGGTATGTCAGAATCGGTCATACGAGTCGAGTCGTTTGAAGCGGTCGAGCGTCTGTTGGGCGAGCCGGCCGACCGGGACTACCAGGCGTTGCGGTTGCGGGTGGACGACGAGGTGGAGGTCGTCCGTCAGCGTGGGCGTCGTAGTCGGTCGGCCGGTTGGTTGCGTCAGCTGTCTCTGTTGGGCGAGGGGACGGCGGTACGTCTGACGACGGGCTTTCGTTGCAGCCTGACGGGCACGACGTTGCGTACCGACTGCCAGTTGGAGTCGTGTCGCTATCACGTCGATTATGAGTGGTCGGCCAACTGCCTGCTTGCCTACATGCATCAACAGCGCGTGTCGTCTCTTTCGATCGATGAAATCAGCTTCCTCTACAGAGTCCCGTCCGACCAAGTCAAACAAACGATCGATGCAGCGACCCAATCGTTGCGTGGCCAGGCGCTCGACGTAGAAGCGGAGGGCAGCGACTATCTGGCTCGACAGTTCAACTACCTGGTTACGGACCGGCTTTGTTGCGTGTGCGAATCGACGCTCGATGAACCGACGTCACGCAACCTGATGGTTGAAAGTTTGGGTGCCGTCTATTGCAGCAAAGAGTGTCGAGACGAGAAGCCGCCACGCATCATCGAATTGGAAGTTGAGAAGGGTCTGCCGATCGAACGGATCCTCGAGTGGACGTTCCGGCGCTATCGGTCGTTGTCGCTCGTCGAACAGGCATTGCAGATGCCCCGCTGGCTCGTCTATGACGCGTGTCGCCGCTACCTCAACAGCTCGCTCGAGTCCTATTTTCCTGCCATCAAACAGGTGCAGAGCCAACGGCGTTCCGCGTTGATTCGTCGCACCTGGCATACGCCTCGTTGGGTCGCGTCGCTGACGCAGAAGCTGCGGCCTACCATCGAAGCAGCTACTTGCTTCGGTCGCCCGACCGTTCGGACCGAATGGCTGCAAAAGCAGCTGGCCAACGTACTCGACAACGTGTAGCCCCTTACCTTCCAACCATGCAAGCGGAGCCAGTCGTCGGCAGCTGGTGGCGGTCCACGCATGCGCGCGGACAGCTGTTTCGCTACGATGGCAAGACTTCAAAAGGCGCCTATCGGTTCACCAAGTTCAGTGAGGCGGACCGAATGACCGTGTTGTCGGAAATCGAGATATTCAATCTTGAACCGATGGAGCGGTTGAGCGAGTAGACGCGCCGGCTACGTCGCGGCGCTCATTACATTGAAGACGGAGGAGCGACTATGACTCGAAACAGCCCAAACGCTACAGCTCAGGCGCGCGAGCGCATGTTGACGCGCCTTGCCGCCAAGATGGATAAGGTAGTGGGGCATCGCGGCGACCTCTACATCGCCGACTTCCAGCGCATCGATGCTGATGGCGGCAAACTGTTGCTCGGTTACGAACGGACGGTCGGTCCGATCGGGGCTAACGATGTGGTCGCTTTCGTCAGCCGATGCTTTGAAGGGCAACTGCAACCGCTCATGGAATCGGCCAAGCAGTACAAGGCTGAAGGGGCTGTAGCGCTTGTCGTCAAACGAACCGTGCCGACTCGCAAGGTCGAAGACAAAAAGCAGATGCTTGCCATCTCGAACACCCACTTCCTCGATCAACAACTGGGCGATACGTGGGAAGTGAAGGCGCAAGAAGACGGTACCAAGTATATGGCACGCGTATCGCGTGATGACATCGGCGCTATCGTCAAAGAACGTCGCCGCCGCATGTCCGTACAGGCAAGCACCGTTACGTTCGGCAATACGTTGTCGGCCGGCGTACCAAATCTATCGCGCGGTGATGAGGTTCGGTTCTACGAGGGCGGACGCATGCTGGACGGCAAGGTCACGCGCGTCGGCTCGGCTGACGTTTCGATCTCAGCCGGCGGCGCCAGCTACACGGTCGCGCACGAAGCTGTTGCCGAAATCCTGCAAGCTTCACCGCAGACCCAAGAAAACGTTCGATCGTATCTGCAGGACTATTTTGCCGATGCCTACGGCTTCGAGCAGTACGCCAACCAGCTGACCGACCGGTTGGCGTAACGATGCCGGCTGCGGGACACAAGCAGAGCGCGGAAGCGCGCCAACATATCGCCGAAGCACGTCGGCACTACTGGGCCGACGTGCGGGCGGGAAAGCGTGCGTCCCGTACCGGTCATCACATGCGTGACGAGAAGCATCGCGAGCGTGCAAGCGAGAACACGAAACGGCAATGGCAACAGCATCCTGATATGAAGCCAAACCTCGGTCGCAAGTTCGATGAACAGTGGCGCGCGAACATAGCAAGGGCGCATCGCGGCTACGTGATGCCGGAGGAGCAGAAGCGCAAGATAGCGGCCAGCATGATGGGCCAGAGAGCCGGTACGAAGTTATTGCCCGAGCAGCTTGAAAAGATGCGGGCTGCGATGTTGGCGAAGGGTGATGATCATTCATCAAAGCGACCGGGGGTACGGAGAAAGCTCAGTCAGCAGTACGGTGGTCATGCGCACCGGCAAACCGAACCGGAGGCGCTGCTGCACAACGCTTTGGACAAGAGGTCGTGGTTCTACGTCGGTGCCGGTGTCTTGCGGAACGGGCAGACCAATCCGCGCTATCATCTGCGAAAGCGGCTGCCTGTCAGTGCCGACTTCGTCTGCCTGAAGACCAAGACGCTTATCTTTGTTGATGGGTGCTATTGGCACGAGTGCCCGCAACACGGGACCGGGGCATTTCCAGACAAACGGTCCAGGGACAACTCGCTACGTCAGCATGCTGTTGAGTGCGGATGGAACGTCGTGAGCTTCTGGGAGCACGATGTTCGGACAGACGCCATCGCTGCTGGTAAGCGACTGAAAGTAGGAGGCAAAAGTGGCCGCAGTTGTGGAGATAAGAGAGAAAAACGGTGCCGGTGAAACGGCAACAACCAAGACATCGGGAACGATCCGCTTCAAAAACGCGGACGATGCGAACGTCGACCTGAACGACCCAATCGTTCGGCCCGGCAGCGGTAGTGTCTACAGCTACGAGAAATCGTTGCGCCTCTACATCGGCGCGACCGGCCCGACCGGTTCCATTACGTCGCCTCGTGCATTCAGCGATGGTGCAAACGGTTTCGGCACTGGCGTGACGATGGAGGCTGGCGTCACCGGCACGTACGTCCAACCGGTCAGCACGAACTCGGCGCTCGCAACCGTCGACTTCTTCAGCTACACGAGCGGTTCACCACGCACGATGGACGTGACGAACACCGGCCCCTACACAGGCACGACTACCGACATCGCCGACTACCTGTATCTGCAGGCAGAAGTCGCGTCGACTGCATCTCCGGGGCTGACTCCGAGCGAGACACTTACCCTAGCTTACGACGAGACATGACCAGAAGCCTCGGGCTCTTTCTGTCTTGTGGTCCAACCTAAAAACGCCGATATCTAACCGATATGAACCGAGCGATTCGCCGTCAAATCCTCGCCACCATCATCCGTGAGGGTCGCCGTGATCTAGCTATCGTTACGATGCTGAGATCCCGGAGGGTCAGTACGATGGTTGATCACACAGAAGGGCGTCGAGCAGGGCCGGAAGGATCATCGGCGCGCGAACGTCGACTGGTGGAACGTCGGTAAGCGGCCGAAGGGAGCGCGGCGATGAGTGAGGAAGCGACTGGCAGGCCACCGACAAAGCACGCCCTGATTGCAGCGCTGTTGCGTGCCGGACGTCACGACTTCGCGAACGTCGTCGCCTACCGGGTCGCGGGTGAGACGGCACCACTGCCCGACCGGTTCCACAAGAACGAGCCCGGCCTGCTGACGCTCGAAGAGTTCCTTCGGATGCGCAACCCGAAACGAAAGCGCCACGAGCCCGGGAGCTACGAGACAACCGTCGAGCGCATGAATCAAGACCACACGCTCCACTGGATTGGCGACATCGAAGAGTACGGCATACGGGGCAACAAGAAAGGCTACCTGATAGAGCGCAACGACGACGTCGTCGGCGTCATTCATAGCGGCACCCTGTACCACCGGAAAGATGAACGTCTACCCGATGGCGTCATCGACCGGCAGAACCGTAAGTGGCGCTCGTTCGACGTCACGCAGAAGAAGGCGGTCAAGTATCCGGTCGAGTACGTGAGGCTAGTGAGTGACGTAGCGCGCGACAACCTAAAGCGCTACCCGAACCTGATCCAAAACCTTCGTAGCGGCGGTGAGTCGTTTCAAGTCCGCTCTGAGAAGAAGCTGGTTCCGAACAAGGGCATGACGCTCGCACTGCTGAACAGCTCCGGCCTCGAGGTCGGTAGCGCAACGGACGAATGGGGCGCGACCTTGATCATGGTCGCGAACGAATACCAGCGTCGAGGCTTCGGCCGCATGCTGGCGAAGCTGTGGTACCGATGGAACCCGGAAAAAGAATCGGGCGGCTTCACACCGCAGGGCGAGCGCAATGCATTGCGGGTGTGGGAAGAGCGGGTCCACGAGTTCCTGTCTCGCGGCTGGTACTCGAAACTGGTGCGTGACGGCCGAATGTCGAACGACCGCATCAAGGCGATTCTGAAAGGCGTGAGCAGACAGTGGAAACCGCAGCCTGAGCTGAAGGGAAAGCAGAAGCCGCAGCCGCTCTACCTGATAGACTTTCCGACCTTCATGATTTACGACCGCGCGTTCTACGAGGACCCGGATGAACGCTACGTCTACGGCTTCGGGTTCTACCGCAACAGCGACAGCATCGGCGACTTCCCGTACCGCATCGAGTACGACCGCCAGTACGCGAAGCAGACGACGGCGCTGGCACTGCATGCGGCGCACGCCGAAGGGATCGAACAGATCTACATCGGCCGCGGGTACGGCGACCTCATCGAGTACGAGGGACTGACGGAACGGGTCGGTGAGACCGACTACATCTACTCGCGGCGCTTCGCCCCGTTCGACAAAGCCGCACGACTTGAACGCCAGCTCCGGCGTAAACTCGACCCGTACCGTGAGACCTACAACTCGCTGCTAGAGACCGCTGAATCGAAGTGGTAGAGGTGCGCGAAGATGACCGATGGGAACGCAGCAATGAAACGGGTCGAAGCCGGATCTAACGTGACGGCAGTAGACGACGAGACATGACCAGAATCCTCGGGCTCTTTCTGTCTTGACCGTGCATGTGAACGAGCGGCGGGCGCGCAAGATCATCGAGACGGTGGGGATGGATTGACGACATCGCGACGATGCTGCGCCTGTAAAGGTAGTTGATGTTCCAGTCAATCACGTACGAACAAGCTTGCGCCCACAGCGTTCACGAATTCATCTGGCACGCTCGACTCCGTTCCGGTGAGGTTATCTGGGAACAGCCGGACGTTAGTAGCGATGCGTTGCCGGTCGATGACGTCATAGGCATCGACTACTACCCGGTACGACGGGATGATTTGCCGAGCATCGAGGCGACGGTTCGGCTCGATAAGGGTGAGCGCTTTGTTCGCTATTGGACGACGATTTGGAAGCCAAACGGTCGGGGGACCCAACGGCTTTATGTGTTGGGCGTGCAGCGCGACGCGCAATACGCGTTGCTCTGCAACTACCCGAATTACAACAAGATCTTGCTTGCCACGACCCGGCCGTTCCAACCTGCTTGGTTGCCCGACCCGTTCAGCCTGTTGCCCGCCGGTGCGACGACGCTTGGGGGACCGGGCACGAGTCATTTCGGTTGGATCGAGGATGGCTTCGGTGGTTTGGTCGAGGTCTTCCCCAACAAACGCCTCACGTTCCACGCCATCTATGAGGCTGTCCGCTAGGAGTCGTCGTGCCTGATGCGACCGCCAGCTTGTCCGTGCTGGTAGCTGACACCAGTTTCGTTACAGCTTCGCAGAACATGGTTGTAGCGGAAGAGATGGCTCGTACGACCGAGCTGCAGCCCGCGATCGCTGCGACGCTGACGTCGAGCGTCGACACAGACGTAGCGGTAGCTGCGCAACGGGCGCGCACTCTCGGTCTCGATGTGTTTGCATCGGGCAGCGCGTACCTGCTAGTTTCGATGCGCGCTGCTGTTGCCGAGGCCGAGCAGTTGGTAGCTGACGCTGACGTCGCGGTAGCTGGGACGTCAGCGAAAACGACTTCGCTCAACGTATCGTTGTCGGATGCTGCACCCATTCTGCTGGAACCGGATGCGCCGAAGACCACGCCCCTCCTAACGGTTGACGACCTGATGGTAACGGGTTGGAACGCCATTACGTCGGCAGCCGACTTCATTGCGGCGGGTGTTCGAGTCGGTGACGTGTTGGAACTGGTTGGTGGTGCGAACCGCGGCAACTACATGGTTGCTGGCGTGCAGGAGAACGTCTTGTTCGTCAGTCAAGCGTTCATCAATACGATCGCCGTAGGGCCGTTTTCCGGTGAGGTTCGGACCGGGCAGACCGTCTCGGCTGTTGCTACGGCAGCTGTCGTGATCGATCAGGCTGTCTTTCTGGCTCCATTCCAACTGAGTTGTGTGCTTAACGTGGCGGTTGATTGATGACGGCCCGGCAATCCAACCTGAACGTCAATGTCGTGAACGCATCGAGCGTGACGAAAGCGCCGTCAGTCGGGCTGGACGTCATGATGAGTGAGGGCACGAGCGAGCAGACGGCCCGGCTTAGCGCTTTCGTTTTAGACCCGTTGAGCGGCCGGACGATTCCGAAACTTGGTTTCTGTCCTGGTTCGCGTGCCGATGCGCTTCGCTTCTACAACGATGACTTGGGTGCGGCCGTGACGGCTGCTCAGAACGCATTCAACAACGCCATTCAGCCGTTTCAGGATTCGGTCGATGCGCTCAACACGGTCAAGCAGTCGCTCGACCGGATGTTGGCGACGAACCCGGACGCCACTACGCCTCATAGCGTGGACGAGCTGACGGATGCGATCGGAGGGTTGCGACCGACGGTCGACCGCAACCAGCTAGAGCAACGGCTCGGCGAGTTGCTGGACCTCAACATGGTCAACGGCGTTCTGTACCCGAAAGGGCCGGCAAACCTTGGGCCGCTCCGCCAGTTAGCGCAGTCGCTTGCTTTGTCGGCCGACAACTGTGACGTTTCCCAGCTGGGAGCGGCGGCCGGCAACGGAACGATAGATGCTACGGCGGCAGCGGCAGCAGCCGGTCGGGCGGACGGTGGCGAGACGGTCGTCGGCGCTGGTGACGGCTTTTTGCTTGTGACGACGGGCAGTCAGACGGTCGAACGGGTCGTCGGCTCGACGTGCGGTGACGACATCGTCGAGTTCGACGTGCAGACGGTACCGCTCGGCGTCAACGTCAATATCGATGATGCGGCGGAGGCGGCCGGCGAGGACCCGGATGGTGTTGGCGTCCAAATGTTCTGGCTCGATAGCATCAAGACCGACCCGGCGACGCTGCAGCGGCTGAAGGCTTTGGGGCTGACGGCCGAGGAGCTGGGTGCGGCCGTTACGGGCGGTTCGGCCGGTCGGCTCAACAGTGCCGTCGTCGACACGTCCGTCGTACCGGCGTTACAGGCGAAGCTGACGGACGAAGAGCTGTGCGAGCTGTTGAGCCGACCCGATACGTCGTCTGGCATCAACACGACGCCCACGTTGGAAGACGTCATCGCCACGATCCGAAACGCCATCAACCAGAACACGGGCTCGAATCAGAATCGAGCCGGTACAGATGCGGACGCGATCGAGACGGGTGCGGCCGGGCGGGGCGGCGACCCCGTGCTGTTGCTGTTTGGTTTGATCAACTTCTTTCGTTCAGCTCAAGCGGTACCGCAGTGCGCGGACGAGCTGGTTGAAGCCGTGCTGGCCGTTGCGAACACGACGGATGCCATAGCGCTACACGAGCAGCTGGGTCTCGGTGATGTCGTGCGGCTGACCGTCATCAACAAGTTGATCGATGCACGCACCGAAGAGG
>Ga0255045_10000205_pt1 | contig 12733 bp, 10 predicted proteins | sample BC1_12_23_MG_FD_183652 | JGI IMG/M metagenome (GOLD analysis project Ga0255045, IMG submission 183652) | Seawater microbial communities from Strait of Georgia, British Columbia, Canada - BC1_12_23 | ecosystem: Environmental > Aquatic > Marine > Strait | place: Canada: British Columbia...
ATCGGAGATGGGCCGCGATGTCGCGGCAGGAGACTCGGATGCAGGTTGATGAAACCGTGCTGCGGGATCTCGAGCAGACGGGCGGGAATCATCTTGCCGTAGGCCACCACGACGACGACGTGGGTGTCGCTCTCTCGGAGCCTCTCATCGATTTCGTTCGATTTCAGGTTCTTGGGCTGCAGACAATCGATTTCAAGCACGCGGGCCGCCTCGGCCACCGGCGGGGGTGTGAGGACCTGGCGTCGACCGACGGGGCGATCCGGTCTCGACACGACCAACGAAACCTCGTGGCGACTAGCAGCCAGCTTTTCGAGGGTGGGTATGGAGAATTCAGGGGTACCGAAGAAGACAATTTTCATGGCGCATTAGTTTACCTTATGTCTCAGTCTCATCCTCGCCTGCGTCCGCGCCAATCCAAAGAAGAGATGCAAGATCCGTCCACCCACCCCGGCTCGTCATGATGCGGGAAAATCCTCCTTCATCTTGCATCTTGTATCCGGGCGGGAGGGTGGAAGGTGGGAAATTTCTGAGATCTCGTATACATTGGCTCTCTTGAACGCACCAACCGGAGCGTGCTCATAATGAACCTGCATATCTCACCAACTTTCTGCTGCGAGCGGCGATGCAACGCACCCAGCGTTGTTTTCTCTCCTCGGGGCGCTCGACGTACCTCAAGTACGCGCTCCGCGCCCCTCGGGTCAAGAACCCCACTGGGCACGGCACCTCGCCGCCCTCGCGACGAAACCCGGTGAGATATGCAGGTTAACCACTCGCCGGACGAGATCCGTTCGGCGCTCGACGAAATCCTGCCAGGGGTTCAGAAGCCGACCCGATACCTCGGTATCGAACGTAACCTGGTGCGCAAGCCCTGGGACGAGGTTGACGTGCGCGTCGCCCTCGCCTTCCCCGACGCCTACGAGATCGGGATGTCCCACCAGGGAACGAGGATCCTCTACCACCTCATCAACCGCCGCGACGATGCCCTGGCTGAGCGGACCTTTGCGCCCATGCCCGACATGGCCGAAGCGCTTCGCGGTGCACGCCTGTCTCTCTATACGCTCGAAACCTACCGTGTGGTGGCCGACTTCGATATCGTCGGCATATCGCTTCAGTCCGAGCTCAACTACATCAACATCCCCTACCTCCTCGACCTCTCAGGCATTACCCGCCGCGCCGCCGACCGAAAGCAGAGCGAGCCCATCGTCATCGGCGGCGGGCCCTGCACCGCCAACCCTGAGCCGGTGGCCGATTTCTTCGATGCCATCCTCATCGGCGACGGAGAAGCGGCGATCGACGAGATCCTCGACACCGTCCGTGACCACCGCGCCGAGGCTGTCGATCGCAAAGAGATCTTGAGGCATTTGGCCGACATCGAGGGCGTTTATGTGCCCAGCCTCTATCGCTGGCACAACGCTGTGGAGGATCGACCTGCCCGTTGGGAGACTCTCGCCGAAGAGGTTCCATTCCCGGTCAAACGGGTCTGGGTCGATCAGCTCGACAGCAACGACCAACCAGAGTCGGTAATCGTGCCATATGCCGACGTCATCCAGGACCGTCTCGGGATGGAAATCATGCGGGGTTGCACCCAGGGGTGCCGTTTCTGCCAGGCTGGCTACTGGTACCGGCCGGTGCGCGAGCACGACCCGAAGGTGGTTCTCGACCGGATGCAGCGGCAGGTTGCCGAAACCGGTTTCGAAGAGGTCGGGCTGCTCAGCCTCTCAACTGCCGACTACTCGCAAGTAGAGCCGTTGGTCTACAACCTGGCCCAGTGCCTGCATGACCAGCGAGTCTCCATCAGCCTACCTTCGCTTCGCGCCGACGCCTTTTCGGTTGGCCTCGCAGAAGCGGTCTCGAGGGTCCGCAAGTCCGGCTTCACCTTTGCTCCCGAAACCGGTTCCGACCGTCTCCGAAGAGTGATCAACAAGACATTCACCAATGCCGAGATGGTTCGCGCGGCCGAAGCTGCGTTCAGCAAGGGTTGGTCGCTGATCAAGGTCTACGCCATGATCGGGCTCCCGACCGAGACCGACGACGACCTCGAAGAGCTGGCCCGCCTGACCGAAGACATCCTCGCAGCCGGACGCAGGGTTACGGGCGGGCGCAAGATCCAGGTCAAGGTGTCCGCCGGCTGCTATGTGCCGAAGGCGTGGACGCCGTTTCAGTGGCAGCCGTACGCCGGTGTCGAAGAACTTCGCCGCCGCATCGCTCTGCTCAAGCAGCGCTTCCGCCGCATCCGTGGTGCCCGCCTCACATGGTCAGACCCGGCGGAAGCGGCGCTCGAGTCGATTCTTTCACGCGGTGACCGCGGCCTCTCCACGGCCATCGAACGCGCCCACGATCTCGGTGCCGTCTTCGACGGTTGGACGGACTACATAAACCTCGATGCCTGGCGCCGTGCCCTCGACGACACCGGTGTCGACGTCGATCGTGAGCTCGCGGAGCGCGCTCTTTCGGACACCTTGCCATGGGATCTTATAGATGCCGGTGTGCGGAAAGGGTATTTGAAAGGCGAGTGGCGCCGCGCTCTCCGCGAGGCCGAGACCGAGGACTGCAAATGGGGACACTGCTATCGCTGTGGCATCCCCGGTGACGGCGAGGACACCCAGCTGGCCTCGACCACGCTGCCGGTCCTCGGTGAAGCCCTGCCCGAGGCCGACAGGCCCAAGGCCGCCGCCTATCGGCTGCGTCCCGAGCCCCGCACCCCGCCGTCGGTTGAGGAACGGCAGCAACCCCCGGTTCACCGCCGCTATCGGTTCGTATTCTCCAAGAGAGGCGACGCTCGCTGGCTGTCCCACCGGCAACTCATGGACGCCCTGGAGCGGATGATTCGCGCAGCACAGCTTCCGGTTCGCTACACCGAGGGCTTCAACCCCCACATCCGGTTGTCTATGGGGCCGGCCCTGCCGGTCGGATTCGAGGGTCTGGCAGAGACCTTTGACATAGACTGCACGGCGCCGCTGCGAAAACAGCATCTGGATCGGGGGAACGGCCTGCTGCCGGAGGGCGTCGAGATCCTCGATGCCAGACCGCTGCTTCCCGGCGCACCAAAGCTGGGTCGCCTCGTGGCGGCGGCGCGCTACCGTATCGGCACCATCAGCGGCATCGAGCAGTGGCCGAATTCTGAGGCTGGACTCGCTGATGAGATTCGCGCCGGAGTGCGCCGCTGGCAGCGCCTCGAGGATGGCGACCTGTTCGTCGAGCTCAACGCCCGACAAGAGGACGGACCCCAGCTGTCGGTCAAAAAGCTTCTGGCCGCGCTCGGTCTCGCCGAGGATCGCGTCGCGCGGGTCCCGGTGACCCGCGAGATGTTGGTGCTGGAAGCACGCATAAAAGGTCGGGATACGACCGAGGAACCCTCTGAGGCGTTGGTTTCGTGAGCCGCTGGGTCATCCACGCCGAGGCGACCTTTGAGGCCCGCCACGCTCTCACCATTTACCGTGGCAAGCGCGAGTCGGCGCACGGCCACCCGTGGAAGGTCGCCGTGCGGGTCGGCGCCGATGCCCTCAACGACGAGGGCTATGCGCTCGACTTCCACCAGGTCCACGCCGTCCTCGCCGCGGCGGTTGCGCCACTCGACCGCATCGATCTCAACGAGCATCCCGAGATCGGAGTCCCCTCCCCCACCGCAGAGCGGGTCGCTGAAGTGTTCGCCGAGAAGCTGACCCCCGAGTTCGAAGGGATCGGAGGCAGGCTTTTGTCTGTCAGCGTCTGGGAAGGGCCTGACAATCGGGTGGATTTGATGCTGGAGTGACAGAGGCTATAGGCTATAGGCTATAGGCTATAAGCTATAGGCGTTGAGGTTTACAGACTGGAAGTGCTTCGGCTAAAACGGGAGCATTGTGAGGGATCACCGGAAACTCGACATTTTCAAGTCGGCTAACATCCTGGTGATTCGGATCTATCAGGTAACGAAGACATTTCCAAAGGACGAGCTCTACGGTCTTGTTAGCCAAATGCGACGTGCCTCTGTCTCCGTGGCGACGAACATCGTTGAGGGCTGTGGGCGTCGAACGGAATCTGAATTCAACAGATTTTTGGACATAGCATTTGGGTCTGTTCGAGAACTCGGGTATCTGATCGAATTGTCAACGAGCCTAGGGTATTTAAAAGAACAGGATACGAAGCAACTGGGTGAAGTCTATCGACAATGCGCTGGTGAACTTGGGGCGTTTATTCAGAAACGGGATACCTTCTGACGCCGACGGACTGAACACCGTACCGTGCTCGTTCTATAGCCTATAGCTTATAGCCTATAGCTTATAGCCTATAGCTTATAGCCTATAGCCCGACGCTTACCCCTCCAGCGACCTCGCAACCAACTCAATCACGTCGTACGTCGACGCGCTCTCCCGACCGAGCTCGTTCTGGGCATCGGAGAGCATCGAGTAGCAGTAGGGGCAGGCGACCGCGACGTTTGGGGTGCCGCTGGCCTCGAGTTGTTCAAACCGGGTCTGGTTGATGCGCTCGCCGATCTTTTCCTCGAGCCACATTCGCCCGCCGCCGGCGCCACAACACATCGAGGTCTTACGGTGGAGCTCGGCCTCACGGACCTTGACTCCCGGGATGGCCTTGAGCAAGAAGCGCGGTGCGTCGTACTCGCCGTTGGTGCGGCCGAGGTAGCAGGGGTCGTGGTAGGCCAGATCCATGCCGAGGTTTCCGGTCAGCTTGACCGTGCCCGCTCGCACCAGCTCGGCCACCAGCTGGGTGCCGTGCACGACCTCATAGTCGCCGCCAAACTCGGGGTACTCGTGGGCGAGGGTGTTGAAGGCGTGCGGACAGTTGGTGACGATTTTCTTGACCCCGTAGCCGTTCATGGTCTCGATGTTCTGCTGAGCCAGCATCTGGAAGAGGTACTCGTTGCCGAGCCTACGCGCCGCATCGCCGGTCGACATCTCCTCCGGTCCGAGAATGGCGATTTTGATGCCCGCAGCCTGGAGGATCTTGACGAGCGCCCGGGAGACCTGCTTTCCGTGGTCGTCGTAACTGCCCGGGGAGCCGACAAAGAAGAGGTATTCGAAATCGCCGCCTGCTTCCGATGCCAGCGGCACACCGAGGTCGGACACCCAATTGCCCCTTTCCTCGGTCGGCAGCTGCCAGGGATTGCCGTTGACCTCATAGCCGCGGAAGGCGGCCTGCGCCTCCTCCGGGAACTCGGCCTTTTCGAGCACCAGGTTGCGCCGCATTTCGACCAGCTTGTCGACATAGGTGATGTCGAGTGGGCAGGCGCGTTCGCACCAGCGGCAGGTGGTGCAGGCCCAGATGACCTCGGGATCGACCACGACCGGCACCAGAGCGTGGTCAGACGAGTGACCGCCTTCGCCCGGTGAGCCGAGGATCTCCGACTGCTCGCTGTAGAGCTGGTCGCGCACGGATTTCAAAAAGAGCACCGGCTGCAGCGGCTTGTGGGTGATGGTGGTAGGGCAAAACTCACGGCAGCGACCACACTCGGTGCAGGTGTACATGTCGAGCATCTGCTTCCAGGTGAAATCGGTGATGGTCGAGACGCCGAAGGTGGTGTCCTCGTCGATTTCCTCGAGGTCCATGCTCGGCAACTTGCCGGGTGCATCGAGATTGGCAAAAAAGGAGTTGAATATCGAGGTGTAGACGTGAAAGTGCTTGGAGTAGGGCAACTCGTTTGCGAAGACAAAGAGGGTGATGAGATGGATCCACCAGCTGGCGCCATAGATGAACTGCAGGGTCGCCGGACCGAGACCGGCGAATGCACGTGCCGCGAAACTCGAGATTGGAAGGAAGGAGCCATCTAGGTTGCCGGCCGCGATACGGGCGCCCTCAGACGCGAGGTCGGTCACCATCAGGATGGCGATCAAACCGATCACCAGCCAGGCGCCCCAGCTCTGGATGACGCGTTCCTTCTTTTGGATTCCGCGCCGCCAGACGGCGAAGCAGAGACCGAGCAGAACCAGCAGCTCGAATATGTCCTTGGAGAAGAGGTAGGCCTGACCGACCGGCGAGTGAAGGAGCGGCAGCTCCCACCCCGCAAAGAGGCCCTCGAGGACCATGGTCACGGTGCGCACGCTGACGACCAGGAAACCGTAGAAAATCAGCAGGTGGTAAAAACCGGCGACCGGGTCGTCAAACATCTTCTTCTGCCCGAAGGCATAGATGAGCATGTGTTTGAAGCGCTCGCCGAGGCGGTCGAATCGATTGTCGGGGCGCGCCGCACGGAGGAGCTGGAAGCGACGGCTCAACGACAGGATGACCGCGCCGACCCCGACGATGGTGAGAACCCAGAACCACACGACCCCAGAAACGCCGAGAAACGAACCAGCCGTGGCGTGATGCATGACCCCTCCTTCGACTTTCAATTGCACAGCGACGCAGCGCGGCAATCCATTCCGGGGAGTATAGACGGACGAATTAGGAATTGGGAATTGCCGCCCTCCATACCGCTGAGTACACGGCGACAAGGGCGCTTCGGAATCGAAGGCGTTTCTCCGTAACCTCGCGACCGAAAGCAACCTACAAAGGTGAAAAGGAGATGAGGTTGGAACAGACAAACGCGATTCGCGACCAGGTCCGCGAGTACTACGGAAAGGTCCTTTCCCACCGGGACGACTTCAAAACCGGCGCCTGTTGCTCGTCCGAGTCGATGCCGTTGGCTCATCGCCAGGTGTTGGCCATGCTTGACGAAGAGATCCTCAACAAGTTCTATGGGTGCGGCTCACCGATCCCGGAAGCAATCGAGGGTTGCACGGTGCTGGATTTGGGTTGTGGTTCCGGCCGAGATGTTTATCTCGCTTCGTACCTGGTCGGCGCCGGCGGCTCTGTCATCGGCATCGACATGACCAGGGAACAACTTGCGATCGCAAACAAGCACGTACACACCCAGACCAGACGGTTCGGCTACGAAACGCCAAACGTCGATTTCCGTCTCGGTACGATCGAGGACCTTGCGGCCGTCGGCATCGCCGACAACTCGATCGACGTTGTGATCTCGAACTGCGTCGTGAATCTGTCACCCGACAAGGAAAGGGTGTTGGCCGAGATCTTCCGTGTGCTCAAACCCGGAGGTGAGCTCTATTTCTCCGATATCTTTGCCAGCCGTCGGGTCCCGGAATCGCTTCATACCGACCCAGTCCTTCGCGGAGAGTGCCTGAGTGGCGCAATGTACATCGAGGACTTCAGGCGCCTCCTCGGCGAGATTGGCTTCACCGATTATCGGACCATCTCCAAAAGCGAAGTGCCGCTGAGAGACCCAACGATCAGAACCAAGGTAGGAACAATCGACTTCCACTCGATGACGATCCGCGCCTTCAAACTGCCGGATCTCGAAGACATCTGTGAGGACTACGGCCAATCCGCCACCTATCTGGGGACTATTCCGGACCAACCCGATCGCTTCGCCCTCGATGACCATCACCTTTTCGTCGCCGGCCAACCGATGAGGGTATGCGGCAACACCGCCGCAATGGTGGGAAAAACACGCTTCGCCAGGCACTTTCGGGTGACGGGCGATACTTCGGTTCACCTGGGCCCGTTTGACTGCGCCCCGGCCACCGAGAATGACGCAGACTGCAAACCGCGCGCTGGCGGCGCCTGCTGCTGACGTTATCCGGGACTTCCAGGGCCCATCCAGTCTCATGGAAATCGTTCTCGCCGCCTTCGCGCTCCTTCTAGCCACTGTCATCGGATTTGCCGTCCACAGGGCCAGTCTGTGCAACGTGAGGGCCGTTGCCGAGCTGCTCTCGACAAAGCAAGCTCACATGCTCGGAAGTTTCTTCAAGACTGTTCTGTGGGTCATCGTCGTAACTTATCTGATCGAGCTCCTTCTCCAAACGGGTTCGCCGAAGCCTGTCCAGCTGTGGGGGCTTTCAATGAGCGCCCTGGTCGGAGGATTCGTGTTCGGTGTCGGTGCTGCGGTCAACGGCGGCTGCGCGTTGGGGACCCTCGGTCGGCTCGGCAACGGGGAGCTTCGCATGCTCCTCACCCTCTTCGGTCTGGTGGTCGGATTGGCGAGCGCCGGCTCAGCCCAGCTCAAAAGGTGGCTGCCCTCCCCGCACAGCGTCGATCTCGCGGATTCGACCTACCCGACCCTGGCGGTCATTGTTCCGGTGACTATCGCCCTGTGGGCTCTGTGGGAGATGGGGCGGCTCTGGCGGAATCGCGGTATCGGCCTTACCTGGCGACAGCTCGTGCAGTCCGAAAGGTACCGACTCTCTACGGCGGCTTTGTTGCTGGGCATATCGAATGGAATCATATATTTCCTGTTTGGTCCATGGTCCTACACCCGGACAGCGAAAATCGCCGTGAACCATGTCGTCATGGGCCGGCCCGGACCGGAAATCCTTTTCTGGTTTCTCTTTTCCGCTCTGCTTGGTGGTGTGCTGCTCTCGAGCCTGACGAGAAGGAGCTTCGTCCTCGATTGGCGTCCGCAAATCGACTGGCTGCGAAACCTGCTCGGGGGCGTCCTCATGGGAATCGGCGTAGCGCTGACCCCCGGCGGCAATGACGTGCTGATCCTTCACACCATCCCCAGCGGCTCGCCCCACGCATTGCCCGCCTATGCAGCCCTCCTGGTCGGGACGGCGGGCGGGCTGATGGTGATCCGAATGCTCGGTGGCGCCGTCACCAAGGTGGTGTGCACCGGTGATGTCTGCCGTATCGGTACGGCTCCAAAAAAATAAGATTCGCAGATGGTCTCAGTCGGTCAGAGCGTCGACCAGTTTCGTGAGCAAGGACGACGTCGGAATCCCCGGTTCCAGAGGATCCACCCAGCGCCAGGCGTCGGACGGTGCGTCTCGATGTGTCACGTCGAAGCGGACAGGAAGAACGTCAATCTTTCGGTGGGTGATGTTGTGGCGAACAACAGACCCCGTCACCGGCGACGTCTCGCCGAAAGGTAACAGTCGCGCCGCCTCTTGAGCGGAATCGGCCCAATCTTCGAGTTCCGTCAGCGGCGGCAACCACAGACCGCGGAGGATGGGGCCCTCGTCGATCCTCCGTACCAGCCACTTGCCGTCAGTATCGACGATGCACGCGGCGACCCATCGCAACGACACCGCCGCCCGTCGACGGCGAGGAGGAGGATAGTCCTCCTGCCGTCCCTGGCGTCTTGCCTCGCAAACGGAATCGAACGGACATCGGTCACACGCCGGTTGGACCGGAACGCACACAGTGGCGCCGAGCTCCATCAGGGCCTCGTTGATCTCTCCCGGGCGTTCGCCCTCCATAAGCCCGAAAATCCAGGTCTCGAGTCGGCGGCGTCCCTTTGCGGATCTGGGTTCGCCCTCCATCGCCTGTACCCTCGCCCCGACCCGCATGACGTTGCCGTCGAGCACCGGCACGGCTTCTCCGAAGGCCATCGAGGCGACCGCGCCCGCGGTGTAGGGACCGATCCCCGGCAGTTCTATGAGCTCGGCGGCGGTCTGTGGGAGCCCGGCCGGTCTCTCCACGACTTCCCGCGCAAGCCGGTGGAGCATCCGGGCCCGGCGGTAGTAACCGAGGCCCGACCACTCGGCCAGAACCTCGTCCTCCGACGCCCCTGCGAGACCCGCAAAGCTCTGAAAACGCTGGACAAAAGAACCAAAACGCGGCACCACTCTCTCGACCTGAGTCTGCTGGAGCATGAACTCGCTTACGAGAACGTGATAGGGGTCGCGCGGATCCCGCCGCCACGGCAACACCCGTGCGCTCGCCCGGTACCACTCGGAAAGAGATCGCGCCAACACGATCCACATCGTACATTGTGAATCGGCCGCTATATAATGCTCGAGGCACACAGCGCGAATAGTAACAATCACCGAACGAGGGGCATAAGCATCCATGGGAGTCGACCGACAAGCCGAGGAAAAACGGCTGATCGCGTTCATGATCGGCTACCAGAAAGGAAGCATGGATGACTTCGAGGGGCTCTACGCCGCTCTCAAGCAGCCCCTCCTGCGATACCTCTGGACATTTGTCCGCAACGCGACGGTGGCCGAGGATCTGCTCCAGGAGACATTTCTCCAGATCCACCGCGCACGTCAGACCTACACCCCCCCACGTCCAGTCCGACCGTGGATCTACGCCATCACCCGGCACGTGGCGTTGATGCACCTGCGCTCGGGCCGCCGCCGCAAGGAGATGCTGGCCGACGATCAGCTACCCGAGGTTCCCGTGCCACCAGAGATGGAGAAGCTGGCTGATCGAGCGACCCTGCACCAGTTGCTCTCGGAGCTGCCCAGCCACTCACAGGAGGTCCTGATGTTGCACCACCTACTCGGCATGAGCTTTCTGGAGGTCGGCCAGATCCTTGGAATCGCAGCCGGGACAGCCAAGGTGCGGTCTCACAGGGCTTTGAAAGCGCTCCGCGAACGGCTCGCGGAGCGTGGAGGAGGCGACGCGTGAGCACAGACCTGCTTCCAGACAGCCTGCGTCAGGCGATCTCGGACGACCTCGTTCCGGTGAAACCTCTTCCACCGGCGTGGATGCGCACCCTGTGGGCGGTGGCGGTGGCAGCAATCGGCTTGGCGGTGGTCATCACTGCATTCAAGCTCACGCTGCGACCGGACATGGCCCAGCTGCCGATGTGGTTGAGCTGGGGTTGCACGGCCCTGCAACTGGTTGTCGGGGTAGTCCTGGTGGGAATGGCGCTGCGCGAAGCGGTGCCCGGCAACGGGGTGCCGACGGGCGCCGTCACCTTGGCTGTGGCGACTGGCGTTTTGATGCAAATCCTGGTCGGCATCGCAACCTGGATGCACAGCCCCGGTATGTCGCTGCTCGAGGGGCACGGTCTGAGGGCGGGGGTGACGTGTGCAACACACGACGCCGCCCTTGCTTTGCCGGCATTGGCGGCCACTCTGTGGCTGGTCTTCCGCGCTCTGCCGTTGCGGCCCTCGATTGCTGGCCTCCTCGGCGGCACAGGCGCTGCGGTCACCGCCGACGCCGTAACCCACATCCTGTGCCCGATGTCAGATCTGCGACACGTGCTGCTGTGGCACACCGGAATGATTTTCGGGCTGATGGTCGTCGGCTGGGTCGCAGGAAAGCTGTGGGAACGGCATCGTTTCGGTAAGGGTTAATCTGAGCAACCAGAAAGGGTGAAAGGGGGCAGGGGAGAAAGGGAGCCTGTGACAGAGAGACGGTCTCCCCTGCTCCCCTGCTCCCCTGCTCCCCTGACCTTTCTCAGGCACGGGTACAATAGGGCCGCTCGCATATTCCGCCTTCAGGAGGCCCCATGAGCAACGACATCGACTTCAACCAACTCTCTCTCCGCGATACTCTCGACCTCGCGATCTATGTCGAAGAAGAGGCCAAGGAGCGTTACGACGACTTCGCCGCCCAGATGGACGCTCACCGCACTCCCGAGACGGCCGAGTTCTTCCGATTCATGGCCGCCAATGAGGTCAAGCACGCCGAAAAGCTCGCAGCGAAACGCAAAATCCTCTTCGGCGACGAACCGAGCGGCGCAGACACATCGATTCTCTATGACATCGAGGCCCCGGAGTTCGACGCCGCGCGCGCATTCATGTCGGTGCGGGCGGCACTCGACGTCGCCATGGAGTCGGAGGTCAAGGCCTTCGAGTTTTATGACGATGCCCTCGCCACGATTTCGGACCCCGAGGTCAAAGACCTTTTCGTCGAGCTCCGCGATGAAGAGGCGAAGCATCAAGAGTTGATCAAGCAAACCATGGCAAAGGTTCCCAAGGACGACGGCTTCGACCCCGACGACTTTGTCGACGAACCGGTCTCTCAGTAAGCCCCAAGTACCTCGCAGGGGGGAAAGGCGCAGAGGAGAAAGGGAGATTGTGATAAGGGAACGGTCTGGACCTTCCCCGATTTGGTGGACACCTAAAGAAGCCTGGATACTAGGCATGGAGGTGTTCGCGTGCGAAAGAGAAGAAGTTTCAGCCAGGAGTTCAAGATCGAAGCAGTGCGGATGGTGGTTAAGCAGGGACGGGATCTGTTTCAGGTGTGTGAGGACCTGGAGATTCGGCCAGACATGCTCCGGAAGTGGATCCGTAAGTTCGAGGACGATGGGAATCACGCATTTCCCGGCAGCGGTCATTTAAAACCGGAGGATGAAGAGGTGCGGCGGCTGCATCGAGAAGTCGAGCGGTTGCGTATGGAGCGGGACATCCTAAAAAAAGCGGTGGCGATCTGCTCGGGCCGGCGCCGGTGAGATACGCGTTCATTGACAGATACCGGCATCTGTACCCAGTGCTGGTGATGTGTGATGTGCTCGAGGTCTCGTCGAGTGGCTACTACGCGTGGCGTGGACGACCGGAAAGCCGGCGTAGTCGAGAAGATCGCGAATTGAAGGCAATAATCCGGTCTGTATTTGAGGAGAGTCGACAGACGTACGGGAGCCCACGGATTCTCGACGAGCTCCGGGATCAAGGGATTCGCTGTGGTCGCAAACGGGTCGTACGGCTCATGAAAGAGGATCAGATGGTACCGAAGAAGGCTCGTCGCTTCCGGCGTACGACGATTGCGGTTCCTGATCACACAAAAGCTCCCAATGTGCTCGGTCGTGAGTTTCAAGTCGACGCACCTGACACAGTCTGGGTAGGCGACATCACCTACTTGTGGACCCCGGAAGGATGGTTGTACCTGGCGGTGCTCTTGGATCTGTTTTCTCGACGTGTGGTTGGTTGGGCGGTGAGTTCGCGCTTGGGTCAGGAGCTGGCGATCGCAGCTTTGGAGAGAGCCCTATTCGAAAGGGGTGGTCACGAGGGCCTTCTTCATCACAGCGATCGAGGATGTCAGTACACCAGCACGGACTATCAACAGA
>Ga0255045_10000206_pt1 | contig 12726 bp, 8 predicted proteins | sample BC1_12_23_MG_FD_183652 | JGI IMG/M metagenome (GOLD analysis project Ga0255045, IMG submission 183652) | Seawater microbial communities from Strait of Georgia, British Columbia, Canada - BC1_12_23 | ecosystem: Environmental > Aquatic > Marine > Strait | place: Canada: British Columbia...
CAGAATCAGGGCGTTTTCCCAAACCGGATCGTCGAGCACGCCGTCGACCCGTATCTCGCCGTCGATCTTTGGCACCGGGTGTGGTTCCGCGGCCGCGACGATATTGGCAAGCATCACCGACGCAGCGAGCACGCCCAACCCGAGCAGTGATCGCATCATGCGGGGCCGCCTCATCGGTGGTTCTCGCGATGCACGGCGTCGGTTGTCCCACTGCGCCGGACGCCGGATTCGATCAGGAACGCGACCTGGGGGCTCCGGGTCCAGATAGAGGGTGTCATCTGTTGATCTTTGGAGCCGAGGCTGGCCGACAGATGCTCACTTTTTCGAGACGGGAGGATCCTTGAGCGCCGAAACTGTCCACTGTGGCGTCGACCTTTCTGAGAGGGAATTGCAGGAATGATCGTCTAACCATCTGCAATTTTAGCAATTTACGAGTAAATATCGAAAAGGTTGCAATGGGACCCGCTGTGCGGCGTGCCGGGGAATCGGTGGATTCTGTGGGCTAACGGCGCAGGAATGCCAGCGCTTCGACCTGCCGGGTCTGGGGCATCATGTCGATCGCCTGAATCGTAACCAGCTGGAAGCCGCCTTCGATCAGGGCCGCCAGATCGCGGACGAGCGTGCTCGGGTCACATGAAAGGTAGGCCAGGGATCGCGCCGGTGAGTCGATGATCATCTCGAGCGCCGGTGGGTCGGCGCCGGCCGCGGAGGGGTTGAGGATGACGGCATCGGGCCTCTCCGAGTGCAAGCGGCGGAGGGCGCGGTGAATCGGGTTGGCGAGGATCTCGACGTTGTCAACGTGACCCGTCTTCATGGTCGCTCGACCGTCCGCCACCGAGCTTCTGACCCCCTCCACACAGAGGACGCGACGAAAGTGATGGCGGAGGGCAAGACCGTGAGTCCCGACACCGGCGTAGAGGTCGACGAGGAGCTTGCCAGACCCGAGAAACTCCGCCATCAGGGAGTGGATCTCGGGCAGGAGGCCGAGGTTGACCTGGAAGAACGATCCGGGGGAGACCCGCAGCGAAAGGTCGCCCGAGTCCACATAGACCTCGCGAACGCCGACGACGGGATTGATGCGCCCCTTGATTACCTGTGCGCCGCCCCTGGGATTGAGGTTGACGCCGATACCGGCAACGTGGGGGCAGGCCTCTGAAATTGCCTCGATGGGGAGCTTGGGCAGCGTCTCGGACTTGATCACCAGGGTCAGGTGCTGCAGCGTCGGGTCGCTGCCACAACGCAGATCGATGTGGCGCAGCACAAAGGGAAACCGGGTGGGGGAGTTCATCAGATCCCGCAGGTGGCGGGTGGTCTCGAGCAGCTCGGGAACGAGCACCCCGCACTGCGGCGCGTCGACGACCTCGCGGCTGCCGCGTTGAAAGTAGCCGAGCGCGGAGCGGCGGTTGCGGTCTGTCGAGATCGCCATCTTGGCCCGGCTTCGATAGCCCTCGATCTGTGGCGAGGCCAGGGTCGGCAGGATCTTGTCCTTGTCGGGGCGACCCTTTTTGGCAATTGCATCCATGAGCCAGCGCCGCTTGCGTTCGAGCTGCTCCCGATACGGTTGGCGCAACAACGAGCAGGCGCCGCATTCGACGCGGTGGGGACAGTCGACGGTTTGGTCGGTGGATGCTGTCATCGTCGCCGCTAAGCCTATCGGGTTTGAGTGCTAGGCCCAACCGATATTTCTCGTTGAGGGTTGGCGGGAAATGATTTTGGGACTCTTCGGGCTTTACACAAACAATACCCACTCACGGCTCGAGTTTTTCGCCTGATCCTGTTCCAACCGACGGTCGACTCAATATAAACGTCAGCACGGACGACCCGATGAGCAGCGCGACCGCGTTCCACGGCAGATCGAGACGGATCACGGAGTAGGTGATCGAAACGACCACGGTAATGGCCGCGACAACCTTGGCCCGCGTGCCGATGGCCCGGTGCTCGCGCCACGAGTGGATCATGGGACCAAAGCGCGGGTGCTGGTGGAGCCAGGTGTGGAATCGCTCCGAGCCGCGTGAGTAACACACCGCCGCCAACAGCACGAAGGGGGTTGTCGGCAGCAGAGGTACAAAAATGCCGACGAAACCCACGGCCATGCTCGTGTGGCCCAGGAGGAGGAATGTTGTTCGCATGCGATGGTATCAACCCATCCCGGTCCCGAGATCTTCCAGTATCAGTGGTGACAATCGCCGGCAACCGATCAAAGGATCAGCGCGTGATTGCCGGCGTCGTCGTTGGCGGCCGGCGGTGGTGGGTCGCTTGTTCGTAGGCATAGGCGAGGGCGATGAGCCGGGGTTCCGACCAGGCGTCACCAAAAAACTGAAGACCGACCGGGAGGTGTTCCCGGACGTATCCCATGGGTACAGTGATGGTGGGGAAGCCGGTGCCCGGTGACAGGTCCTGGCTGTTGTCGCCGTGTGGAGTGTTGAGATCACCGATAAGCCTCGGAGGGTTTGCCCAGGTGGGGTAGACCATCGCGTCGAGCTTCTTGACCTCGAGTTGACGCCGCACGGCAGCGCGCAGCAACTCACGGTTCTCGAGCGAGCGGATGCAGGTGGGGTTGGAGTCTGGTGGTTCCTGGACAGCCTGTCCTCGTTCCATGCGGGGCCTGATCTGGGGATGGAACTGGCGTGAGGCGATGATCGCCTCGAGGGTTGGGTAGGGCGCTGCCGGACCACGGCTCGCGAGGTACTGGTTGAGGTCCCACTTGAAGCGTGGGCACCAGAGCCCGCTTTTGCGAAGGTCATCCATCTTCGAAATCTTCACCGGGTCGATGATGGTGGCGCCGGCCTTCTCGAGATCGGCCAGAGCCTCCTCGAATCGGGCGATGACCTCCGCATCGGCGCCGTCGCGGTTCGACCACTGGCGCATCACACCGATCCGAGCGCCACGCAAGGCACCTTCATCGAGGTAGTCAGAGTAATTGGAAGCACGGTGATCGAGGCTCGCGGCCGTAACCGCATCAGCGGGGTCGTGGCCGGCGATGACGTCGAAGACCGTCACTGCATCTTTGACCGTTCGCGCCATCGGCCCACCGATGTCGTGGTCGAGATAGAGAGGCACGATGCCGTCGCGGCTGGTGAGCCCCATCGTCGAGCGGATCCCAACCAGCGCGGTGTGGGACGACGGGCCGCGGATCGAGTTGCCGGTGTCAGTTCCGAGCCCGACGGCGCCGAAGCTGGCGGCGACGGCGGCCGCCGTCCCTCCACTCGAACCAGCCGGGACCCGGTTGAGGGCGTACGGGTTTCGTGTGTGTCCGGGAATTGCCGAGCCCACGGTCTCATAAGGCGTGAAGGCAAACTCGGCCATGTTGGATTTGGCGAGGACGATGGCGCCCGTCGCTCGCAATCTCTTGACCTGGAAAGCATCGTTCGGCGGTACGGAGCCGGCAAGAGAAAGGGAACCCGCGCTCGTCGAGAGGTCGCTCGTGTCGTAGTTGTCCTTGACGATCACTGGAATCCCGTGCAACGGGCCGACCATCCCCGAGCTGGCGAAGATCTGATCGAGCTCATCCGCGCGGGCAAGGGCGTTGGGGTTGATCGTGATGATGGCGTTGAGAGCCGGTCCCTGTTTGTCATAGGCCTCGATGCGGTCGAGGTAGAGCTGGACCAGCTCTATCGATGTGAGCGTGCCCGCCCGCATGGCGTCGTGAATGTCGGAGATAGATGCCTCGACCACGTCAAAGCGGGGCGCCTGCCCACCGCCTGCGGCCTCGACCGGAGTCTGTGCGGAGAGGTACTCCACCCCACAGACGAGAATGATCAAATGGAAAACCGCTCCGAGCACTCGGCGCATCGGCCACCCCCGCTTCTTTTTGGTGGGGGAAGCGTACCAGTATCGGGATTCGCGACGGCACTCAGACTGATGCAACGTCCAATCCACGGAGGGGTGGGGGAGATGCACCACCCGCGGTGACCAGTAGGCAGAAATATCTTCGGAATGACGGACCTGGTACCCAGATTCTCGCTCACTCCTCCCGGAGGCGGATCAGCATAGATGCCGCATTTGTGTTGTTCGGGTTGAGCTCCAGAGAACGTTCGTAGTTGGCGATCGCCGCTTCGGTCCGGCCTGCGACCATGTAGGCTTCGGCGAGGCTGTCGTAGGTGTTGAACCCTTCCGGAAAGCTCTCCGTGTTGAGTTCAAAGATGACGATAGCGTCGTCGATTCTGTCACGGGCAAGGAGCTGGTAGCCCAGCATGTTCAGCTCATTCTCGGCGAAGCTCCAGCCTACGGGCTCCTCCTTCTTCAAGAGCTGATAACGCTTTACTGCGGCCTCTACCCCGTCCTGCACCAGTGTTTCGGTCATCGGTGCACAAATCGACTGCGGGCCGGCGCCGTTCAGGCTGGCGTAGATTTCCGAGGTCCAGTTTTCGAAGCTGAGACCGTTGCCGGGGCTCTCCCACTCACTCCATGCGGCGAGTGGGTTGCGTTCGATGACCTCCGGGAGCGAAAGCCCCGCGGCCAGCTCGGTGGCCACCGCCGCAACCGTGCCCTCGATCATGTCGATATAGGCCTCGAGTTCGGCCATCGTGAAGGTACCCCCATGAGCAGCCAACAGGGTCGTATCTGCGGGCAGCGTTTTCTGGAGTTCGGTCAAGACCTCGATCAACCGCTGGGCGTCGCCACCGCGCGCGGGATCGGCGTTTGGAAATGTCCCGAGCAGGACCAGATCGCCGATGCAGGCCACTTTGCTCAGGGTGAAATGCACCACGACATCGCCGGCGGTATGGCCACCGGGCACCGGGAGGAGGCGGATGACGTCGTTGTTGAAGTGGATCGTTGCATCCCCACTCAGCGTCACCATCGGCAGACCGGCGGCGTCGACGGCGGGAAGGGCGAAGTAGGTCCCCATCCGGCGGTGGACTTCGGGGTGGCCGATGATGACCGCCCCGTCTTCCAGAGTCGCGTTCCCGCCAACGTGATCGCCATCGCCGTGGGTGTTGACGATGATCCGGACCGGACCGCTCCCGAGCTTGGCCAGCTCCTCTTGCACCGCCGACGCGGTCAGCGGATAGCCCGTGTCCACCAGGAGGGTGCCGTCCTCGCCGATCGATGCCACAACGCCAACGTTGCCGTTACAACGCAGCTGATGGAGGGTGCCGGTGATGTGGCTGACCTCAACCGGGGGTGGTTGGTCGATTTCCTGGGCGGTGGCCTGGATTGTGAAAATCGAAGAAAACACTCCAAGGACGAACAGAGATCGAAGTTTCACGTTTGAGCTCCTTTTCGCGACGCGGAATGGTGGTCGGGCCCTTACTTTGATGATCCCTATGGTCATTGAGGTCTTACGGCGGGAAGTGGTCGAAGTTTGCGGCGGATCAACAAACCTCGAAGCGGGAGTCGCCGGTCCGTTCCCGGCCGAGCAGCTCCTTCCCGACGAACTCGTCGAAGCCTGTACGGTGGTCTGACAGGAACTCAAGCTTTTGAAGTATGCAGATTAAATGAGGCGCCCCGCAAACTCGCCGGCTGACCGCACGAAGATGCAGGTGTTGAGACCGCCGGCGAGTTCGATAATACGGTCGGCGTAAGCCGCCTCCCCAGACGGTTCGGGCTCCTGAAGCCCCAGGAAGACGACATCGGCATTGGCGCTGGTCTGATGCAGGATCTCGGTGATGCTCTGGTCCGCGGGTTTGACGAGGACCTCGGTTTCAGCGCCGATGCGGGTCTGCGGGATCAGCTTGGCGAGCCCTTCGAGCTGCAACCGACGTTCCTCCTCGTCGCGCGCTACCGAGCGCACACAGATCCTCGCATCCCTCCACCCGGGGTTGAGCCGCAACAGGTAGGCCAACATCAACATGAGGTCCCCGTTGTTTTGCAGACCGCCCCACCAGATGTCGATACGTTTCTCGCTCCCCGGCTCGTGGGCCCATTTGAGCCTGGTGATGATGGTGTTCTTGCCCGCATACGACATGGCACGCATGATTCGGAGCTGGGACTCGAGCCGCTCCTGGCGTCTCGACCATCCAAACATCACGGTGTTGGAGTGGAGCCCTGCAATCCCGTTGGCCTGGGCCACGTCGAGGACCCCGGTTTCGAAATCCGCCACGACGTCCACCTCGGGAAAGGCGACGACTCCGGCATGGTCAAGTTCGCGATCCATCTCCTCCCGGAGCTGGTCGACTTCTCGCAGCTTGTCGAGATCGCCCACCACCAGCCGGCATACCGTGACGACCCCGCGATCCTGGTTGAACCACGAGGCGAGTCGGACAAGTCCGGCCCGTTTTCCGGGGTCGCCGGCGAACAGGAGGATCTGCGGGCGCCAATTCCGAGGGTCGAGTTCGTGGTGGCGGAGCTTGAGGAGCGACCATCGTGCGAGCGCCACCCATAGACCGGCGCGGACGTCGCCCCACCGTTTACGCATCGCCCGCCGGCGGAGATAGGCGTAGAGTGCGCTTTCGAGCACGATGGCCGCCAGGCAGGCCCACGGGCTGATCAGGAACATCACCACGATCGCCCCGATCGATCCGAGCAGTGACATGTACCAGGGCACCCGGATCGTGGGCCGGTAGGAGGGGTCGCCGACCAGGCTTTCGAGAGCCGACGCGAGGTTGATCGTCACATAGAGTGTGAGGAAGAGGATGGTGACAAACTGGGCGACCGCGTTGAGGCCGCCGAGAGCGACCGCAGTAAGTGCAATGACGCCCGACACCCAGGTCGCAATCGTGGGTTGGCCGGTCCGCGACAGACGGGCGAGAAAAGAGGGCGCGAGCCCGTCGGCGGCCAGTGCCTGCAAGACCCGCGGCCCACCGAGAACACTGCCGAAGGCGGACGACAATATCGCGCCCCACAGGCCCGGGAAGACCAACCACCCCCCGAAGAGCGCAATGCCCGTCCACACCACTCCCGGCACCGCCAGCTCCTCGGGCGAGACCCGGGTGGTGACGGCCAGCAAAAACGGCACCAGCAGATAGACCGCGGTGCCGGTGGCGACCGCTGCCAGGGTGCCGCGCGGGATCGAGTGGCGCGCGTCCTTGAGATCGCCGCTCATGCCGATGCCGGCGGTGAAACCGGTGACAGCCGGAAAGAAGACGGCGAAGACGTACCAGAAGCCCTGCGGGGCGGTGCGCAGCGTGATACCGAACTCAGGAGTCCGGGTCCCTTCCGCCAGGGCGCCGATCGCCAGCGCCACCAGCGAGACCCCGACCGCCACCATGATTGGGATTTGGAGCTTGAGGGCGAGCTCCGCGCTCTTCCCGGAGACGACTGTGATGATGATGATGATCGCCGCTGCCATGATCTGCGGTGCAGCGCTCGGTATCTCACCCCAGGCAGCGGGCCATATGGCGAGGATCGCTTCTACTAAGCCGAAGCTGTAAAACGTGATGCTCAGCGTCCGGCAGAGGAAGAGCGGTATGCCAATGGCGCCGCCGAGCTCGAGCCCGAGGCTGCGCGAGATCATGTAGTACTCGCCGCCGACGCCGACCGTCATATTGGTGGCCACCGCCGAGGCCGAGAGCGCCGTGATAAACGTGATCGAGCTCGCGAGCAGCACCACCAGCAGGGTCACCGGCAGGCCGAGATTGCCGACGACCCACCCGAAACGGAGATACATGATCAGACCGAGGATTGTCAGGACGCTCGGAGTGAATACCCCGAGGAATGTCCCGAATTTGAGGGCAGGCTGCTGCGCAGTTGCGTCGGTCGTCATGTCCCTCCACGTCGCTGATGGATGCGCTGCGGTCTTTTAACGCTACACCAGATGACACCGACTCGGCAAACTACCCCGATCGAGCGACGATGATCTCAGACCGCGAACTCCTCTCAGGCCGGCTCGAGGAGTGGCATGAGATTCGACCACCACGGTTTGTGCTTTTCAGGGTGGTCGGTCAAAAACGTTGATCGTTGGGTATGGCACCTTCCTTCAACGGCGAAGGGAGAAATGAGTCTCGGCCAGGGTCACTGCATCCACCTGAGCGTCGGTTTCAATCGACCCGGGTCGAAGTTGCCGAATGGTGGCTATCGCGTCGTCCGCTGAGGACCCTTTTGCCACGAGGTACACAGCGGACATCGTGCCCGATCGTCCCAATCCCGCCGTGCAGTGAACACCGACCGGTTCTTTGTTCTCTGCCGAGTCCGCCACCAGGTCCACGAACTCGATCATCTGGGCGAGTGTCGGCGCCGTGTAATCCGGGACCGGAATCAGCACCTGGCGAATGGAGGCCTCTTCCAACGGCGCGGAATCCGGGGGTTTCTCGGTCAGGGAAACAAGGGTTCGGACTCCCTCGCGTTGGAGAAAGGCTGCGTCCTCGGCCAACGGCCGGTTACGGCCGGGCAACGGCATGGCGGCGAGTTCACCCTCCACGATCCAGGAGAAACCTTCCATGGGAATGGCTGAACCGGTGCCTTCATTCGATGGCGTTTTTTCCACGGGTTGCGCTTGATTGCAGCAGACCAGGGTCAACAAGAGAACAAGAGACGCAAACGTTCTTGTAGCGTTCAAAACCATGATGGCACCGGTTACGAGCAGCCGGCGTCTCGTTGACTGACCTACTTCGCCGCTTTGGCGGCCTTTTTTGCGGCCTTGTTCGCCTTCTTCTGCTTGGGTGAAAGCTTGGGTTTGTTGGTCTTTGCTTTCTTTATCTGACCTTTGGCCATTTTGTTGCCTCCATCCCCGGCGACGGGACAAATCGTCTGCGCTGCGGACAATCACCGGGAGTCTCCACTCTACACCCTCACGTCTGTGATTGTCAGGTTGCCACGAATCGAATCGGCGCAATGTCGTGTTCCGCGAGTCGGTCCCCGATTCTGTGCGAGGATTGGCGGGTGAAGATCTCCAAGATCCTCGTCTTCGCATTTTCGGTCTTTTCCATCGCGATAGCCGGTGATCTTCCCTCCGATCAACCTCAGCCGCCGAAACGTCTCATGGCGATCACCGTCGATGATCTTCCTGTCGCCCAACCGAGCTGGCACAGCGATCGGCAGATGGATCGGATCACAACGGATCTACTCACGACCTTCGGCGAGCACCGGGTGCCTGCGGTTGGGTTCGTCAACGAGGGCAAGCTCGAAGTCGAAGGAGAGATCGACACCTTACGCATCAGAATTCTCAAGCGGTGGCTGGACGCGGGGCTCGAGCTCGGCAACCACGGCTACGCGCACCTCGACTTGCACCGGGAGCCTCCGGAGGAATGGAAGGCCGATGTTGTGCGGGGCGAGCCGGAGACACGAAAACTCATCGAGGCCTCAGGCGGAAGGCTCCGGTTCTTCCGGCATCCCTTCCTCCACACCGGCATGAGCGTAGAGCTCCAGACCGAAATGTCGGAGTTCCTCAGATCTCGGGGCTACACCGTAGCGCCCGTGACCATCGACAACAGCGAGTGGATCTACGGGCGCGCATATTCGTACGCATACAACGCCAACGATGAGGAGCTGAAACAACGCATCGGTCGGGACTACCTGCGCTACATGCTCGACGTGGTGAGTTTCTACGAGGGCCAGAGTGAGGCCATCGTCGGCCGTGCGATCCCGCACGTGCTGCTGGTGCACGCGTACGCGTTGAACGCGGACTGGCTGGGCGAATTCATGACGGAGATCGAGCGCCGGGGATACCGTTGGATCTCTCTCGACGAGGCCCTCGAAGACCCGGTCTACGAACGCCCGATCGACGGGTGGACGGGCCAGGGAGGCATCAGCTGGCTGCATCGTTGGGCGATAACCGAAGGCATCGACCGGTCGGTGTTCAAAGGGGAGCCGGAGCCTCCCGAGTGGGTGGCGGGCATCCGTTAACGGCCCTGGCGCCCATCTGTGTGGTACCTGTGTTTCATGAATCCTTCTGTTGGAGATCCCGTATTTGAAATTCGGAGGGAAGAGATATGAACAAGTCGGCACGAGCTTTCATGGCGCTTGAATGGCTTTGTGTTTTCGTGTTCCTCGTGCCCGATCCGGTCGGCGCGAGCGAGGAACGGGACGAGATCGTCGTCGGTTTCCGCGAAACGATCACGTCCTCGATTCTCGACGAGACGCGGACCCTCGAGATCTATCTCCCCGACAACTTCGCCGATTCGAACGAGAAATATCCGGTTCTGATCGTCCTCGACGGTGGGTGGTACTTCCGATATGTCATCAGCATCGTCGACATGATGTCGCCCAACTACATGCCACGGATGATTGTCGTCGGTCTGCCCAACACGGACCGACGTCGTGACCTCGACCCGTCCGCCTCGTCCGGGCCGGCAGAGGTTGGCGGGGCCGACACCTTTCTCCGCTTCCTTTCGGAGGAGCTGATTCCTCACCTCGAATCGAAGTACCGCGCGCAACAGTACCGGGTTGTGACCGGGCACTCGCTGGCGGGGTATTTCACCATCTACAGCCTGCTCAAAACACCGCTTCTCTTTGACGCCTTCATCGCTTCGAGCCCGAGCCTACGCACTCCGGAGCGTCTCGAGTTGCTGCTCGGTGAGCTGGGGAAGGCCGAAGCTGACGCTCGGGCCGGGAGGTATTTCTTTTACTCGGCGGGGGGCAACGAGCCGGAGGAGCTTCACGAAAACCACCGTGCATTCGGCCGCGAGTTGAAGAAAAAGAGCAACGGGACGACGATCCGATACGAGATCTTCGCCGATGAGGGGCACGTGCCGACTAGGGCGTTCTACACCGGGATTCGTGGGCTCTTTGCGTCGTGGATTCCGTCGCCCGAGTTCTTTCGGATCGGGGATGTCGCCTCTATGAAGCGCCACTATCGAGCTCTGACGGAGACCTATGGTTTCAACGTCCTCCCGCCGGCGCCGATTATCAACTCGGCCGGACGCCGGATGCTGCGCGAGGGAGATGTCGAGGGTGCCGCCGAGGTCTACGAGTACTTCGTGTTCGTTTACCCGCGGTCGGTTGATGCCTACCTGGCGTTGGCCGAGGTCAGGGTTCAGATGAGTCAGCCGGATGCGGCGGTCGCGAACATCAAAAGAGCTCTCGAACTCGAGCCGGGGAACCAAAGGGCGAAGGAGATGTTGAACGGGCTCCTGTGATGCGAGCCGTGTCATAGTCATCGGCGCCGGTGCCACATCCGGGTGCCACTGATCGCGACCGAGAATGGAATTCCAAATTCAACGGGCGGGCTCCCGTGGATGGAAATCTTCAAGGTCAGTACGGTACATCCGATTACGACTCCACTTCTTCAACAAAAGCGAGGTTCCTTTCGTGAGGTTGAAATCTGTGGCACGCACGGTTTCATCAAGGAATTCTTTCCGGTCCCCAGGGTTTAAACCTTGAGTTGGGTTGAGTTCAGACAATCGACATATCCCGTACTCCCGCGACCGGCGGGAACTTTGGAGGAGTGGGCATGATCGGCACCAGTTTTTCGCATTACCGGGTGACCTCGAAGCTGGGTGAGGGTGGGATGGGGGAGGTGTGGCGCGCCGAGGACACCAAGCTAGGTCGTGACGTGGCGCTCAAGATGCTGCCGGATGTCTTCGCTCAGGATCCGGAGCGGCTGGCGCGTTTCGAGCGCGAGGCCCGGGTGCTGGCATCGCTCTCCCATCCGAATATCGCCGGCATCCACGGTCTCGAGGAGGTCGACGGCAAACGCTTCCTGGTGATGGAAATGGTGGAAGGGGAGACGCTGGGGGAGAGAATCCAGCGGGATTCAATGACGATTGAAGAGGTGGTGCGGGTTGCCAGGCAGATTGCCGAGGCGGTGGAGGCGGCGCACGAGAAGGGTGTCATCCACCGGGACCTCAAACCGGCCAATGTCAACCTCACGCCGGACGGCAATGTGAAGGTGTTGGATTTCGGTCTGGCAAAGGCGCTAATCGGAGATCCCATGTCCGGCGACAACGTCAATCAAGACCTGTCGCTCTCGCCGACCATGACCAAGGCGATGACGGGGATGGGGGTGCTGCTGGGAACCGCCGGTTACATGAGCCCGGAGCAGGCCCGCGGCAAACCGGTCGACAGGCGGGCGGACATCTGGGCATTTGGCTGCATCTTGTACGAGATGCTTACCGGCCAAAGGTTGTTCACGGGCGAAACGGCGACCGACGTGATCGGCGCGGTGGTCCACAAGGAACCTGATCTCGAGGAGCTGTCCTCGAAGGTGCCTGTGCGCATCCGGCGTCTGCTCGAACGTTGTCTGCAGAAGGACGCGAACCGTCGCCTGCAGTCGATCGGCGAGGCGCGGATCGCGCTCCAGGAGTGGCTGGAAAATCCCGAGGCCGAACCGGCCGTGGCGGCAGAGGTTTCTCGCCGCTCGCCCTGGCTGCTGGCTGCGGGTGTTGCGGCCGGACTGGCCCTCGGTTTGCTGCTCGGCACAACTCTTCTCGGCGGTGCCAGCGAGCCCGAACAACTGCGTCGATTCGAAATCAATGTCTCGGAGCAGGGTCTGTTCTCCCGCCTGGGCTCCGGCATCGTCGTCTCGCCGGACGGCAGCAAGATCGCCTACACCACCGGCCAGGAGGGCCAGACGCAGTCGTTGGTGCTTCGTCCGCTGGACCGCTTCCAGGAAACCGTGCTCGCCAGCGGCCAGAGCGGGAGTGGTCCCTATCACCCGTTCTTCTCGCCGGACAGTGATTGGCTGGGCTACGTGACGCCTGGCGAGCTCAAGAAGATCTCGGCCAACGGCGGCGCACCGATCACCCTCGCCCAGGTCGATCGGAGCCGTGGCGCGAGTTGGGGGCCGGACGGCACAATCGTGTACGCACCCACCATCCTCACAGGCTTGTCGTTGATCTCTGCCGCCGGCGGTGACCCGCGGCCGCTCACCGAGCTCGACGAGGAGGCCGGAGAACAGTCGCACCGCTG
>Ga0255045_10000207_pt1 | contig 12715 bp, 9 predicted proteins | sample BC1_12_23_MG_FD_183652 | JGI IMG/M metagenome (GOLD analysis project Ga0255045, IMG submission 183652) | Seawater microbial communities from Strait of Georgia, British Columbia, Canada - BC1_12_23 | ecosystem: Environmental > Aquatic > Marine > Strait | place: Canada: British Columbia...
CAGCCATGAGCGAGAGGAACGTTCTCGATCTGTACCGTCACGAGTTTGAGAGCTCAAAAGATGAGCACTACTTCCACTACACCCTTGACGGCTACACGACTCTGAGTACGTCGGAATTTTTCAGTCGCACCGCCGGCCTCGCGGGCGGCCTGGAGAAGCTCGGCGTTGGCCGCGGCGACCGTGTCATGCTGCTGACCGACAATCGGCCGGAGTGGCACATGGTCGACCTCGCCACCATCGATCTCGGGGCCGCCGACGTGCCGATCTACGGGACCCTGACCCCGGCAGGGATCTCGTACCAGATCAAGGATTCTGGCTCCAAGGTCGCGATTGCCGAAAACGCCGAGCAGATGGCGAAGTTTCTCCAGATCCGAAACGAGTGCCCCGATCTCGCACACCTGATCCAGATCGAGGGCCCGTGTGCCGCCGGCGTGTTGCCGCTTACCGAGGTCATCGACTCGGGGCGATCCGGGGACTCCGAGGATCTTTTCTGGCAGCGCGCGGAGAGGATTGCAGCTGAAGACGTTCTGACCCTGATCTATACCTCGGGGACGACCGGCAACCCGAAGGGAGTCACGCTCACCCACGACAACCTGGTTCAGAACGTCCTCCCGTCGGCGGAGCGAGCTCCAGTCAATTCCGAGGATTTCTGCCTCGAGTTCCTACCCCTGTGTCACGTCTTCGAGAGGATGCTGGGCTACCTCTATATGTATCGGGGTGTCACCAAAGCGTATTGCTCGGTCTACCACGTCGGCGATCTGGTGGCCACCATCAAGCCCACCGTCTTTGCGAGCGTGCCGCGAATCTACGAAAAGGTCTATGACAAGGTCATGGACAAGGTGAACAACGCGCCGCCAATCCGCCGAGCCCTCTTCAACTGGGCGCTCGGGGTCGGGCGCAAGACCTACCCACGGCAGCTCGCAGGGGAAACGCCTGGAGGGTTTTCGTACGGACTCGCGAACAAGCTGGTGCTGTCCAAAGTGCGCGAAGCCCTCGGCGGGAGGTTACGCTTCTGTGTCTCCGGCGGCGCACCTCTACCTCTTTTCACCAACGAGTTTTTCCACTCCATCGGAATCCGGATCCTCGAGGGCTACGGCCTCACCGAGACCTCGCCGGTGATCTCGGTCAATGGTTTCGCGGGCGGCCTGACCAGACTCGGCACCGTGGGGCAGGCAATTTCGAACGTCGAGGCGAAAATCGCCGAGGATGGCGAGCTCTGCGTCAAAGGGCCGTCAGTCATGAAGGGTTACTGGAACCTCCCCGACAAGACTGCCGAGGTCTTTGACTCCGACGGCTTTTTCCTCACCGGGGACATCGCCGAGATCGACGGGGACGGGTTCATCCGTATCACCGACCGCAAGAAGGACCTGATTGTCACCGCCGGCGGAAAGAACATCGCACCGCAGCCGATTGAGGCCGAGCTCAAGCGTTCGGCGCTGGTCGACAACGCGGTCATCATCGGTGACCGCCGGCCCTACCTGGTGGTGTTGCTCTCACCCAACACCGAGGCGCTCGAAACGTGGGCCGAGACCGAAGGAATTTCCTATTCGTCGACCGAGGAGATTACGCGCCATGAGAAGTTGGCGGAAGCATTCGCCGCGGTCGTCGAGACCACCAACGAGAATCTTGCGAGCTACGAGCAGATAAAAAAACACAGCGTGCTGCCCCTCATGTTGTCGATCGAGGATGGAACCCTGACACCGACCCTCAAGGTCAAACGCAGGGTGGTGGAGAAGCAGTACCTCGATCTCATCGAGGGTCTCTACGAGGGATAGCGAACCCCGCCCGCCCACCCGAAACCGCAAAGCACGCAAAGCACGCAAAGATCGCGCAAAGGTTTTTTATACCTGCGATGAACTCAAATGAATTTCTTTGCGATCTTCGCGTTCTTAGCGGTTCAAAAAGGGTGGGTGGGAGGTTGTTGAATGTCTTGGGTTCAGCCGTCGTTTTGCAGACGTTCGACAACCAGCAGGGTTGCATCGTCGTGGAGTGCGACGCCACCTGTGTGGTCCTCGACCGCATTCATGATCCCATCGCAAAGGTTCTCGGCGGTCGGTTCTGCGAGGGCGGCCGCCACCTCCGCCACCCGTTCCACCCCGAACTCTTCTTCGTCAGGATCCTCCGCTTCGGTAAGACCATCGGTGAAGAGAACGACCAGATCGCCGGGCTCCAATCGGGTAGCCGACTCCGAGTAGCTCGCCGCCGCGAGGATACCGAGAGGCAGGCCGCTGCTGGTGATCTCCTCGACGGTCCCGTCACGGCGCCGGATGAGAATCGGCAGGTGACCGGCGTTGACCGCCCGCACCCCACCGTTGGGGTCGATGCTGACCATTGCAAAGGTGGCGAATCGATTGTCAGCCGTGGCGCCGGCGAGGTACGAGTTGATGCGGCCGGCAAGCTCTGCGAGGTCACGGGATCCACTTGCCATCAAACGAACTCCGGCGTGGACTCCGGCCGCGATCATGCCCGCGCCGACACCCTTGCCGGAGACATCGGTGACGGTCGCGATGAGCGCATCGTCCCGGCTCAGCACGTCGTAGGTGTCTCCGGCGACCTGGCGGCTCGAGGACGATCGAACGGCGAGACGATAACCCTCGAGGTTTGGAAACTGCTGAGGGTGGAGATGTGATTGGATGACCGCCGCCATCTCAAGCTCGCGTTTGAGACGCTCGCGCTCGAGGGACTCGTGGGTCAGCCGTACGTACTCCATGGCCACCGTGACCTGGACGGCGAAGAGCTCGAGCAGACGCACATCGTTGGCCGCAAACGGCTCGGTGCCGGCCCTCGCCTCCTTGTCGGAGGCAACCAGAATGCCGAGTATGCCGGAATCAGTCTGCAGCGGAAGGGCGACAAGGTCGTCGGTGTAGATCCCCTGGCGCCACGCCCGCTCCAAATCGGTTTCGGCGAGGCGGGTCGGTCCGAATCCGCCGACGACGCCGGCCGTATCGGGTGACTCACCAAGATAGACGTGCGCCGAACGAACGCCGAGCAGTGCGACGAGATGACTGATCAGCTCGTCGGCAAGGGTCCCGGTGTCGAGGATGCCGCCGATGCCGGTGGCAATGGAGCGGATGGCCTCGAGCTCCCAGAGATGGAACCGTTCGTCGAAGCGGCTGCGTTTGAGTTCCTCTCGGAGTTGCCACGCACGCAGACCGATCCGTGTGGCATCGAGGACCGATTCGTCGAGGCGATCGAGCTGGAGCAGCCGCAAGCACCATTGTCCCTCGTCGCCTCCGAAAGGGATCTCGCTCCAGCCCTCTGTCGCCTCCTCGACCTGGGAAGACACAGTTCGTGGCCAGCGGGCGATGGATTCCTCGCCGCTTTTCAGGATTCCGGCTCGCGATCCGGTTTCCTCGACCACCACCCGTAGGATTTCCTCGGGAAGATCGGGGCCGGCGTGACCGCTGAGCGCGACATCCGCCAGGCGTAGCAAATCAGACAGAGGCATCTCCCACGATCGCAGCTCGCGCCGCCTCGCGATCGGAGTACACCGACGCGTACTGCACCAGACCCATGATCTCGAAGGTCTTGGAGATCGTCGGTGTCAAATTGCAGAAGGCGAGCTGGCCTTTCTCGTCCATCAGCTTCTCGAGGATCTCGAGCAGAATTGAAACCCCGATCGAGTTGATGATGCGAGTTCCGTCAAGGTCGATGAGCAGGGTCTTGCACCCTTGTCCCATCAGATTGTTGGCCGCGTCGGCGATCGCCTGTCCACCTTCGTTGTTGATGTAACCCGAGGCGGCAATGACGCCGACATCGTCCGAAAGGAGGTCCTGCGAAATCTTGATCCGCTCTTCGTTCATGGTTCACTCTCCACGTACTTGCGCATAGACACAAGGGTCTTCCCCGGTGCCGACCGGATCTGCACGTCATCCATCAACTCGCGGATCAGTGTCAGGCCCCAGCCTCGCTTCGAAGCGCAACCGAGGACCCGCGACGCGCTGTTCTTTGGTGACGCTGCCGGATCGAAACCCTCGCCGTGATCCTCGACCTCGATGAGGAGGCAGGGGCGCGAGTCGTGGTTGTCGCTGCGGAGTCGAACCGTTACCGATCCGCCTCCGTGCTCCATGGCGTTGAGGCAAGCCTCTACCATGGCGACGCTCGCGGCCTCAACGTGGGTTTGATGCATCCCAAGGGCACCGCCCAGGGTTTCTACGGCTTTTGCCGCCACCAACTCCACGTTGGGCACCACCGGAAGGTGCAGCACCACCTCCATGATGAGCCTATAACTGTAGCAGAACTCGCGTCAGCGTCCACGCAAGCTGGATGTGTTGGATTGGAAAGGTTGGATTGAGGGTCAAAGCCTGTGCCATGGTAACGGCCAGAGCGGCGATCGCCGCAGCCGTAGAATATCGCTGTATTGCGAGTGACCTCATCAAACAACCTCCGGCCACGATAATGGCAAGAACTGTGCCAGAGGGAAGGCCCGCGTTTCGATGATTGATTTGACGTGTTTTGCAACACTGTCGCTCGACAGTGATGAATTTGTGATCTGAATTAATTCATTTAATTGGTTTTATCTCAATTGATGCTTTCTGCATCATGAGATGCAAAACGCTGCAGTTTGCGATAGAGAGTTGTGCGATCGATGCCCAATATTCGAGCTGCTTCTTGTCTGTTGCCGTCCACTGCGCGGAGCACGTTTTCGATGTGGCGCCTCTCCACTTCGCCCAGCGTGATGAGACCTCCCGAACTCGGGTCCTGCTTGCTCTCGACTTCGAGGCGTAGGTCGTCGACGGTGATGATTTCCTCTGGCGCAAGGGCAGTGGCCGCCTGGATGGCGTTTTCAAGTTCGCGGACGTTACCCGGAAAGGGATGAGTCATGAGGGCGGCGAGCGCCTCGCGCGAAAGTGCGAGACCGGGGCGCCCGAAGCGTTCACCGTAGAGTTCGAGGAAATGACGCGCCAGCAGCGGAATATCGGCCCTACGATCGCGCAGCAGCGGCACCTCAACCACCACAACCCGGAGGCGGTAATAGAGGTCGCGCCGAAACTCGCCCCGTTCCACCATCGCCTCGAGATCACGATTGGTGGCGGTCACCAGGTGGATGTCGACGGGAATCCGCTCGCGGCCGCCGAGCCGTTCGAACTCGCGCTCCTGGACCACGCGCAGGAGCTTCGCCTGGAGCGGGAGTGAAAGGTCCGCCACCTCATCGAGGAAAAGGGTGCCGCCGTTGGCGAGTTCGATCTTGCCGTGTCGGTGTTGGACTCCGGTGGCCACCCCTTCCTCGATGCCGAAGAGTTCGGACTCGAGCAGGGTTTCGGGAAGCGCTGCGCAGTTGAGTGGCACGAACGGCTCCCGTGCGCGATCGGAGAAGGAATGAAGCAGACGAGCAACCCTTTCCTTGCCGACCCCGGACTCTCCGCGCAATAAAACGTTGACTCCGGTCGGCGCTGCGCGTCGAACCAGCTCAAGCATCTCTTCGATCGGGGGCGACTCACCGATAAAACCTTCGCGCCGGGCGACATCGCGCAGCGCCCGATTCTCATCGGCGAGGCGCTGGCGGTCCCGTTCGATGGCCTGCACGCGGCGCGCGGTAGCCGCGGCGGTTGCGACCATGCTCGCCATCGAAAGCAGAAAACGGGCATCGCTTTCGGAAAACGGCGTCCGTCCCTCGCGGGTTTCCTTGTCAGCAAGCACCACCATTCCGAGGTTGCGTTGCTGCCAGAGCATGGGTGCCGCCATGAGCTCGAAGGGCGGCTCGTCGGTTGTGCGTTGTGCGTGGGCGACCTGTCCCGCCGCCAGCTCTTCCAGGAGGTGGGTGTCGAAAAACGACCTTACGACCTCGATGCTCTGCGGAAGGCCGACCGACCGTACGATCGCTTCCTGGCCACCCGGATGGAGGGTGCTGACGAAGCCCGAACCGGCGTCGAGGGTACCGACCGCACGCTGCAGCAACTCCTCGACAAGCTCTTCCTCCGACAAAACGCCGCCGATCGTCAGCGAGAGATCGACCAGGGTCTCCAGCTGCAGGCCGCGCCAGTTGCGATCGAAGGAGTCCATTTCCGGTCAAGTGTACCGCGAGAGCTCCTATATTTGGGAACTAACTACCGAGGATGGAGGGGGTCGTTTCGACAGATTCTGGCCCTTGAGCTCCCGGTTGGCCTCGCTCATGCTCGGGGAGCACTCTCGCTGAGATGACCGCTGCCAGGAGCGCGATGATATACAGGGCGATGATCATCCTTCCGAGGCTGATGAGCGATGGTTGGCGAGGAAATCTCGGCCGGGCCGGAGATGGCTCCGTTGGCGGTTGTGAGGATGCGCGCAGGTATTCCAAAAAAGCTCCGCTTTGACCTTTCGCAAGACGGATGCCAACATCGAGCACCGAGAAGTGTCTCCCCGAAGGACAAGTCCTGTATCAACCTGGGCCGTCGTCTCAAACGAGTACGGGCGTTGTGGAGTACAATGCGCGGCCGATGACCGGTTCATTGGGGGATTGTCAGGAATGTCGGAGTGTCGAAAACTGATCGGTACAACAATGTCAATTGCGTTGGCGTTGACCATTTTATTGCCCGTCACCTCCGAATCGGCGTCTCCCCGTCCGTCGGTAGTCGTCATCACAGTCGACGCCTTGCGTGCGGATCACCTCGGCTCCTACGGCTACTCCAAACCCACCTCACCCAATATCGATCGGCTGATGTCACAGGGTCTGCGTTTCGAACGCGCCTGGACCCCGGAACCGTTGACGGGTCCGGCGATGTGCTCGATGGTCACCGGGCTCGAACCGCACGTCCACGCCGCGTCCCGAAACGGCCTCCGCATGAAGCCCGGTCTGAACTCGCTACCAAAAATCCTTGCTGATAACGGCTGGAAAACGGCCGCATTCGTCGGCACCTGGACTCTCAAAAACAACCTGACGCTACTTGGGGAGCATTTCGATACCTACGGCGAGCGCCTCGAGCGACGGCGATGGTTCGGCATCCTCAACAGCGAGGCCACCTGCGCGGACGTGACCGATGACGCTCTCGACTGGCTGGGTGAAGAGCGAAGAAAGGGGCCCGGAAAGCCATTTTTTCTGTGGGTCCACTACATCGAACCCCACGCGCCCTACCGATTCCACAAAGAGTACGCTGATCGGATCGGTGTCAATGATGACAAGCTGGCAAAAAAAGATCGCTATGACACCGAGATTGCTGCTGTGGATGAGTCCATCGCGCGCCTCCTAGCCGGCGTACGACAAGCGGTCGACGACAAAGATCTCCTGGTGGTGTTCACCGCAGATCACGGCGAAAGTCTCGGCGAGCACAACTACTGGGGTCACGGCCGGTACCTCTACGAGCCGTCACTCCGGATCCCCCTCGGCATCTCCTGGAAGGGGGTCATCCCTGCAGGCACCGTGAGCTCGCAAGCAACTCTGTTGGACCTCATGCCGACCCTGCTGGAACTGGTTGGTGTTGAAGTTCCCGAGGATCTCCCCGGGATGAGCTGGGCGAAGACCGCCAGGGGCGCTGACGAACTCGACGAACGCGTCGGTTGTTACCAGTCCCACCGGGGTGCAGTCCACGGCGATTCGTCCCGCGAAAGTGACAGGAAACGATCCAAGGGGCTGCTGTGGGTGGGCGTGATCAACGGCGACCGCAAAGAGATGACCAAGGTGAGCCGGCAACTGATCCAAATCTACGACCTCGCCACCGATCCCGACGAGCTCGAAACTCTGGCGTCGGTCGACGCAAAGCCTTCGGATGCCCTCGCGGCATGCCTCGCCAGGGTGGCTGAGGGGTTGGGAAGCCTCGACAAACTGGCGACCCAGAAGCTTGACGACGAGACCGTGGAACAGCTCAGGGCGCTCGGCTACCTGGAGTGAAGCAGCCTCACTGAATCAACTCCTCGAGCGTGTACCGAAGGTGGTCCATCTGTTCACCGCCCAACTTCTGACCGAACTGGCTTACGAGGTAAAGAAGTGTCCCGGACACGATGACGGTGGGAACGGTCATCAGCGCCCAGGGAGTCTTTTCTGTAGCCCATTGGGCATAGCCCCAGGAGGTGCCGACGAGGAGAGCAAACCCGAGCCCGAATGCGAGGAATAGGTAGAGGGTCCAGACGTTGGGGTGGGGTGCAAATCGGCCTCGCACAAGCGATCCGCCGCCTCGCTCGTCGACGGTGACGCTGAGCCATGGTGACCACAGTCGTCGTTCGGCGTCTGGCACGAAAAGCTCGGCGTGACGGCCGACCGAAACGCCTGTGCAGTGAGGGCACAGCAGAAGCCGCTCACGCACCCGCCCCATAAGTGCGTCCGCTTCGAGATTTGATTTGATGGCGAAGCGTGGTCGTACCTGTGATGACCTCATCCTGCGACAGTCTCCAATTTACCGAATGATTCCTGTTCGCAGTTTACAGCAAATTCAGGCCCAGAACGACGTGTGAGCTCTGCTCATCAATGCCGGGGAATCGTGACTTATTCGCGAAGTTGCAGATATGATCACGAAAGGGAGATGTCATGCTCAAGCGCCGAAAAATCAGCGGATCGAACACCATCAAGGTGAGTTTCATCCTGCCCGCCGACGATCAGCGCCTGCCGGCGTCGGTGGTCGGTGAATTCAATGAGTGGGTCCCCGGGATGGATCCTATGGTCCGTCGTAGCAACGAGACCTTCAGTGCGGTCGTGCCGCTGGTTGCGGGTGCGACGTACCGCTTCCGTTACCGTTCGGCCGACGGAACCTGGTTCAACGATGAAGCGGCGGACGGCTTCGAGCCTAACGTCCACGGTTCCACCGACTGCCTCGTCGAGCTCTGATCCTGGCTCCCAGCGCGTAAAGGTCCGCACCACCACAGAGACACAGAGGGCACAGAGCGCACCACAGAGAGAACAGTTCGTGTGGCGCTCGGGAACCGATCGCGATTCAACAACGAGCGACCCGCCTGTCACCAAGTGCCATAAAGAAAAATTCTCTGTGTCCTGCTCTTTGTCTCTGTGCCTCTGTGGTTTTGCTGTCGCCCCAAGCGAGCCGAACGCTCAAGACTCCACCGACTGCCTCGTCGAGCTCTGAAGAAATCGATCCTGCTGTAGGGGCGGCACCTGTGCCGCCCTTGCTCAATGCCGACCCGGAATGCGCGAGGGCGGGATAGATCCCGCCCCTACACATAAGAGATTTTCCGGCGCCATCTGGGTCGCGAAACGAGCCGCGGATGCGGATCGCACTGCGAGAGCCCGCCAATGAAATCGAGACGAGGAACCGAGCGTTGGGAGAAAGAAGAAGCCGCCCGAAAGGGCGGCTGAGACTTGCGACAATGGCGGGGCCGACGAGACATGAACCCGGCGACGGCAGTGATACGCGAACGCGCACAGGCCGCGCAGAGGGCTGTGCAGCGGGCGCTCACTGGCGACGCTGGGACGAGGTCCGTCACTGTTGATGGTTGTGAAAAAGCCGCCTCGTGAGAGGCGGCGTTTCATCAACAATGGCGGGGCCGACGAGACTCGAACTCGCGACCTCAGGCGTGACAGGCCTGCGTTCTAACCAGCTGAACTACGACCCCGCATTTGAACGGCCAGAGTTGGTGGGAGGTGGGGGATTTGAACCCACGACCCCCTGCGTGTAAGGCAGGTGCTCTAACCGCTGAGCTAACCTCCCGAACGGCTGACCGTTGGGAGCGTTATGGTAGAGGTCAATCGATTGTGTGTCAAGCCTGTTGGAAGCCCGGGACGAGTCCTGCGAAATGGCGCGACAGGTGAACGATCTTCACTGTTCGCTTGCTTTACAACCCACCGCCGGATGCAATACTCTTGGGCTATGAGCGACCCCCATGAGATTTGGCAACTGGGGCAATGGATTGGCCGGCAGGAAGGTGGTGCGGCACGCCTCGGGTGGACCGACGGTGAGCTCATCTTACGGATCCACAGGGGTCGCATCCGTTTCGTCGAAGGGATCGATCCCAGCGAGCTGAGTGGGCGATTGAGCTGCGAGCCGGTCGGTCACCGAGACCTTCTCGAAGAGGCGCGTGCGTTGGCGGGTGACGGCCAGATCGCCGAAACCTATGCCATGGGCGCGGCCAAGGAGCTGATTCAGAACAGTCTGCGCGCATGGCTGATCGATCCTAACCGCGATCTCGAGATCGTTGAAGGAGAACCTGACGACGTCGAGGGCGCGACGGTTTCGATCACCCACACGCTGGTCGAACTCGTGCTCTCGGACACCTCCGGCGCTACGGCGGCCGCCGTTCTGCCGAACGACGATGTCCTGCTCATCAGATCGCCCGGGTTCCTTGACCTCTACGCTTCGCTTCGCCTCTCGGAAGATGCGGACTTGATCGTCTCCAAGATCACTGGGGAACGCACCGCGAAGGAAGTAACCGAGAGCTCCAACCATGGTTCTGGTGAGGTCATGCGGCTGCTTGCAGGGCTTGTGGTCACAGGCATCCTCGAACCCGAGACTCCTCTTCACATCAGCGACGACGTGGACCTCCTTCCGGTGGAGGATGTCACCGCCGGACCGCGGCGAAGGCTGCCGGTAACGTGGATTCTGGCAGCTGCGGCAGCGCTCGTGATGGCGCTCGCCGTGATCGCCTTCATCATGACGCGGACCGGAGATTCAGGTGCTGTTCAGGGGATGGCCGGTGGGGAGGATCTCGCCTGGGCGATGGTCATTGACATGGGGTGCGAACCTCAAGACCTCCAACGGGTGCTCAAAAAGGCCCAGGAGAATCCCAAGGTCGTGCGCCCGGTGGCTGCCGACACCGGTGACGGGGAGCCCTGCTGGCGGCTGGTCTGGGGGCGCTTCTCGACCCGCGAAGCGGCCGAGGCGGCGACCGATGGCATCCCCGGCGAACTGCTTCGGCAGGGCTTCGATCCACACCCGATTGAGCTGACAGGCGAGGAGTTGGAACCACCGGCCTCAGCGGGTGATTGATTCCATGGCCACGATGGACAACCGGCCGTTGCCATCCGTGATGGCGGATCTGGCGAAAGGTGGGGTGACCGGCGCCCTGAGCGCTGCTGCCGAGGGTGCGACGCGCGAGATTATGTTCACCAAGGGAGAAATCCGCGCCGCTCGCTCATACGTCGAGGAGGAAAAGCTCGGGACGTGGCTGGTGGCGCGGAAAAAAATCAGCGAGGACGACCGTGCGCTCATGCTCCTCGCTCAGGGTGGCGGTGCCCCAAAACCCTTCGGTCAGATCTTGGTCAACAAGGGGTATGTGACGCTCGAGGAGCTCGATGCAGAGCTCGAGCAATTGGCGTTGGAAATCATCCGCGGCGCCGCGAGAGCACCTGAGGCGTCGTGCGAGTTCATCGACGGTGGCGGAAAAGGTCAGCTCGACACCCTTCCCAACGTCATCACCGCCGAGGTCGTGCTGCTCGCAGCGAGGGAGTGCCAGGATATCGATGCCATCCGTCAAATCATCGGGCCACCCGATCAGACGGTGAAGATCTCGGGCTCCTTGAAAGATATGCTCGAGGACGTTCAGCTCACGCCGACCGAGGGGTTCTTGCTCAGTCGCCTGGACGCCTCTCAAGACGTTGCAGGCCTCATCCGGCTTTCCTCACTCCCGGAGGATCAGACGTACATCACGCTTTACACCCTACTGCTGTCGGGAACGGTGATCGTCGGCGACGGGGATCGCGACCAGCCACCCGCGCCGGTGCCGGTGGTTGAGGCGGAGAAGCCACCTCAGGAAAGCGCCGAGGCGCCAGATCCAGAACCGACGGAAGAAGAATTCGATTTCTCCGAACGCCAGCTCGAGGAGAGGCGGTACATCCTCAAGCTGTCCGAGGACGTCACCAAGGTTGACCACTATCGAGCACTCGATCTCAACCCAACTGCCAATCCCGGCGAAGTCAAGGATGCCTGGGAGAAGATCCAGAACAGGTTTTCAGCTGAAGAGCCCGTGCCCCACTTGCGGGACATGAGCGCGCACCTCGAGCGGATCGTCGAGAGGAGTCGTGCGGCGTACGAAGTGCTGTCTGTCCTCCGCGCCCGCACCCGTTATGACGAGATCCTGAAATCCCTGGCGAAGGACAGCAAACCGATCGAAGACGCGGAGAAGGCGGCGGTCGATGCGGAGGCGCGCAGGGCGTTGGTGGAGGCCAACCTCAAACGCGCCAACGAGCTCATCAAGGAGGACGAGCTCTACCTCGCGATCCAGCTTCTCGAGCAGGCCTGCGCCCTCGAACCACGACCCGAAGAGTTGATCAAGCTGTCGCGACTCCTGCAACGCAACCCCCTGTGGGTGAACCGCGCGTTGGCCTGCATGCGGCGCGCCATCGAAGCGGACCCGCGAAACGTTGATGCCTGGCTCGAGCTCGCCGATTTTTGGCGGCGGCGCAATCACGCGGAGCGTCAGCGCAAGTCTCTCGAGCGGGCCCTTGCGATCGAGCCGGACAACGAGCGGGCCAACAAGATGTACAAGGATCTTGTGGGCAACCGTGAGTTGCAGCGACTGTTGCGTCGTGCCCGCCAGATGCGCTGATCTGAATGCCGATCATCATCGACGGCAACAATCTCCTCCACAGCCTGCCGGTCCACGAGCAAAGCCGGGACGTCGTGCGACGCCGGGCTCTCGATACCGGGCGCCACGAGGGAATCCGCCTGACAGTGGTCTTCGATGGGCCGCCGCCTGCGGGCTCGCCCGAAATAGAGCACCTCGGGCGGGTTAGCATCCAATACTCGGGAGGGTCCTCCGCCGACGACGTCATCATACGTCTCCTTCCACCCCGCGGCCGGGCGTCAGAATGGGTAGTGGTGACCGATGATCGCGCCCTCGGTGGCCGTGTGCGTGAGCG
>Ga0255045_10000208_pt1 | contig 12694 bp, 11 predicted proteins | sample BC1_12_23_MG_FD_183652 | JGI IMG/M metagenome (GOLD analysis project Ga0255045, IMG submission 183652) | Seawater microbial communities from Strait of Georgia, British Columbia, Canada - BC1_12_23 | ecosystem: Environmental > Aquatic > Marine > Strait | place: Canada: British Columbia...
GCACGTTCACCTCGAGCACCTTGTCCTCGATAATTCGATACAGATCGATATGAAGGAGCTCCTGCGTGACAGGGTCGGTGGTCAGGTCTTTGACCATCGCCAGCTCGTCCTTGCCGTCCACGGACAGCTTGAACACCACATTCCGCCCCCTCTCACCGCGAAGTGCTTGGGTTAGTTCTTTGGGGGACAGGGTCAGCGGCGTGGGCTGGACGCCCGGGCCGTAAAATACGCCCGGAATCTTTCCTTCTGCACGCAGCCGACGCGCTGGCCCCTTTCCGCGGCTAGCGCGGACCTCAGCCTGCAACGTCGTCGTTTCCATTCTCAAATGCTCCAATTAAACAAACAGCGAGCTCACAGAGTCGCTGTGGTGAATCCGTTTGATGGCCTCTCCTAGCAAACTTGCCACCGAAAGCACGCGGAAGCGGCCCGTCTGCTCGGCCTCCTCCCTAAGGGGGATGGTGTCGGTCACGATGACCTCCTCCAGGGGGGAGCTCACGATGCGCTCGAGCGCGGGGCCGGACAAAACCGGGTGCGTGGCGGCAGCCATGACGCGTTTGGCGCCCTGGTCCCGCAGCGCCCGAGCCGCGTTGGTCATCGTGCCGGCTGTGTCGATCATGTCGTCCAAAATCAGACATTCCCGCCCATTGACGTCACCGATGATGTGCATCACCTCGCTGACGTTCTTTTCCTCGCGGCGCTTATCGATGATGGCCAGGTCGGCGCCTAGCCGCTTTGCGTAGGCCCTGGTGCGCTCCACCCCACCCGCGTCGGGCGAGACCAACACCGGCGGCACCGGAAACCGCGGCCTCAAGTGCTCCAAGAAGACTGGCATTGCGTACAGATGGTCGAACGGCTTATTGAAAAAGCCCTGGATCTGGCCGGCGTGCAAATCCATCGAAACGACGCGGTCGACGCCGGAGGCGGTTAGCAAGTCGGCCACCAACTTCGCCGTGATCGGCGTCCGCGGAGCGGCCTTTCTGTCCTGTCGCGCGTATCCGTAATAGGGGACGACCGCGGTAATCGAACCGGCGGATGCGCGTTTCAGCGCGTCGATCATCACCAAAAGCTCCATCAAGTTGTCGTTGACGGGCGCGCACGTCGATTGGATGACGTACACGTCCACGCCGCGGACGTTTTCCTTGATTTCCGCGAACACCTCGCCGTCCGAAAAACGCGTTACCCGCGCGCGGGCTACGGGCAATTCCAGGTAGTGGGCGATCTTCTCGGCGAGAGCCGGATTGGAGTTGCCCGAGAAAACGCAGGTCGACTTGAACATCGGTGGTTCCCCTTAACTGAACCCAGAGCTGTCACCCGGAGGGAAGGCGACCGTGGGTAGCAAAGCGTCAGTCGAGTGTCAACCACGAGCCGTTTCGGAAAGTGCTGGACAAAAATCGTGCCGTAGTTTCCGGTCAATACACGGTTGAGCTTAGTGACGCAGGAGTGTACACCCATCGCTCCCGGACTCGGAGGAATGATGACGCCAAGCGTGACATTGTTGACGGAACGCGAGCAGGTCGTGCAGCAGTGGCGGCAGGCGCTGACGAAGCACGAAATCGAATCGAAGGTTGTCGCGCCGAGCGACCTCGCGAAAGCAGTCGATGGTCAGGTGGCAGTCGTCGTCGATGTCGATGGCGCGCAACTCGACTCGGACGAGCTCCTTTCGACGATTGGGTTCGTGCGCGCGTCCGGCGCATTGCCGATCGTTCATGTCGATCGTGATCGCGACGCACTCGAAGACATCATCACCGAGCTTTGTCACGGCCTGGTCACGAGTGGAGACCGAGACGTCGCGCAGGTCGCAGCGGCCATTACCCGGCGCGCTGATCAACGGCGCTATCTTCGTTTCGAGTTCGTGACGGTGTCTCCCTGCGGCGATGACGTGCTCGCCGTGCTCGGCAACGGCGACGCTTCGCTTCATCGCCGGCCAATCGACGCGTCGGACGACGGTTCCGAGATCGCGAGCATCACGATTGATCCGAGCGCGACCAAAGCCACGCTCCTTCTGAGTAGCGGAGCCGTCTGCCAGCTCACGGCCGCATCGATGCACATGGCGGCCGAGATGACCAACGGGCAAGACGACATCGCAATCGATGGCGAGAAGCTCGGCGCGCGTCTGCGTGAGCTCCGACTGGCCGCTGGCCTCACGCAGGCCGAGCTCGCGCGTCGGACCGGCATTCATCGTCCGAACATCGCGCGGGTAGAAGCTGGGCGGCACACGCCTTCGCTCGAAACCCTGGCACGCATTGCGAATGCAATCGGCGTGTCGACCACGCACGTGCTGGTGTCCCGCGGCTCATGAGCGGCGAACCGCCCGACAAGCCCATCAAAGACGCGTCAACGGTCATCGTTCTACGCGAAGCCGGCGAAGGTCTCGAGACGTTCCTGCTCTGCCGGCACCATCAAAGCGGCTTCATGGGTGGCGCGCACGTGTTCCCCGGCGGGAAGGTCGACCCGAGCGACGCGGAACCGAGCTGGTGCGCCAGAGTGGATCGGCCCACCGAAGAGATCACGGCGCGGCTTGGCGAGACCGACAACGATGTCGGACTGGGTCTACTGGTCGCCGCAGTACGCGAAACGTTTGAAGAAGCCGGGGTGCTGTTGGCGAACACCGCCGCGGGGATCGACTTGTCCGCCACGCGAGAGCGACTTCACAGCGGCGCTTCGTTTTCGGAGCTCGCCAGCGACATCGACATGAAGATCGACTCGATGGCGCTGACACCGTACGCGCGCTGGATCACACCCAAGATGGAGAGCCGCCGCTTCGACACGCGGTTCTACATCGCCGTCCTGCCGGAAGGCCAACACGCATCCCACGACGGCACCGAAACGACATCGGCAACTTGGCTCCGCCCCGCCGGTGCGATCGAAGACATGTACGCCGGCCGAATCAAGTTGGCGCCTCCGACCGTTCGGACCCTCGACTGGCTGGCGCAATTCGACGACGCGAAGTCGGTGATCGCCGATGCGCTGTCCCGAAAGCCCCCGCTGATTCGGCCGCGACTCGTCACCGGCGATGATGGCTGGTTCCTCGCGCTGCCGGGCGACCCGGAACACCCGGAAAGCGAGCCGGTGCTGCCGGGGGCGACGCGGATGGTGTTCGACAACGGCGCCTGGCGCGACGCACCCTAGCCTGTTCGCTAGGCTACAGTTTTTCCAGATTTTTCGGGTTGTTCCTTGTGTGCGCGGGACCTGAGCCGTTACCCAAGAGAGATGGTGGCCGACGCGCAAAAGTCCGAGGGTCTCTTCACCGCATCGCAGATCGCGCGTTTCTGCCAGGTCGATCTGAAGACCATTCACAACTGGGCGGACCGGGGTCAGATCTCGCACTTTCGAACGCCCGGACGCCATCTTCGTTTCCGCCGCCCGCACGTCCTCGATTTCCTGCGCAAGTACGGCTACCCGATCCCCGAGGAGCTCGAAGCGGAGCGCCCGCGCGTCGCGCTATTCGTCGATGGGATGCGGGGCAAAGACCGCGTTCTATCCACACTACGAACCGCATTCGAAGTCGTGGACTACCCCGATCCGCTCACAGGCTTGCTGCAAATCGGAGAGCAACCGCCAGACGCGGTCGTGCTAGGCGCAAAAGTCGGTCACCTCTCCGGCGCGGAGATCATCGAGGCACTCAAACGGGGCAACAACACCCAACACGTGCGCGCGGTGCTGTTTGCAGGAGCCGAGGCCGACAAACAGGCGGCACTCGAGGCCGGGGCTTCCGCGCATGTAAGTCCAAGTGACCTGACGGGCCTCAGGGACACCCTCGAAGCCTTAATGGGCATTCGGCACTGATCCCGATCGCTGTGCTGCCCATCGCGAGCCGTTCTCCTCTGTAGAAGTCGACGTACGGGAAGCTGGCTCTGTTTGGTGTGAGGAGTCGTCCGTAGGGGCTCGGACAAACGCGACATGGGGTGGAGTCGGCGTGTGAGTGACAATCGGCACGCGAGCAACCAGCTCCGATTGGCGCGAGCTCCGAGGGGCGGCTTGCGTGGCCCAAGCCCCCCAGTGCATCCGGCCACCTCTGCAAGCCGCCCCGTCCGGCGCAACCCCGTGTCGTGTTTGTCCGAGCCCCGGTGCACTGCCGCAGTTGCGGTCCGCGTGATCCTGGCGTACCCCACGCCCATGTCCTTGTCCGCGCTCAAATACGACTCTCAGGGCCTGGTCGCTGTCATTGCGCAGGATGCCGAAACCGGTGAGGTTCGGATGATGGCGTATGCGGACAAGACCGCGGTCGAGCAGACGCTGAGGACTGGGCTTGCCCACTTCTATAGCCGTTCGCGCCAGGCGCTCTGGAAGAAGGGCGAGAGTAGCGGCAATACGCTTCGGGTTCGAAACGTGTGGGTCGACTGTGACGGCGACACGCTGATCTACATGGTCGATCCCGCCGGCCCGTCCTGTCACACCGGCGCGCAAACCTGCTTCTTTCGGCGTTTGGAAGCCGACGGCAATCTGGTCGAAGCGGGAAACGACATCGCCGCGCCCACCCTGCTCCGCCTCGAGCGCACGCTGCAGCAGCGCAAAGCCTCAGACAGCGGTAAGAGTTACACCAAATCCCTGCTAGACGCGGGCCCGACGAAAATCGACGCCAAGGTCCGAGAGGAAGCGGCGGAGCTGGGCCAGGCGATAATCGGCGAGTCCGACGACCGCGTCGCCTCCGAAGCCGGCGACGTCATCTACCACCTGTTGGTCGGCCTAGTCCTGCGCGAAGTCTCCCTCCGAGACCTCCTCAGCGAGCTCTCGCGACGCTTCGGCCAGTCCGGCCACGAAGAAAAAGCCACGCGCTAGAAAAGGGGTCTGACCCCTCTTAGTTGAGGATGGCTGCTAGGTCGCGTTCGATTGTTTCTTCTCGGACGCGGCGGGCTAGGGCTAGCTCGGTGATGAGGAGCTTGCGGGCCTGCTCCATGAGCTTCTTTTCGCCGTAGCTGAGCTCGCCCTTGTCAGAGCGAACCTTCGACAAATCGCGCAAGACTTTGGCGACCTTGATCGGGGAGCCGCTCTTGAGCATCTCGGTGTACTCGCGGTAACGCCGGTTCCACGGCTGCGAGGTCACCGCCATCTCGTCCTTCTTGAGCTCGGCCAGGACCGTCTTGGCGGCACTGCGCGACATGACTTGCCGAAGACCGACCCGGTCGACCGCGTTGAGGGCGACGCGGATGGTGCCCGCTTTGCCGTTCAGGAGCTTGAGGATGTAGAAATCGATTTTGTCGGAACCGATCAATCGCTCCTCGATTTGCGTGATCTCTCCGACGCCGTGCGCCGGGTGAACCGCTTTGTCGCCTACGCTAAAGCTCATGAGACAAGTCTCCCTTGAGTCAAACTGAGTCAACTGAGTCAAAAACGACGAAAACCCGCGCCGGGAGCACGGGCGAAAAACCATTCGTCGTTGAGTGTGCAAACAACTACATGCACGTGATTTGTATAGCAAAACCAGACCCGAAAGTCAATGGTTACTTTTGGGCAAAGCGTTGTGATTTCAGCAGCTTGGAGCTATTTCGCCGGACCCCGGAAAAGGAGTTCAGTTAGGCCGGGCTCCCTTGCTAGCAGCCCCTTTGGCCGGCGCGGTCGCCGGTGCTTTGGCTTCGGCCTTCGGCTGCGCAGGCGCGTCTTCTTCGATGAGCCCGTGCTTCTGAAGAAGCTGGCGTTCGACCTTCGCAAGAATGTCAGGATGCTCTTCGAGGAAGGTGCGCGCGTTATCGCGACCTTGCCCGACGCGCTCTTCGCCGTAGCTATACCAGGCGCCTGATTTGTTGATGATGTCTGCCTCGACGCCGAGGTCGAGCACGTCGCCGGTGCGGCTGATGCCCTTGCCGAAGAGGATATCGAACTCGCACAGACGGAACGGCGGGGCGAGCTTGTTCTTGACCACCTTGACGCGGCAACGGTTGCCCACCGCGGCGTCACCCACTTTGATCGTGCCGATGCGGCGAATGTCGAGACGCTGCGACGCATAGAACTTGAGCGCGTTGCCGCCACTGGTCGTTTCGGGGCTGCCGAACATCACGCCGATCTTCATACGGATCTGGTTGATGAAGAACAGGGTGGTGGCGCTCTTCTGGAGGTTGCCGGTGAGCTTTCGAAGCGCCTGGCTCATCAAGCGCGCCTGAAGGCCGACGTGGCTGTCACCCATCTCGCCTTCGATCTCGGCGCGAGGCACCAGGGCCGCTACCGAGTCGATGACGATGATGTCCACTGCACCCGAGCGGACGAGCGTGTCGGCGATCTCGAGGGCCTGTTCACCATGGTCTGGCTGGCTGACCAGAAGCTCGTCGACGTTCACACCAAGCTTGCGGGCGTAGCTTGGGTCGAGCGCATGCTCGGCATCGATGAAGGCGGCGATACCGCCATTTTTCTGGCACTCGGCGATCGCATGGAGGGTCAAAGTCGTCTTGCCGCTCGATTCCGGCCCATAGATCTCAACAACGCGGCCTCGCGGATACCCGCCGACGCCCAGCGCGAGGTCGAGGGAAATCGCCCCACTAGAGGTCACCGGCACCTTCAGCCTGGCGGCGGCATCCCCCAAACGCATGATCGAGCCTTTTCCATAGGCTTTCTCAATAGTTCCGAGGGCTAGGTTGAGGGCTTTTTCGCGATTCGGTTCGGCCATGGCGCGGATTCCTTTGAATGAATTACCTGAACACCCGTCTAGTCGGCTTCATTACGCTAGTCAAGTTTGTGATCGGGAAAGTGCCCGATGCGGCCCCCCGGACCTGCATAGGACCGTACCCTACCCCGACCAGCCCCGGACAGCGAGAGCAGACCGACTCAGCGGCCCGGGAGATCGAACTCACGCCCTAGGGCAGCACGCCGTACGAGCTCGAGCGCGAAATAGGCGGACAAGGTCTGCACCCGGTCACGCCCCCATGGAAGCTTCCGGTGCTTGGTGACGGTCGGCTCACCCTTGCGCGCCAGGCCGAACCACACGGTCCCCACGGGCTTGTCTTCGGTACCGCCGCCGGGCCCCGCGACACCGGTGATCGACACGGCGATATCGGCGCCCGCCACCCGAAGCGCCCCCTCTGCCATTGCAGCGGCGGTCTCCGAGCTGACCGCGCCATGCGCGACCAGCACCTCCCGGCTGACCCCGAGCACCGCCTCCTTGGCGCTGTTCGCGTAGACGACCGCATCGAGCAACAAGTAATCCGAGGCGCCCGGAACGCGGGTCAGCATCTCACCCACCTGTCCGCCCGTGCACGACTCAGCCACGGCGAGGGTCTTGCCCCCGTCGCGAAGGGCTCTGCCCACGACGTCTGCAAAAGAGTCGGTCCGGCCGCCAAACACCGCATCACCGAGGCGCGCGCGCACTTCCTCGGCGATCGAATCCGAGAGCCGCTCGGCTTCGGTCACCGAATCCGCGCGCACGTGAACCTTCACCTCGATCTCGGGGAAATGTGCACGGTAGCCGAGGGTCAGTCCTTCGTGTGCTTTCTCGAGGCCACGAAGCGCCTCGGCAACGCCCGATTCGGTCATCCCGAACGTCCGTAAATGCACTTGATGGGTTCGCGGTTCGGCAAGCGCCGCGATGGCAGGCACGATCGACTCGAAAAAGATGTGCTTCATTTCGCGGGGCACGCCAGGAACGAAGAAGAAACACGCCTGACCAAACGTCATGGAAAACCCCGGCGCGGTACCCATGGGGTTCGATAGAATCTCCGCGCCTTCGGGGAAATCAGCCTGCTTCGCATTCGACTCCGGCATCACCCGCCCGAACGCCTCGAACTTCTGTCGAATCCCTTCGACGATGCTTTCATCGCGGACGAGCTCGACCCCGCCAGCCTTGGCCGCCGCCGCCGTGGTGACGTCATCGGAGGTCGGCCCGAGTCCGCCGGTCACAATCACGACCCGATGCTTTTGGGCAAAACTGTGTGTGAGCGTCACGATTCGATCGAGGTCGTCATCCACGGTCGTGTGCTCGACGACGTCGAAGCCGAGCTTGGTCAGCTCCTCGCCCAGCCACGCGGCGTTGGTGTTCACCAACTCACCACGGGTGAGCTCGGTGCCAATCGATAACACTGCGGTGGTCATGAGGGTCGGTGAGTGTCCGCAAAACCGCGAGACCCGTCAACCGCTTTGCCCTCACAGGCGGATGTGGTAGCGACCTGGAAGCTTTTCCGCGTTTCTCGTGTTGATGGGAGTCAGATGAACCGGATTTTGATGGGTACAGCAGTGGGGGTGCTCGTTGGCGCCGCAACGCTCCTCGAAGGGGGCCACGCGGTTGCCGAGCAAAGCACGGCCGCCCTCTCCAACCTACAGGTGAGCCGCGCCACACTCGACAACGGGCTTCGCGTGGTCATCAACCAAGACCATACCGTTCCCACGGTCGCCGTGTCGATCTACTACGACGTGGGATCGCGCAACGAAGTGAAGGGGCGCTCCGGCTTCGCGCATCTGTTCGAGCACATGATGTTTCAGGGCTCGGCCAACGTGGGGAAAGGCGAGCACTTCAGCCTCATCATCAACCGCGGCGGCAGCGCAAACGGAACCACCAGCAACGACCGCACGAACTACTTCGAAACCCTGCCGTCGAACGAGCTCGCACTCGGGCTGTGGCTCGAGGCCGACCGGATGCGGTCGCTCGCGATTACCCAGGAGAACTTCGAGAACCAACGGATGACGGTGATGGAAGAGCGTCGCCAGCGGATCGACAACCAACCGTACATCCCGAGCATGCTTCGCATCAACGAGCTCGCCTACGGCGACTATTGGCCGTACGCCCACTCGACCATCGGCGACATGCAGGACTTGATCGACGCGCCCCTCGAAGCGGTCCAAGAGTTCTTCGACACGCACTATGCGCCCAACAACGCTGTGCTGAGCATCAGTGGGGACTTTGACATCGACGAGGCGATGCGGTTGGTCGAGAAGTACTTCGGCGACGTTCTGGCCCGAGAGACACCGGCCTACGCCGAGCCTGCGCCGCCCGAACAAACCGCAGAGCGGACCGAGACGATGTACGACGCGAACGCCACGCTCCCGGCGTTCCACCTCGGGTATCACATCCCACCGAGCCGCACGCCCGACCACTACGCGCTCGAGATACTGGCGATGGTGCTCGGCGATGGCGAATCGAGCCGCCTGTATCAAACCCTCGTCAAGCAGAAGGAGATCTGCCAGGACGTCGCGGTCGGCACCGATGACCGGCGCGGGCCAGATCTATTTTCCTTCTGGGCGGTGATGGCGAGCGGCCACGCTCCGCAAGAAGCACAGAAGATCGTTCTGGCCGAGCTCGAGTCGATCGCCAAGAAGGGCGTGACGGATCGTGAGCTCGAAAAAGCAAAGAACCGAATCCACGCGGCTTTCGTGTTTGGGCTGCAGTCGAACATGGCGCGTTCACAGCACCTGGCGGAGTTCGAGCTCTACTGGGGTGACGCGAATCTGCTCAAATTGGAGCTCGACCACTACCTCGCGGTATCCATCGAGGACATCAAGCGCGTGGCAGGCACGTATTTCGAGGCGACCCAACGCACAGTGCTCGACGTGTTGCCTGGCACCGCCCCGGATTCGGAGGAGAAATGACGATGTGGCTTCGATTCCGTCTGGCCAATCTGATCGTCGGCGGCCTATGCGCGTTGTCGCTGTTGGTGGCTTGCGGCGGTTCCAAGGGGAGCGCGGGCGCCGAGCCCGAAACAGCGAAAGACGCGCAGCAAAAGGCGCAGCCAGAGCGTGAGCCCCCGCCCGCGCCTGGCGAACCAAAGGACATGTCGCTTCCGCCGGTGCACGTCGCCGGCCTCGACAGCGGCCTGCAGGTCAACACGATCGTCACCGATCAGCTTCCGGTGGTGTACGCCACGCTCGTCATCCGCAGCGGCGGCGAATCGGATCCGGCGAGGCTCCCGGGTCTGGCCGGCCTGGTCGCTCAAATGCTCAAAGAAGGTACGACGAAGCGATCGAGCGCAGAGATCGCCGAGCAGATCGAGTTTCTGGGCGCCGATCTCTGGGCGAGCTCGGATGAAGAGAACACCTACGTCGGTGTTCGGGCGCTTACCGAACAGTTCGACGTGGTCATGGCCATCCTCGCCGAGGTGGCGGGCACGCCTGCCTTCAACAACAAAGAGCTCGAGAAGCTCAAGCGACGCGAGCTCGATCGCCTGGCGCTCTCCGAGCGGGAGCCCCGGTACATCGCCCGACGTACTTTCTATCGTCAACTGTACGGCCAGCATCCCTACGGGACGGTCGATACCACTCCACCGGCGGTGAAGAGGGTCCGGCGTCAAGACATGGTGCGCTGGCACCGTGAGCACTTCGTTGGCAAGAACACGTTTCTGGTCGTCGCCGGCGATGTCGACCCAGACCATGTGGCCGAAGCAGCACAAAAGACGTTTGGCCTCTGGAAGGCCGGCAAGCGCTCCGTCCCGACGTACAGCGAACCGCCACAACCCACCAACCGCAACATCCTGGTCGTCGATCGCCCCGGGTCCGTTCAGTCGGTCATCTACATTGGCAACCTGGCGATCGCGCGAGCCAACCGCGAGTGGATCCCCCTCATGGTCTCGAATCAGGTGCTTGGGGGTTCGGCAGCGTCCCGGCTCTTCATGGACCTCCGCGAGAAGAGGAGCCTGACGTACGGCGCGTACAGCTCCATCGGTGAGCGCGTAGATATCGGTCCGTTCGTCGCCTATGCCTCGGTCCGGACCGAGGTCACGACTGAAGCGATCGGCGCCTTCTTCGAGCACCTCGAGCGCATCCACCAGGAACCGGCCGAGCCCGAAGAGCTGGTCAACGCGAAGCGCTATTTGAGCGATTCATTCCCACTCAAGGTCGACACGCCGGGCAAGCTTGCCGAGCTCGTGGTCGAGCTACGGACCTTTGGGCTGCCCGACGACTACTGGGACCGATATCGCCAGGCGATCCGCAAGACCAGCGCATCCGAGGCGCAGTACGTCGCGCGGAGCTACATCCGGCCCAAGGACTCATTGGTCGTGATCGTCGGACAGGCGGCGGATTTCGCGCAATCGCTTCAACAGTTCGGGCCGGTGACCGTGGTCTCACCCGACGGCGAGATCAAAGCCAAGTTCGACGACAAGCGACCGAACGCTGGCGCCACTGGTGCACAGCGTGGTCCCATCGATTAGAGTCAGAGCATGTGCGGAATCGTCGGTCATGTAGGTGCCGAAGAGGCGACGCCTATCCTGCTCGACGGGCTTAGGCGACTGGAATACCGGGGTTACGACTCCGCGGGACTGGCCGTTCATGCAGGCGACGGCATCGAAATCGTCCGTGCGGAGGGCAAACTCCGCAACCTCGAGAAGGCGCTCTCAGAGAAGGGCCTCCCCGGCAGGGTCGGCATCGGGCACACCCGGTGGGCGACCCACGGCCGCCCATCCGAAGTCAACGCGCACCCTCATGTCGCAGGTCCCATCGCGGTCGTGCACAACGGCATCATCGAGAACCACCTGGAGCTGCGGGCCGAGCTCGAGGCAAGCGGCTTCACCATCGCTAGCGACACCGACACCGAGATCATCGCCCACTTGATTCACCGAGAAACCCAGGCCGGGCACGACATGGTCACGGCGATTCGCCATTCGCTCGGACACGTGGAGGGCGCGTACGCCATCGCGGTCCTCTCCGAGCAAGAGCCGAACCGTATCGTGGTGGCGAAGAGCGCCTCCCCGCTCGTGATCGGTGTCTCCAACGGCGCGACATACTGCGCAAGCGACATTCCTGCGCTTCTTCCCTACACCAACGAGATGGTGTTTCTCGAAGACAGCGAGATCGCCGTGCTCGAGGCCGAGGGCTTCACGCTAACGAAGCTCGACGGCACTCCGGTGAGCCGTCGCTCCAGGAAGATCTCTTGGTCGCCAGTCATGGCCGAGAAGGCCGGATACAAGCACTTCATGCTGAAGGAGATTTTCGAGCAGCCGCGCGCGCTCGAAGACACCCTGCGCGGCCGACTCGATCGCGAGAACGCCGACATCTTTACGCCCGAGATCGGCCTGAGCGAAGACGAAGCCAAGCGCATCGATCGCGTGATCCTCCTGGCCTGCGGCACGAGCCACCACGCGACCATCGCTGGGCGGTACTGGCTCGAAGAGCTTGCGAAGGTTCCCGCGATCACCGAGCTCGCAAGCGAGTTCCGAGGTCGCGACGCGGTTGTTGGTGAGGGCGACTTGGTGATCGCGGTGAGTCAGTCCGGCGAGACGATCGACACCCTCATGGCCGCCAAAGAGGCCAAGGAACGGGGGGCCAAGGTCCTCGCAATCGCCAACGTGAATGGCAGCGCGATTCCGCGAATGGCCGATGCGAGCTTCTACACGCACGCCGGTCCAGAAATCGGCGTCGCCTCCACCAAGTGTTTCATGACGCAGCTCGCGAACCTCTTGATGTTCAGCATCTGGCTCGGGCGGCGCCGTGGGACGATCGACAACGCGCAGGCTGCCGAGATCGTCGAGGGGTTGGCGCGTATCCCGCATGTGATCGCAGAGCGGCTTCGCGAAACCCACTTGATGGTCACTGATATCGTTCGTGATTTCTCCGAGGCTCGTGATGTGCTCTTCCTCGGCCGTGGTCTCAGCTTCCCGATGGCGCTCGAAGGCGCGCTCAAGCTCAAAGAGATTTCCTATGTGCACGCGGAGGGCTATGCCGCGGGCGAGATGAAGCACGGGCCGATCGCACTGCTCGATGCGCACGTGCCGGTGGTCGTGCTCATGCCCCAAGACCGACACTACGACCGCGTGTCGAGCAACATGCAAGAGGCGCGGGCCCG
>Ga0255045_10000209_pt1 | contig 12672 bp, 10 predicted proteins | sample BC1_12_23_MG_FD_183652 | JGI IMG/M metagenome (GOLD analysis project Ga0255045, IMG submission 183652) | Seawater microbial communities from Strait of Georgia, British Columbia, Canada - BC1_12_23 | ecosystem: Environmental > Aquatic > Marine > Strait | place: Canada: British Columbia...
GTTCGCCCCTCCAGTGAGAGCTGGAAGGTCCACATGGAGGCGGTGGCGTCGTTGGCGGCCGACTCGAGGCTCTGGCCACCGGGGGTGGCGGAGTCTTCTTCCTCGGTGGCGACTGTGGCCTGTTCCTCTTCCGCCTCTGAATCCTGGGCGGTCGCAAAACCGGTTCCGACAGTCATTATCAGGAGGATCGTTGCCGCCAGAACCAGCGCCACCTTCCAGGCGTCTGTTTCGAAACTTCTCGATGCCGAGTCATTCATCAGAATACTCTCCCTTCCAAACCAAAAAGGCCCTCGGTAGGCCTTGGATATGCACACTGTTGATTGGGATCATAGCACCGCAATGCGCCGGCCAATACGTTAGCAATTTGCACTCCTGTAAAGAATCGCAAATAGACAAGCGATGACTGCAGGGTTGCTTTTCCAGACCCACGGTACTATCCTCCGCCGAGGTGGTTTTGTTATACGATATATGTTATAACATAAGATTGCAAGGATGAGGAAAAAGATTCTTACAGGGGGCCCATGAAACCAAAACTCAAACCGATCGAAAGCGACCACCTCTGGCAGCGCGCCTATCTCGAGCTGCGAACGGCGCTGGCCGATGGTAGGTACCACCCAGGCGAAAGGGTGCGGCTCCGTGACCTGGCCGAGGAGCTTGGCACCAGCGTGACGCCGGTTCGGGAGGCGGTCCTGCAGCTGGTCAACGACGGCGCGCTCGAGCTCCGGTCGCCACGTGATATCCGCGTGCGGTCGATTTCGGCTGACGAATACCTCGAGGTCGCAGCGATCCGCGAGCTTCTCGAGGGCATGGCCATCGAAAGATTCGTAGAGATCATGGGACCAGGGGATCTGACCGAGCTCAGGGCCTTCGAAGAGAAGCACCAGGCGGCACTGGGCCGGCGCGACTACCGACGGGCGATTTTATTCGATCGGCGTCTCGTCTTCACCATCTTCGAAAAGGTCGAGATGCCGATCCTTCTCGACACGCTCGACCGCCTCTGGCTGTTGGCTCGTCCGACGGTAAGCCTGCTCTACAGCGACGAGGGTGCGGTACGAACCGAGCTCGACAACCAGGCTCTTTTGGATGCACTCGCCGCGGGCGACGGCCGAGCCGCCGCTGACGTGCGTCGCAGCCAGATCACAGAGTGCGCCGAAGTCATCATCGAAATGCTCAAAGAGCAAGATCTTGACGAGGTCGCGGTCAGCTCCTGACCCGCGGCCCCGCGAAAACGGAGGAACGACATGCAGCTCAAAGACAAGGATCTCTTCAGAACCAAGGCCTATGTCGACGGTCAGTGGATCGACGCCGACGACGGCAGCACCTTTGCGGTTACCAACCCGGCCAACGACGAATTGATCGCGGAGGTCGCGCGCTGCGGCGGCGACGAAACCCGTCGTGCGATCGAGGCGGCCGAAAAGGCGCAGGTTCTGTGGCGGCAGAAGACGGCCACCGAGCGCTCCAACCTCCTGCGGAAGTGGTTCAACCTGATGATGGAGGCCCAGGAGGATTTGGCGCAGATCCTGACCGCAGAGCAGGGCAAGCCGCTGTTTGAGTCGCGCGGTGAGATCGCCTATGGAGCCAGCTTTATCGAGTGGTTTGCCGAAGAGGCGAAGCGTATCTACGGCGACGTCATCGCGCCGCCCGCCAACGACCGCCGCATCGTGGTCATCAAACAACCCGTGGGCGTGGTGGCGTGCATCACACCGTGGAACTTCCCCAACGCGATGCTCACCCGCAAGGTCGGTGCGGCGCTCGCCGCCGGTTGCACCACGGTCTGCAAACCCGCCAGTGCAACGCCGCTTTCCGCCTTTGCCATGGTCGAGCTGGCGGAGCGCGCCGGCATCCCGGCCGGGGTGATCAACGTACTCGCCGGACGGACAGCGGCGATCGGAGAGGAGCTCACATCGAACCCGATCGTCCGCAAGCTCACCTTCACCGGATCCACCGAGGTCGGCAAGAAGCTGGTAGCCGACTGCGCCCAAACAATGAAACGAACCTCGATGGAGCTCGGTGGCAACGCACCGTTCATCGTCTTTGACGACGCCGACCTCGACACCGCCGTCCAGGCCACCATGGTCACCAAATACCGCAACGCCGGCCAGACCTGCGTCTGCGCCAACCGGATCCTGGTTCAGGACACGGTGATGGAGGAGTACTCCCAAAAGCTGGCCGAAGCAGTCAAGGGGCTCAAGGTCGGCAACGGCGCCGATGACGACGTGACCATCGGTCCGCTGATCGACGACACCGCGGCCGACACCGTCTGTTCGATGATCGATGACGCGGTCGCAAAAGGCGCCAAGGTCGTCCTCGGCGGCGGTCGCTCCGAGCTCGGCGGACGCTTCGTCGAGCCGACCATCCTGTCGAACGTGACCGACGACATGCGGGTCTTCCGCGAGGAGATCTTCGGCCCGGTCTCGCCCCTGGTCTCGTTCTCGACCGAGGAAGAAGCCATTGCCATGGGCAACGACACCGAGTTCGGTCTCGCGGCCTACTTCTGCGCTCGAGATGTGGGCCGCATCTGGCGGGTGGCCGAAGGCCTCGACTACGGAATCGTGGGAATCAACGAAGGCATGATCTCCAACACCATGGCGCCGTTTGGCGGCATGAAGGAGTCGGGCAACGGCCGTGAAGGCTCCAAGTACGGGCTCGATGACTACGTCGAGATCAAGTATCTCTGCATCGGCGCGATCGACAAATAGAAATTTTCACGGGAGACATTGAACCATGACTACGAACGCAGAACTTCAGGAGCGCAAAAACAAAGTCTTCGCCCGCGGATTCGGGAACATCCACCAGGTCTACGCCGACCGTGCGCAAAACGCTGAAATCTGGGATGTCGAAGGAAAACGCTATGTCGACTTCGCCGGCGGCATCGCCGTCACCGGAACCGGCCATTGCAACCCCAGAATCACCGAGGCGGTCAAGGCACAGCTCGATCGCTTCAGCCACACCTGCGCGATGGTCAATCCCTACGAGTCCCTGGTCGCGCTGGCCGAGAAGATCACCGACAAATACCCGAGCTCCGGACCAAGCAAGGCGGCATTCGTCACCACCGGGGCCGAGGCGGTGGAGAACGCTGTCAAAATCGCCCGCGCCCACACCGGTCGCAGGGGCGTCATCGCCTTCAACGGCTCATTCCACGGCCGCACCATGTTTGCGCTCGGTCTGACCGGAAAGATCGCCCCCTACAAAAACCTCTTTGGCCCCTTCCCCGCCGACATCTTCCATATTCCCTTTCCCATCGAGTACCACGGGATCTCCGTTGAGGACACGATGGCGGCTCTGAACAACGTCTTCACCATCGACATCGCACCCACGGATGTCGCGGCGATCATCGTCGAACCGGTGCTGGGTGAAGGTGGCTACTATCCCGCCTCGACCGAATTTCTCAAGGCACTGCGTGCGGTCTGTGACGAGCACGGCATCGTGCTCATCGACGACGAGATCCAGGCCGGGATCGGCCGCTGTGGAAAGTGGTTCTGCATCGAACACGCCGGCGTTGAACCCGACCTCATCACCTTTGCCAAAGGCATCGCAGGTGGCTTCCCGATCGCAGGAGTGGTCGGCAAAGCCGAGATGATGGATGCTCCCTTGCTGGGCGGTCTCGGCGGCACCTACGCCGCATCGCCGCTGGGCTGTGTTGCCGCCCTCGAGGTCTTCGACATCATCGAGGAGGAGAACCTGCTCGAGAGGTCGCGCCAGATCGGCGAGCTCTTTGGCAAACGGTTCCGCGAGATGCAGGAGAAGTTCCCGGGCGTCATCGGCGACATCCGCACCAACCGCGGCGCCATGATCGCGATCGAGCTGGTCAAGGGCGGCGACGTCGATCAGCCGGATTCCGATCTAACCAAAGCCATGCTGGGTGCGGCCTCGAAGAAGGGTCTGCTCCTGTTGGCTTGCGGCGTTCGCGGCAATGTCATCCGTTTTGTCCCGGCGCTGACGATCTCCGACGAGCTCGCCAACGAAGGTCTCGACATTCTCAGCGATTGCCTCGCCGAGCTGACGAGCTGAGGGGTGCCATGACGATCAAGAAGAAGGACGCTGAAATTCCTGACTACGCGATGGTAGAGCGCGTCCAGCTGATGCGCGGCGTCGGGCTCGGCGAGGACAACATCAAACCTATCCAGGTCGGGGTGGCCAGCTCGTGGGGAGAGATCAACCCCGCATCCATCAACCTCGACAAGGTGACCCAGTCGGTCAAGGCCGGCGTGTGGGCGGCCGGCGGCACACCGCGCGAGTTCGTCATCAGCGCCCTGTGCACCTCGATGGCCGGACACGACAACTACCACCTCCCCCACCGCGATCTGGTCGCCGGCTATATCGAGGCGGTCGCCCAGACAAACCTCTTCGACGCCATGGTCTTTGTCACCGTGTGCGATGACGTGGTTCCGGCCCACTTGATGGCGGCTGGCCGGCTCGACCTGCCTTCGGTGGTCGTGACCGGCGGCTATATGAGCCTCAACAGCTATGGCAGCGAACCGGTGGACCCCCTCGACGTGGCCGGCAGCCACTACTCGAAGCTCAAGGCCGGCACACTCACCGAGCACGACTTCTGCGAGATCCAGGAGCGCGGCTGCCCCGGTATGGGCGCCTGCCCGGTGATGGGCACCGCCAACACGATGGCCGCGATGACCGAGGCCCTCGGCATGTCGTTGCCGGGCAACATGGCAACCCCCGGATCCGATTCGCGTCTGATGCGCATCGCCTTTGACGCGGGGCGCCAGGTCGTGAATCTTCACAAGGCGGGGATCAAGCCGTCCGACATCATGACCCGGGCCGCGTTCGAGAACGCGATCCGGGTGCTGATGGCCACCGGTGGCTCGACCAACGGTGTTCTGCATCTGCAGGCCATCGCCGCCGAGCTCGGCCTTGACATCGACGCCGAGACCTTCAATCGAATCAGCAGCGCCACGCCTCTCATCTGCGATGTCGCGCCCAACGGAGACAAGCTCATGGTCGACCTCGACCAAGCCGGCGGTCTGCCTTCGGTGATGAAGGAGCTCGAGCCACTGATGGACACAACGGTGACCACGGTGACCGGCCGCTCGCTTGCCGAGGATCTCGAAGGGGCGCGGACGGGGAGCCGCCGCGTGATCCGCGCGCTCGAAGAGCCCCTCGACTCCGAGGGTGGGCTCGTCTTCCTGCACGGCAACCTCGCACCGGAGGGCGCGCTCATCAAGAAAAGCGCGGTTCCGGAAAGCATGCTTCAGCACAAGGGACCGGCCCGCATCTTCGACACCGAAGAGGACGCTTGCGACGCCCTCCTCGAGGACAAGCTCGAGGCCGGCGATGTCGTCGTCGTCCGCTCGACCGGCCCCAAGGGCGACCCCGGGATGCGACTGCTGCAACGCTTTCTGTGGCAGCTCGCGGCCAAGGGTCTGCAGGACCGGATCGCCTTTCTCTCCGACGGCCGCTTCTCGGGCACCAACAAGGGCTGTGCGGTTGGTCACATCGCACCCGAATCCGCGGTCGGTGGGCCCATCGCCCTGCTCGAAGAGGGCGACACGGTGGAGATCGACGTGCCGGCGCGAAGCCTCAACATGCTCGTATCAGAAGAAGAGATTGCCTCCCGCCGCAAGGCCTGGACTGCACCGGCGGAGGAGAAGCAAAAAGGATATCTGTCGATCTACCGGCGGCTGGCCGCCTCATCGACCCGCGGCGCCGCGATCGACTACGAAGGTTGAAATTTATTGAAGAAGGAGCGTTCGCCATGACCTCTATCGTCAACTCATGGAACGAGTGGGATCCACTCAAACACATTATCGTCGGCCGCGCCGACGGCACCATGGTCCAGGCCCCCGAGCCCGCCGTGGTGCGGGATTGGCCTGATCACGGATTCCCTCTGGGGACCTACGGCCCGCTGCCCAAGGAGATGGAGGACATCGCCAACGAGCAGCTCGACAATTTCGCGGCTGAGCTCGAGAAGCGCGGTGTCACGGTCGACAGACCGACCCCACTAGACTTTTCCCAGAAGGTCGCGACACCGGACTGGGAGCAGGACTCCATGTTCGGTGTGATGCCGCCTAGGGATCTCCTCCTCACGGTCGGCAACGAGATCGTCGAGGCAACCATGTCATGCCGCAGCCGCTGGTTCGAGTTCCTCGCCTACCGGCCGCTCCTGCAAAGCTATTTCAAGGAAGACCCGAACTTCCGCTGGGAGGCGGCGCCAAAACCGCGGCTTACCGACCGCAGCTATGTCGACGGCATCAAGTTTTGGGAGTACGCAGAGTCGATCCCCGAAGAGGAGCAGATCGAAAGGTTCACCAAGAACAAACAGTGGAACCTCTCCGAGGAAGAACCACTCTTCGATGCGGCCGATGTCGGACGTTTTGGCAAGGACCTCTTCGTCCAGCGTTCCACGACCACCAACGGCGCCGGCATCGACTGGCTGCGCCGCCACTTTCCAAACCACCGAGTCCACGAAACCCTCTTCTATGAGGCGCACCCGATGCACATCGACGCCACTTTCATCCCGCTGCGCCCCGGGCTGGCGATCAGCAACCGGCAGCGGGTTCCGTTGACCGAGGAGATGAAGCAGCTCTTCAAACAGAATGACTGGGAGATCGTCCCCTGTGCAGAACCCGCGCTCGCGAAGAAGCCGCCGCTGTGTTTCTGCAGCGTATGGTTGTCGATGAACACCTTGCTCCTGGATGAAAAGACCATCTTTGTCGAGGAGCAGGAAAAGGCCCAACAGGAGCAGTTCGACCAGCTCGGTTTCGAGGTGATCCCGGTTCCCTTCTGGGGCGTCGGGCCCTTTGGCGGTGGGCTCCACTGCGCAACCGCCGATGTCTATCGCGAAGGAACCATGCAGGACTACTTCCCGAACCAGGTCGAAGGATATTGATCCGAACAAACAGACAACGAAATCAACCGAGCAGAGCTCGGAGAATTAACAGGAGGATCGAATGGCAAAACGGAAGCTTATTATCATCGGCGCGGCAGGCCGCGACTTTCACAACTTCAACACCCGCTATCGGGAGGACGAGTCGGTCGAGGTGGTGGCCTTCACCGCCGAGCAGATCCCCGGCATCGACGACCGGATCTACCCGGCCGAACTCGCCGGCCCGCTCTACCCCAACGGCATCCCCATCCGTCCCGAGGAGGAGCTGCCTCAGCTCATCAAGGACCTCGGTGCCGACGAGTGTGCCTTCTCCTACTCCGACGTGCCCTACCGGCACGTGATGGGCGTGGCCGCCATCGTCCAGGCCGCCGGCGCCTCGTTCAACCTCTTGGGCCCCGATGACACCGAGGTCAAGAGCAGCAAACCCGTAATTTCGGTCTGCGCCGTCCGCACCGGCTGCGGAAAGAGCCAGACCTCGCGCCGCGTGATCGAGCTCCTGATGGCCAAGGGACTCAAGGTCGTGGCCATCCGCCATCCCATGCCCTACGGCGATCTCGCCGCACAGAAAGTGCAGCGCTTTGCAGAGCTCTCCGATCTCGACAAGCACAAGTGCACGGTCGAGGAAATTGAAGAGTACGAGCCCCACGTCGTGCGCGGCAACGTGATTTACGCCGGTGTCGACTACGAAGCCATCGTCCGCGCCGCGGAAGAAGATCCCAACGGCTGTGACGTTGTCCTGTGGGACGGCGGCAACAACGACTTCTCGTTCTACGCGGCCGATCTCTCGATCACCGTCGCCGACCCGCACCGCGCGGGCCACGAGCTGCGTTACTACCCCGGTGAGGTGAGCCTGCGCCGGGCCGACGTGGTCGTCATCAACAAGATCGACAGCGCCGACCTCGCCGGCATCGAAGAGGTGCGCGGCAACATCGCCAAGGTCAACCCGGACGCGGCAGTCGTCGATGCAGCCTCGACCCTCCGCATCGAGGATCCCTCGGTGGTCAAGGGCCATAAGGTCCTGGTCGTCGAAGACGGCCCGACCCTGACCCACGGCGAGATGAAGATTGGCGCCGGCACCGTTGCGGCCAAGAAGTACGGAGCGGCCGAGATGGTCGACCCGCGCCCCTACCTCGTGGGCAAGCTACAGGAGACCTTCGAGATCTATCCCAACATCGGCCAGGTGTTGCCGGCCATGGGTTACGGCGAGGAGCAGCTGAAAGACCTCGAGACCACCATCAACACCACCGAGTGCGACGCGGTGGTGATCGGAACCCCGATCGATCTCAACCGGATCATCAACATCACCAAGCCCAACACCCGCGTGTTCTACGACCTGCAGGAGATCGGTCAGCCCGACCTCGACGGCATCCTCGACGCGTTCGTCGCCGAGCACGGCTTGAAGTAGGCAGCGAATTCCTGCCTCATTGCTAAAGGGCGGGCCGCATGGCCCGCACTTTCGTTATTTTTTGCTGGCCGGTCCCTCGATGACCCTTATGGTTTTTGGCTCAGCCGATCGTTCCAACGCTGTAGGTGATCGGGACTGGGCGGCGCCGTCAGCAGGCTGGCTATCACGATCGTGACCACGCTGGATGCGATGCCGAGCATGATGGGTTGGTTCGACCCAATGCCCCAGATCGCCATCGCCACGATGGCCACCACCGCGCTGACACACATCGAGATCAAGGTACCCGTTGCGTTCGCCCGCTTCCAGAAGAACCCCGCAATCACCGGAGCGAAAATCGACCCGGAGAGCAAGGTGTAGGCCACATCGATGCTCTTGATGACGTCCTGGATCCAGAGCGCACACACGATGACGGCGATGCCCATGATGCCGGTCACGATGCGCGTGAAACGAAGGAATTGGATATCGGAGACCTCAGGCGCAACGAACCTTCGATAGATATCGTTTGCCGCCAGGGTCGAGGCTCCGAGGAGCGGAGAATCTGCGGTCGACATGAGGGCCGACAGGCTACCCGCCAGCACGAGCCCGCTGACACCCGCCGGCAGGAGCTCAATGGCCACCGTACCAAAGGCCAGCTGTGGGTCGGCCAGATTCGGGAACTTGACCGCGGCAACCATTCCGATCACAGCTCCGGCAACGGCATAAGCCAGGCAGTAGAGACCGGCCACAACCGTGCCGCGGCCAGCCACTCGAGCGTCACGAGCGGTGAAGACCCTTTGCCAAATGTCCTGGCCGATGATCAACCCAAGGAAGAACAACAAGAAGTACGAGAAGATCGCATCGTATCCAATCGAGCTCAGACTCGAGTAGGAGTCCGGCAGCAATTCCGTAAGATTTTGCCAGCCGCCGACCGACATGAGGCCTATGGGAACCAGCAGAAAGAAGATTCCGGCAGTCATCAGCCAGAATTGAGTAAAGTCCGTCAGCGACACCGACCACATCCCCCCCATGAGGGTATAGATCAGGACGATCGACCCGCCGGCAAGGATTCCGACCTGGAGGCTCCACCCTGACATCACGCTGATGATCGTGCCGATGGCGATGACCTGGACAACCGAGATCATGAGGGAGTACGCGGCCATGATCACGGCACTCACCAAACGGGCGCGATCGTCATAACGAAGCTCGAGCATTTCGCTCAAGGTGACAATCCGCAGGTTCGCCAACTTGGTGGACAGGAGAAACCCGAGTGTGATGATGCCGAGGCCGATCATGACAACCATCCACATTCCGGAGATCCCGTACTCATAGCCGAGCTTTGTGCCACCAACGGTGGAAGCGCCACCCAGAACCACGGCGGCCATGCACGGGATGTACATGCCATATCCGAGCCGCCGCCCAGCCACCAGATAGTCGTCCGAGGTTTTGCTCATCGTCATGCCCCGGTAGCCCAGGTAGAGCATCAGCAGCAGGTAGCAGATGACGATGACGAGGTCGATCGGATGGATGGTCAAGGGGAGGTACTCCTTTTTTCACGAACTGCGAGGTGTGTATTTTGACAGTCTAACGGTAGCCGGTATTCGCGTCGGGAACGGGTTGCGGATGTCGATTGTCTGCCGATTGCGGTTTGCAGCAAAAATACCGTCATTCCCACCGGCGCTGGACTGCTGCGCTACACTCTGCCGCCGGGAGATTGAACGAGGATGAGCAACTACGCAAAGGGCATCCTGATCACGGTCATAGGTGTTCTGATCCTGTCCCCGGATGCCCTCCTCGTGCGGCTCGCGGATCTGGATCTGTGGCCGCTTTTGTTCTGGCGAAGCCTCTTCGCGTCAGCCGGCTTCTTCTTGTTGACGGCGGCGGTCGAGGGGAGACATACCCCTGCCGCGTATCTCGGGATGACTCGACTGAATGTCCTTCTCGCTGCCTGCTACTCGGTATCGACCATTTTGTTCGTGACCTCTCTGACGCTCACTTCGGCCGCCAACACGCTGATCATGATGGCCACCGCACCGGTTTTCTCGGCCCTGTACAGCAGATTGTTTCTAGGAGAACCGATTCATTTTCGGACGGTGGTTGCGATCGCCGGCTGTTTTGTCGGCATCGTCGTTCTCGTAGGAGGCTCGCTGGATTCTCCCTCGTTCTGGGGAGACGTTTTCGGGCTGCTCAACGCAGCGATGTGGGGGGCGGTGATCACCATCATGCGGGCCTCTCCGCGGACCAACTGGTCGCCAGCATTTTCACTCGCCTATCTGCCGGTAATCCTGATCTCCGCGTTTTGTGCTCCGACACTCGTCGTTGCATCTGCCGCCGTTCCGTATCTGCTGGCGATGGGTTTCATCGTCTATCCGGGCTCCTTTGGTTTCCTCCAACTCGCGCCTCGTTGGCTAGCCGCACCCGATATCGCATTGCTCCTGCTCCTGGAATCGGTCATCGGTCCCTTTCTGGTGTGGTGGTTCGTGCGCGAAATGCCAGGACCCCACGCCTTTCTCGGGGGTGGCATCGTTCTCGGCGTCTTGGTCCTTCACTCGATTGCAGGGGTTCGAATGGCCGGGAGGAATACTTCGGACCCACCCTAGACTCGGATTCCAACGCATAGGTTCGAAATTGCAGTCTGTTACTCGAGCTCACTCCAAACCGCTGCGGTCCGGCACCAGCTCCTCGCCCTCTGCAATCTCGCAGATCATTCCTAACGGCTCAACGGTGTCCAGCAAACGGAAGCGAGTATTCTGCAGCTCGCCCGACGCCAGCGTCTCGAGTCCGTTTTCCTGCATACGATCCAGACAGGACTCGTAGTCGGCGGCCGCGAACATCACGTGGTGAATTCCAGGGCCTCTGTCGCGCAGGAACTCGGCGTAGACGCTGCCCGCATCCCTTGGTTCGATCAACTCCAGCTCGACATTACCCAGTTGGGTCCAGGCGATCAGGGCCCTGGCCTTGATGGGCTCGCCGCGGGTCCGGAAGTTTGCGCCCTTGCCCTTCTCGGTGTCCACTTCGTTGAAGTGCCAGTCAGTGACACCCAGCAATTCCCTGTAGCGTCGCGCTGTGTCCTCGGCTGACAGAACGACAATACCGATTTGTACGACGTCGCTGAACAATGGCTGGCTCATCAAGGTGCCCCCGGTTCGTCGGGATCGATGTCGATATCAACAAGCTCAACCGGGATGCCTGAAGGGGTGTCGGTATCGATCTTGTACATGCGTGCCCCAGGTTGGTGGATTCGCGACGTCACCTTCCAGCCAAACTGATCGAGGTGCTCCAGCGCCCCGTCCATATCCGGTACGAAGAAACCGATCTCGCTGAGATGACCGATCGGTTGGCCCACACCGGTGTCGTACCCGATCTCCTGTTGCTCATCGAACTGCGAGATCTCCAGGTACATGTTGTTGTCGTCCAGCCAGGCGACCCGGAACTCCTGTTCGTCGTCAAAGGTCCCGCCACCGGGTGAGAGGAATCCATCGATCCCAAAGGAATTGCACAGCAACTCCTCCGCCTTATCCAGATCCTCGACACGGATGCAGACGTGGTTGAATATCATCCGATTCTCGCGCTTGCTCCTCTTCGCCTGCGCGAGATACTTCGACATCATGTCGTCCAGGCCCTGGTGGTCTTCCATTACGAACCTCCCACCTTACCTTACGCGTGTTCTCGGCAACGTCAGGACCCAGGACTGACCGATACGTCGTCGATTCGACGAGTCACCCGCGGGTCTGATGCGTGCTAGCCCGCATATCTCACCAGCCTTCGTCGCGAGGGCGGCGACGTGCCGTGCCCAGTGGGGTTTTCGACCCGAGGGGCGCGGAGCGCGTACTTGCGGTACGTCGAGCACCCTGAGGCGAGAAAGCACCGTTGGGTGCGGTGCATCGGCGGCCGCAGCCGAAGGTAGGTGAGATATGCGGGCTAACCATGGGTGGCGACAAGTTCCTTGAGGTTCTCCGATATGCCGGGATTCGGGCAGTTCTCTTGGGGATAAAGGAAGATCTTGCCGGCTTTTTTCGACAGGGCAGCCTCAAACGCCTCTGCTGCCTGGGACATGTTGTATTCGTGAGTGATCATGTGATCACTCCACCGTTGCACGTCGGGATCTTGAAGCATCCTCAGCAGGCCCTCACGATGCTTCACATGTACGTCGTGGTTGCCGGACAAGTGTACGCCGCGGTTGTGGATTTCATTGAGCAGGTGAATCGGCAGCGGCTCGGAGTCCTCGACGAGGAAACCGTACAGCCAGACGTTGCCGAACCGTCGCACAGCCGCGAGGGCCTTCTTCTGGTAATACGGGTAACCGGAGCATTCGTAGACGTGATCCGCACCCTTCAGGTAGCCGGTGAGCTCGTGGATCTGCTCCAGCCAGTCCGGATCGTCCGGATTGACGATGTGATCGGCCCCCATCCTCTTTGCTTGCTCCATACGGAATTCGTTGCGGCCGAGC
>Ga0255045_10000210_pt1 | contig 12661 bp, 10 predicted proteins | sample BC1_12_23_MG_FD_183652 | JGI IMG/M metagenome (GOLD analysis project Ga0255045, IMG submission 183652) | Seawater microbial communities from Strait of Georgia, British Columbia, Canada - BC1_12_23 | ecosystem: Environmental > Aquatic > Marine > Strait | place: Canada: British Columbia...
CGATCGCGGTCACGGCCACGTTATCAACATCGGTTCGATCGCCGGTCACGAGGTTTATCCCGGTGGCAACGTCTATTGCGCAACCAAACACGCAGTGACGGCGCTCAACCGGGGCCTCGCCATCGACACCCTCGGCACGGGTGTCCGAGTGTCATCGGTTGACCCCGGCATGGTCGAGACCGAGTTCTCCCTGGTCCGCTTCCACGGCGATGCCGAACGCGCGTCCGGGGTCTACGACGGCCTCGATCCGTTGACGCCCGACGATGTCGCGGAAGCGATCCTGTTCTGCGCCACCCGGCCGAGAAACGCCAACGTACGGGAGTTGATCCTGACGGCCGGAGCGCAGGCATCAGCGGTGCACACTCACAGGACGAGCTGAGACCGTGCGGCGAGCGCTACTCATGGCCTCCGGCGCCAACCGCGGCGCCTACTATGCCGGCTTCCTTGCCCCCCTGCAGGAGGCAGGCATCGACTTCGAACTGATGGCCGGGGTGTCGGCGGGTGGCATTGCTGCCGCCTGGTTTGCGGCCGGTGATCCGGAGGCGCTCGTCGACTCTTGGCGGCAGGCCGATCCGTGGCGGGTCGCTCCGCATCCATGGTTGTCGTTTGGGCGGATGCGAACCGTCGACCAACTCATCCAGGAGATCACTCTCAAGACGATGGACGTGCGCGCCGCGAGGACGGCCGACGCCGAGGTCGTGGTGGCGACGGCGCGCGTCGTCGGTCCTGGTCTGCCGTTGCCGAAGCTCGAGCCCGTGTATCTCAGGAACCGTGATGCGGCGGACGACGAAGTATTCGGACTCATGCTTCGCGCGACCGCTTTTGTTCCATATATCAACGGAATCCGCGACGCAGTCACCATCGATGGTGAGCGCTACCTCGACGGTGGGCTGGTCCACCGGGTACCCTTTGATCTGATTCCGGAGGACCGTTACGACGAGCTTTGGGTCGCGGCGTGCTCGCCGAACGGTCTTCGTGAGCTGCAGGCAGAACTCGCCAAAACGCGGCGTCAGGAACGCCTGGTGGTCGTCACGCCCAGCAGGCCTTTGCCGGCCGGACGGTGGACCATGGAGTGGTCACGGATCAGTCAAGCTATCGAACTCGGTCGCCGGGATATTACGACCGCAATCGAACAAGCTCAGTCCGCCGACGAACCCGTGTTCATTGGCGCCGATGACGCCCTCGTTGCCAATCGTGCGGCCGAGACGGCCGCACCACAAGACTGACGGTCCTTTGTGGTGCAGGCGTCTCGCCTGCACAGGGCTTGTCACGGCGTAGCCCGCAGGGCGAAGCCGGATGGGTGGGCGGATCCTGCATCCTGCATCCTGCATCTTGTATCTTGTATCTTGTATCTTGTATCTTGCATCTGGTCGGGCGGGTGGGCGCCGCTGCTACAATCTCGGCATGAGCCTCCAAACCTGCTCGATCGTTCGCAACGTGGACGTCGACGGCCCACGATCCATCACCAGCTACAACCCCGCCACCGAGGAAGAGATCGCGACCGTATCGGCTCTCGAGAGCGACGGGGCGGTGGATGCGGTCTGTGCGGCGAAGGAGGCGTTTCCGGGCTGGGCGGCGACTCCGGTGGCCGAACGACAGAAGATCATCGGTCGTTGGCTCGAGATCATGCTCGACGAACAGGACGAGCTGGCGCGATTGGTTTCGGCCGAGGGCGGCAAGCCGATCACCGAAGCCAGGTTGGTGGACCTCTTTCCGGGCCTCGAGGTCCTCTCCTTCTACTCGAAGAAGCTTTCGAAGCTCCTCGCCTTCAAACCGGTCAAGCCCTATCAGCTGCTTTTCGCCCATTGGAAGACGGGTTACCGTTTCGATCCCCTCGGGGTGATGGCGGTTATCACGCCGTGGAATTACCCGGTCGGGATCCCGATGGCCGAGATCGTACCGGCGGTGGGCGCCGGCAACACGGTCGTCTTCAAACCGGCATCGGCGACCGTGCTCACGGGATTGATGCTGGGAGACATGGCGCGACGGGCCGGTTTTCCGCCCGGGGTGGTCAACACCGTCGCCCTGCCGGGCTCGGCGACCGACGTCGTGCTCGACCACCCGGACGTGGTCAAGGTTCTGTTCACCGGCTCGGTGGAGATCGGTCGCCACGTCGCTCGTCGGTGCGCCGAACGGCTGGTGCCGGCCCAACTCGAGCTTGGCGGCAAGGACGCGGCGGTGGTGGCAGCCGACGCCCATCTCGAACGAACCGCACGCGGCGTCGTCTGGGGGGCCTTTGTCAACAGTGGCCAGACCTGTGCCTCGATCGAACGCCTCTACGTCGAACGCCCGATCCACGACCGGCTCTTGAAGAGAGTTGTCGAGCTGACGAGCGAGCTGAAGATTGGAGATCCTTCCGTTCCCGATACCGACATGGGTCCTCTCACCACCAAGGGGCAGCTCGACATCGTTGCCCGCCAGGTGGAGGAGGCGCTGGCGGCTGGCGCTCGCGCTCTGACCGGCGGTGCGCGGCCGGACGGACCCGGTTTCTTCTACCCACCAACGGTGCTGGTAGACGTCAACGATGACATGGAGGTCATGCGTGAGGAGACCTTTGGTCCGCTGTTGCCGGTGATTCCAGTCGATTCCATCGACGAGGCCGTTCGCCGCGCCAACCGCTCGAAGTTTGGGCTCACCGCCTCGGGCTGGACACGTTCCAGGGCGACTGCGGCGCGGCTCCAGCGCGAGCTCGAGGCAGGAGTGGTGACGATCAACGACCACGCGGTGGCGTTCGTCGAGCAGACGGGCACCTGGGGCGGCGTGCGCGAGAGCGGTATCGGCCGGGCGCACGGCCAGTTCGGGCTGCACGAGATGGTCAACGTCAAGTACGTCATGCGCGACCCGGGAACCGATAAGGCCATGCCCTGGTACTACCCGTACGGCGAGGATTTCGCTTCCTTCCTCGGCGCCGCTTTGCCGCTGCTCTACCGCAAGGGTCTTGGAAAGTTCTCGACCGTTTTCGCGCTCGCAGGCACGAAGCGATTCTGGCAGCGGGTGCGGAAGGGTACGCTGTTGGCCAACCTTCGAAAGCTGTTTTAGCAGTACAACCGTTTTCGGGCCGGGATTTTTGAACCACCAAGACACCAAGATCACCAACAACTCGCCAAGGGTTTTCTTCGAGTTTCGCTGCCGGACATGACGATATCGCCGCGATTACTCCGGATCGATTGGGTCGACAAGATTCCGCGATGTGAACACAAAGGGCTTTTTTGGTGTCCTTGGTGCCTTGGTGGTGAATTAGGCGGGTGGGTGGTCCTATAGCCTATAGCCCATAGCCTGATCGGGTCCGGAAACGGATAGGTGATTTACTCCGCCGGAATGCCCTCCACCAGCAACACCCGGAAGCGTGAATGCGGAAACGGATGGATCTCCGGCATGGCCGCGAAGAGCCAGCCCTCGTAGGCGATGGCGCCTTCCTCCGAGATGACGACTCGCGCGGCTGGGTTGTGAGTTTCGGCCGAGCGACTTTTGATGCCGCCCTCGTCCATCACGAAGTCAGGGATGAACGTGTCGGCCGACAGGGTGAGACCGCTGTCGCCGAGGGCTGACGCTTCACCGAGCTGGATGTCGAGGGTCTGGGCGTCCCCGGTTTCCGAATCCACGACCTCCACCCTGATGCCCGACCACGCGTCGGCAATCTCGGGGTCGAGGCTGATCTCGGTGTTGAGGCCGCCCATCCAATCGCCGATCGAACCGCCCGGGGCGGCAGGGCTGGTGTCGCAGTCCTGGATGGGCTGGGCGGCCTGACCGGTCTCGTTCTGGCCAGTGTCATCGCCGACTCCACAGCCGGCGATGATGAGGTGGAAGGCGAGTACGAGGGCGATCGGGTTTCGCATTGTCGGTCTCCTTCGGCGGGGGAGTTTACCACCCACCCCCCGCCCGCCCAGATACAAGATCCAAGATACAAGTCCCACCCGCCCGCCCTGCATCTTGCGTCTGGGTGGACGGCGGGGGTGGGTACATCTTGTATCTTGCATCCGGGTGGGTGGGTGGGTGGTTGCTGCTTGCCACTTTGAAGGGTCGTCGCTAGCATTGGCGGACTCGAGTTGTGGGGAGGCCGGATGAATTCTCTGTTCGCGTGGGTGAGTGAGGCCATCTACACTGTCAGCGACACCGTCTGGGGATGGCCCGCGGCGATGCCACTGCTGGTGGTGTTGTTGGTCGGGACCGGCCTCATCACGACCTTTCGCCTCGGGTGGATCCAGGTTCGCTACTTCCGCCACGGGCTGAAGGTGCTTCGAGGCGAGTACGACGACCCCGAACATGAGGGTGATCTCTCCCACTTCCAGGCCCTGACGACGGCACTTTCGGCGACCGTCGGAATCGGCAACATCGCCGGCGTCGCCACCGCCATCCACTACGGAGGGCCGGGCGCGCTCTTCTGGATGTGGGTGACGGCCGTCTTCGGTATGGCCCTCAAGTTCACCGAGTGCACGTTGGCGATGAAGACCCGCGTCATTCTTCCCGGCGGCTCGGCGGCCGGCGGGCCGATGTACTCGATCGAGCGCGGGCTCGGCCGGAGGTGGAAACCGCTGGCTGTCGCCTTTGCGTGTTTTGCCGTGATCTCATCCTTCGGCTCAGGCAACGCGGTCCAATCGTTCACCGTCGCGGACCAGTTTCGCCAGGACCTCGGTGTTCCGACATGGGTGACCGGTCTGATTCTCGCTTCGTTGGTGGCGGCCGTGATTCTTGGCGGCATCCGCCGCATTGGACGGGTGACCTCGAAGCTGGTGCCCTTCATGGCCGCCACGTACGTGGGCTCCGCGTTCATCGTGCTCGTGATGCATATCGACCAGGTGCCCAGCACCCTCGCCCTAATATTCGCTTCGGCGTTCCAGCCGGCGGCCCAGATCGGTGGTTTTGCCGGCGGGACCTTCATCTTCATGCTCACCTGGGGCATCAAGCGCGGGCTCTTCTCCAACGAGTCCGGCCAGGGCTCGGCGCCGATCGCCCACGCCGCGGCCAAGACCGACGAGCCGATCCGCGAGGGCGTGGTGGCGATGCTCGGTCCGTTCATCGACACCCTGATCATCTGCACGATGACCGGCCTCGTGATCCTCGTTTCCGGCGTGTGGCAGGACAAACAGGAGCAGCAGCTGCTGGTCAACGAGCAGTCGGCGGTGGTCGCAATCGCCGCCGGGGCTGACGTCCAGGTCGACGGCGTAATCGACGAAAACAAACTGGCAACCGGCGAATACGACGTACGCGACGGCAGACCGGTTGGTTTCGCTCTGGTCCGGAACCACGCGCTGGTCGACGATGTGGAGCTGCTGATCGCCGACGACCCGGTCCTGCTGCGCAACCTCCGCTCGTTCACCGGCAGCATCGCCTTCGAATCGGAGGACGGCGGTAGGCTGGAAGATACGACCGTGCTCGCAGCCGACGGTGATGCCGCGAATGGGGTGCTCGTAATGCGCGGCAAGGCGATGCAGAACGGCTCGCCGCTGACCGCCTGGGCGTTCCGTGAAGGGCTCGGTAAGTTCGCGTTTGGCAACGGCCACCTGTTGGTGACCATGGCCGTTTTCTTCTTCGGCCTGTCGACCGCCATCAGCTGGTCCTACTACGGAGACCGGTCGATCCTCTACCTCGCCGGTCCGAGGTGGGTGGTGCCCTATCGGGTGGTGTTCTGCGTTGCTCATTTCCTGGGTGCCGTCTACTCGCTCGAGCTGGTGTGGGCTTTTGGAGACATGGCGCTGGGTCTGATGACGATTCCCAACTTGATCTCGATTCTCCTGCTCACCGGTCTGGTCAAGGGTTGGACCAGGGAGTACGTGGCCGAAGGCAAGCTCGAACCGCCGACGCTGTAACAAAACGGGGTAGTCGAATCGGCGAGGTTTCGATTTCCGACCATATGGCCGAATGCTCCACGTGAAAACATTCGGCAACTCAATCTCGACGACGCCCACCTGAATCCTGACACCCTGAGCAGATCGAGGCCACCTTTGACACCGGGCACCAGAACCCGAGTGTCGGTCGCGTCGAAATAACAGATCCGTCGTGCGCCATCTGAACACCAACGGCTCCGGATTCAGTCGGTAACGTCGATCTGCGTCACAATAAATTTCACAGAATTTCGGTCTCTCGGCTCCAATTCTTTGCAACTGATTCCTATTCACAATGGCAAACGATTTTGAGAATCAAAAGAAATTTAGGGCTCCTTGTTGACAACGAAGATTCAGCCGCCGTAGTGTGTAGCGGTTAAAAATGACGGTTAGTTTTTGTTACTGGTCTGATGGGAAATACCAAAGGAGGCCATGATGGGTAGGAGGGATGAGAGGTTAGGTGTGCCCGACGGTTCCCCCCAAGAGGAGGGTCTCGGCCGAAGGGATTTTGTAAAGGCTTGCATGATGGCCGCTGCCGCCGTCGGTCTTCCCGCGAGTGCGGGGCTGAAATGGGCGGAGGCAGCCGAGGCAGGTCTCAAGCCGTCGGTGATCTGGCTCCACTTCCAGGAGTGCACCGGGTGCACGGAGTCGCTGCTCCGTACCTCGAGTCCTGGAATCGCGGAGCTGATTCTCGACCTCGTCTCGTTGGACTACCACGAGACGTTGTTCGCCGCTGCGGGGTATCAGATCGAAGAGGCCCTGCACCAGGCGATGGAAGCGCATGCCGGCCAGTACGTGTGCGTGGTCGAAGGCGCGATTCCGAGAAAAGACGGCGGCATCTACTGTCAGATCGGTGGACGAACCGCGATCGATATTCTCGAGGACGTCGCCTCGAAAGCGGCCGCTGTGGTCGCCATCGGTTCCTGCGCCTCGTGGGGTGGAATTCCGTCGGCTGATCCGAATCCGACCGACGCCGTCGGTGCGCCGCAGATCCTCGAGGGGACCACGGTGGTCACGATTCCCGGTTGCCCGGCGAATCCTTACAACTTCCTCGGTACCGTGCTCCAGTTCGTGGCCTTGGGCAGCCTGCCGGCTCTCGACGACAAGGGCCGTCCGCTCTTCGCCTACGGGCGAACGATCCACGAGCACTGCCCGCGTCGCGCGCACTTCGACGCCGGTCGTTTTGCGCGCCAGTTCGGCGACGAGGGACACAGGCTCGGTTACTGCCTCTTTGCCCTCGGCTGCAAAGGACCGGAGACCCACGCCAACTGTTCGACTCTGAGCTTCGGTGAGATGCCGGACGCCTGGCCGATCGGTATCGGCCACCCCTGCTTCGGTTGCACCGAACAGGGTGTTGCGTTCCACAAACCGCTCCACCAGGAGGCGGCGCTGCCCGAAAACGCGGTACCGCCAATCCACCCCGACCATCGGACCAGTCCCTCCGCGGCTGCCGCAGGTGTCGCCGGTCTCGTCGGCGGCGCGGTGGTCGGCGCGGGGCTCATGGCGTCGAAGAAAATGGCGGAAGGGGGGAACGAGGAGGGGTCGTCATGACCATGGATCGACGAACTCTGCTGAAAGGAGCTGCCGCGGCAGGTGTTGGCGCCGCGGTCTCGACCGCCACCCGGGTCGAGGCCTCGACACGCCCGGTCGCGCCGCCGGATGCGGTTGGGATGCTTTACGACGCCACCCGCTGCATCGGTTGTCAGGCGTGCGTGACGGCGTGCAAGACGGCCAACAACATGCCGGGCAATCTCTACGATCCGCCCAACGACCTCAACGGCGACACCAAGAACATCATCAAGCTCTACGAGAGCGACGATGAGAAATCGTACATGAAGCAACAGTGCATGCACTGCATCGACCCCGGGTGTGTCAACGCGTGCATGATCGGCGCCTTGAAGAAGCGTGAATACGGCATCGTCACCTGGGACAAGGATCGTTGCATCGGCTGCCGCTACTGTCAGGTGGCCTGCCCTTATAACATTCCGAAATTCCAGTGGGATACGGCGATTCCGGAAATCGTCAAGTGCGAGCTGTGCAACCACATGCTGGCTCGTGGTGAGGAACCGGGATGCTGCCAGGCCTGCCCCAAGGAGGCGGTGATCTACGGCACCTACGAGGAGCTTCTGGCGGACGCCAGACAGCGCATCGCCGATCGCCCGGAGCGCTACTATCCGGCGGGTGATCCGCAGATCTTCGGCGACACCGAAGGCGGCGGTACTCAGGTGCTCTACCTGGCCGGTGTTGATTTCCAAAAGCTCGGTCTCCCGGATCTCGGCGACGAGGGAGTTGGAGTCCTGTCTCGGACCATCCAGCACGGGATCTATCAGGGCTTCATCGCGCCGGTCGCCTTGTACGGCGTTCGCGGGGCCGTAATCTGGCGCAACCGCCGCGCGGCAAAGAAGGGGGGCTCCGATGAGTGAGCACCGCGCTGAACCCGTTGGCGGTCCCGTCATCTTCAACCGATTCACCAAGTTCTTGGCGATATTTCTCGGTCTGTGGGTGCTGATCCTGGCCTACCGATTCGCGACTGGAATCGGCACGGTCTCGGGTCTCACCGACGGCTACCCGTGGGGCATCTGGATCGCCTTTGACGTCGTCACCGGCACCGCGCTGGCGTGCGGCGGCTACGCGATCGCGATCCTCGCCTACATCCTCAACAAGGGCAAGTACCACCCGCTGGTACGGCCTGCGCTGCTGACCAGCGCTCTCGGCTACTCCATGGCCGCCCTGGCGATCGTCATCGACGTCGGCCGCTGGTGGGGGATCTGGCGCATTCCGTTGGGTGGTTTTCCGGATATGGGGAGCTACAACTGGAACTCGGCGCTGCTCGAGGTGGCGCTGTGCGTCATGGCATACGTCGGTGTTCTGTGGATCGAGCTCGGTCCCGCATTCCTCGAAAAATGGGAGGCCACTTCCAAAAACTCGGCCCTCGTGGGCTTCGCAAAATTTGGCCTCAAGTTCTACGACAAAGCGCTGATCTGGATCATCGCCCTTGGCGTGCTGCTGCCCACCATGCACCAGTCGTCCCTGGGCACGTTGATGCTCCTCGGCGGTCATAAGCTGCACGGCCTGTGGAGCACCGGCTGGATCCCGCTCCTCTATCTCATTTCCTGCATCGGTATGGGCTATGCGGTGGTGGTGTGGGAGTCGGCGGTGTCGAGCAAGGTCTTCAAGCGCGAGCGAGAGGACAGCATGCTGATTTCGCTCTCGGGTGCGATGGTCGTGGTCCTGGGTCTGTACCTGCTGCTCCGGTTCGCAGATATCGTCATCAGTGGCAAGACCATGCTCATGTTCACCTCGGGCGTGCTGAGCATTATGTTCTGGCTCGAGATCGCTCTCTTCGCCATTCCAATGGTGATGTTGATGCGGGCAAAGGACCGGGCGAACTTCGCCACCATCTTCAAGGCATCGATGCTGATCATGCTCGCAGGCGGGCTCTATCGCTTCGATAGCTACCTGACAGCATTCAACCCGGGAGAAGGCTGGTCGTACTTCCCGACGACCCTCGAGCTGTTGATCACGCTCGGCGTGATTTCGTTCGAGATCTTCCTCTATATTTTCATTGTTAAACGCTACCCGATCCTGAGCGGCACCCGCGCCGCACAGGTTCCTGCATATGAAGGGAGGGCCTGATGGCCAGAACCATCACTGTTGACCCGATCACTCGCATCGAGGGTCATCTGCGCATCGACGTCGAGGTCGACCGGGGCAAGGTGCAAAACTCCTGGTCCTCGGGTCAGATGTGGCGCGGCATCGAGAAGATCCTCGAGGGCCGCGATCCGAGAGACGCATGGGTCTTCACCCAGCGCATCTGCGGTGTGTGCACGACTGTGCACGCGATCGCTTCGGTGCGCTCGGTGGAGAACGCGCTCCAGATTAATCCACCGCTCAACGCGCAGCTGATTCGTAATATTTTGATTTCAGCGCACGCGCTGCACGACCATATCGTCCACTTCTACCACTTGTCGGCACTCGACTGGGTAGACGTGGTGTCGGCGTTGAAGGGCAACCCACGCACCACGGCACGCCTTGCCGAGTCCCTGTCCCCGTGGCCGGGGAACGGCGAAAAAGACCTGGCCGCGGTCAAGGCGAAGTTGGCCGATTTCGTCTCCAAGGGCCAGCTCGGCATCTTCACCAATGGTTATTGGGGTCACCCGGCGATGGACCTGCCGCCGGATGTCAATCTGCTGGCGGTGTCCCACTACCTGCAGGCACTCGAGGTCCAGAAGACGGCCAACAAGGTCGTGACCCTGCTCGGTTCCAAGACGCCGAACATCCAGAACCTCGCTGTTGGTGGCGTGGCCAACGCCATCAACCTCGATAACCAGGCGACGCTCAACATGGCGAAGCTTTACCAGATCAAGGGCTATCTGGAAGAGGTCAAGACCTTCGTCGACCAGGTCTACTTCCCGGACGTGGCCGCGATTGGCGCCATGTACGCCCCGTGGCTCGGCTACGGCGCGGGCGTTACCAATTACCTGTCGGTTCCCGACATGCCGCTCAACACGGAAGGGACCGAGTTCCAGATGCCGGGCGGCGTGATCATGAACGCCGACCTCGGGTCCTTCAAGCCGATCACCTCGTTCAACGACGAGCTCTTCCGCGACAACGTTGCCGAGAGTATCGCCCACTCGTGGTACGACGGCGACTGGCAGAAGCACCCGTGGGAAGAGGACACCGTACCGGCGTACTCCGAGTACGACTACGAGGGCCGCTATTCCTGGGTCAAGGCGCCGCGCTTCGACGGCAAACCGATGCAGGTGGGACCGCTCGCGCAGGTGCTGGCAGGACTCGCTGCCGGCGACGAAGCGACCACCAGGCATGCGGTCGCTTTCCTCGATCTGGCGGGCTCGGTGGCTGGTGCCAAGCTGACTCCGGCAGTCCTGCACTCGACGCTCGGACGCCACGCGGCACGAGCCATCCGTTGCAGGGTCATCGCAGAGCAGGCTCTGAGCCACTGGGAGGCACTGGTTGGGAACATCGCCACCGGCGACACCGAGATCTTCACCCCATTCGAATTCCCGAAGGGAGAGATCCAGGGCTTTGGATTCCACGAGGCGCCGCGCGGCACACTGTCGCACTGGTGCGTGATCGAGGACGGTACGATCAAGAAATACCAATGCGTGGTGCCTTCGACCTGGAACGCCGGGCCGCGTGACGGTGCCGACCAGATGGGGCCGTACGAGGCCTCGCTGATCGGAAACCCGATCGCCGATCCCGATCGCCCGCTCGAGGTGCTGCGGACAATCCACTCGTTCGATCCGTGTCTGGCCTGTGCGATCCACACCCACGATCCGGATGGGAATGAGAGGTCGAAGGTCAGAGTGTTGTAGGAAGTCTGAATTCGGAATTCTGAATTCGGAATTGTCATCTCAATTCCCGGCCGGGAGCCCCGCTCCCGGCCCTTTTCTTTTTCCATTCTGCGCTTCTTGCCACCGGCGGTGCGGATTCCAGCAGGTGGGGTGGGGCATTCCGAATTCCGAATTCCGAATTCACCACAGTGATTTTCCTACCCAACAGCGTCCCGCTCTGGCATTATCACCGAATGACTGACGTGAAACCCATCCGCATACTTGGTGTCGGCAACGTGCTCTGTACCGACGACGGCCTCGGGCCCTACGCCATCAAGGTCCTCGAAGCACAGTTCGAATTCCCCGAAAGCGTCGAGGTAATCGATGTCGGCACGCCTGGACTCGATTTCACGCCCTATCTCTCCGATGCGCGAATGGTCATCGTGCTCGACACCGTAAAAGGCGAGGAGGCCGCCGGCACCTTACGCCTGCTCCGCGATCGGGAGATCGTCGCCAAGCCGCCTCCCTCCCGAATGAGCCCTCATGAGCCAGGACTCCGCGAAGCCCTGATGGCGACCGAGTTCTCGGATAGCAGCCCGGAGGAGATCCTCCTCGTCGGCGTCGTGCCGGAGAGCACCGACCAGGGCACGAAATTGACTGACGCTGTCAGGTCCGCAGTCCCACAGGTCGTGGACACGGTAGTGGCTGAGCTCGAGAGGGTTGGGCGCCCGCCGGCGCGGCGCGACCCACCGGCCGATCTCGATCTGTGGTGGGAGTGATCAGCCTGCATATCTCACCACGTCGCATTGCGAGGTCCGCAAGATGTCGTGAGATGTGGCGTTTTCGACCTGAGGGGCGCGGAGCGCGTACTTGCGGTACGTCGAGCACCCCGAGGCGAGAAAACGTTGCAGATTGCGGCATATCGCGGACCGCAGTAGGGAGGTGGTGAGATATGCTGGCGAAGATGCACCTTACCGAGACGCACGAACGGATCCTGGTTTTCCTCATTTCTCTTCACAGCATCATCGTCGGCATCATGCTCTTGTTTTTTGGGGAGTGGGCGGTGCGCTTCGCCGGTTGGGCCGGCGCCGACCCGATCTTTTTCATCTGGCAGGCTGGCGTGTTCCACTTCGTTCTCGTGGCGGGTTACGTGGTGGAGTACTCCCGCCATCGCTCCATATCGTTGTTGGTGATCGCAAAGACCACCGCGTTTGTGTTTTTGGTCGGTGGATCACTGCTTGCTGACACTCCATGGTCGGTATGGTTTTCTGGCATTTTCGATGGCGCCATGGCGCTCACCGCATTCCTCGTCCACCGAGCAGTGACGCGAAACTCGACCGGCTAATAATTCACCACCAAGGCACCAAGGACACCAAGAGAACCATTTGAGTGGGATCTCTGATGCCAGAGTTCCCGGTTTGCTGGTGCCGCACGGTCTGGACAACCGAAACAAGTAAGATCAGAAAAACTAACTGGTGAAGCCTTGGTGGTTCATAGGGGCGGGCGGGCGGTAAACCCGAAATCCGAAATCCGAATTTCCTTCGG
>Ga0255045_10000216_pt1 | contig 12493 bp, 10 predicted proteins | sample BC1_12_23_MG_FD_183652 | JGI IMG/M metagenome (GOLD analysis project Ga0255045, IMG submission 183652) | Seawater microbial communities from Strait of Georgia, British Columbia, Canada - BC1_12_23 | ecosystem: Environmental > Aquatic > Marine > Strait | place: Canada: British Columbia...
TGTTGCCGTCGAGCTTGATGTAGTTGAGGTCGAACTTCGAGGCCTCGACCTCGAGCGGCTCCTCCTCGTAGATGTCGCGCATCTCGGCGATGTCCTTGTGCCGATAGAGCGAGGCATCGTCAACATTCATCTTGGCGTCGAGGGCGATCACCCGTCCGTCGGTGGTGGTCACCAGCGGGTTGATCTCGAGCAACGAGGCATCGGTTTCGGTGTAGGCGTTGGCCAGGGCGTGCATGAATTTTGTTCCCGACTTGAAGGCGTCGCCAGAAAGCCCGAGCCCGAAGGCGAGCTTGCGGCTGAGATAGGGGTGGAGGCCCACATCGGGGTCGAAATGCGCTTTGAGGATGGCGTCGGGGTTTTCGGCCGCAACCTCCTCGATTTCCATGCCTCCGAACTGAGAGGCCATCATTGCCGGGAAACCTTCGCTGCGGTCGAGGACCACGCCCAGGTACAGCTCGCGATCGATCGGCAGAGCTTCCTCGATAAGCACGGTACGAACCAGTTTGCCCTCGGGCCCGGTCTGCTTGGTGACCAGGGTCATTCCGAGGATCTCATTCGCCAGCTTGACCGCCTCGTCCGGGTTGTCGGCGAGTTTGACGCCACCGCCCTTGCCGCGACCGCCGGCGTGGATCTGGGCCTTGACGACGACCCGGCCGCCGAGCTCTTCGGCCGCCGCCCGTGCCGCCTCGGGCTCGGTGATGACAATGCCGCGCGGCACAGGGACCCCGTGGCGGGCCAACACCTCTTTGCCTTGATATTCGTGGATCTTCATGTCTCCTCCTTGGGTTCCGCCCGCACGCGGGGTGCGAACGGCTCGGCTATTGTGCACCCGATTTCACAAGCTCGCAAGTGTGAGATAAACTGAGAAATAGGATCAATTGAATAAGGGGTTCTACATGGTCGAGCCCAGAGAATTACTGGGTCTGATTCCTCACGGTCTCTACCTGATCGGCGTGCAAACCGAGTCGAGGCGGTTTCTCTATACCGGATCGTGGCTCACCCAGGCGTCGTTTGAACCGTGTCTCATTGCCACCGCAGTCCGTCGCACCCACGAAGGCCACGAGCTGATCCACGAGGCTGGAGCGTTCACAGTCAGCTTCCTCGGCACGGGTCAGCTCGATCTCGCGCGGGTCGGTTTCGGCAACCCGGAAGATCGTTTCGAGGGGCTGGATTGGAAGAACTGTCCGGAGATCGGGGCGCCGGTGGTGCTCGACGCGCTCGGCTATATCGGATGCCGGGTCGTGCACTGGGTCGAGTGCGGCGATCACGATATCGTCGTTGCGGAGGCCGTCATCGCCGAAAGCTTTCGCGAAGGCGACCTCCTCAACATCCACGACACGCCGTGGACGTATTCGTAAACCCGCGTCCGAGTCCGTGCCCGTGTCCGAACGACTTGTAGGGGCGGGACCTGTCCCGCCCATGCTCGTTTCTGTATCCGAAACCTTTGTGGTGCGGGCGTCCCGCCCGCACGATTCCACTGTCATCGAAGATGTGCGGCCGAGACGGCCGCACCACAATAGGGCGGCACGGGTGCCGCCCCTACAGCGAAATGGAGCGTCCCTCAAAAACCGCCCGGGCCAAAACCCGAGACTTGCCACTTCTTGAGATGATCACACTCGCCCATACGCACGTTTGAAACGCAAAGACGCAAAGAAGGCGCAAAGATATTTTTTTGTTTTCTTGGCGTACTGTCTTTGCGCCCTTCGCGTCTTCGCGGTCACAAAGTCGCTAGGGCCGGTCCCAGCACCTCAAGAGCCAGTAGCCCATGACCAAAAAGAAGGGTGGGTGGGCGGAAATTCGAAATCCGAAATCCGAAATTGGAAACGCCCGGGCCGAAGCCCGGGCGGTGCTGTTGATAAGACGTTGTCGCTATTCGACAATCGGCTCGAGGGTCATCGGGTCGCGCAGCGGCACGTTTTTGATCTCGCCGAAGTCGGTGAGTCTGGCGTCGTGCTCGGGATGGCCCTTCATGATCTCCTCGATGTTGCCGACGACCAGCATGATCATCGTGTCGGGGTCGAGGTTCTTGTTCATGGCCTTTCTGGCGTCCTCGGCGTCGACCGCGGCGATGTTGTCGCGGTACCCGACCCAGTAGGAATGATCTCGGCCCAGGATTTCGTCGACGGCGTATGTGCCGGCGATCTGGGCGGCCGAGGCGAAGCGACGCGGGAAGGTCTCGATGAACGAGGCCTTTGTTGTCCGTATCTCCTCCTCGGTGGCATCGGCGGTCCGCATGGATTCCAACAGCCCGAAAAAGATCTCCGCTGCGTAGGCGCAGGTCGAGGACTTCGATTGATAGAAGGCGCGGAAGGAACCGGGAATGGTGACCGAAAACCCGAGGCTGGAGAACGCACTGTAGGCGAGGCCTTCATCCGAGCGGATGCGCTTCATCATGCGGGCGGTGAAGCCGTAGCCACCGAGGATGTCGTTGCCGACCATCAACGGGAACTGGTCTGGGTAGCCTTCCTTGAAACCCGGGCGGCCAATGCTGACGCGGCCCTGGTTGACGTCGGCCTTGTTGACGACGTAGACCCCCGGCTCGGGGGAGTGGTCCGGTTGAGGGATTGCGGGTAACGGCTCGGACAGCGGATCGAGGGAGCCGACGGTCTTGTTGAGCAACGCCTCCATCTCGGCGGGGTCAAAATCGCCCGCCACCGCCACCACGAGGTTGCCCGACCGCACGAGCGAATTCACGAACTCTCTGCAATCCGTGGCTGTGATCGCCTCGACGGAGGCCTGGGTGGAGAGCCGATTCTGCCAGTAGTCGTCACCGAAGATGAGGCGGTTCCACTCGCGGTCCTCGATGTCTTCCGTGTCGTCGTTGCGCTGCTTCATCGCCTGCAGGCGGTTTTCCTTGGCCTTGTCGAAGCGGTCCATTTGGAAACGAGGCTTTGTGAGGACATCCATAAAGATCGTCATCGCCGCCTCGAGATCCTTGGAAAGCACGTTGAGGCTCACAGAACCGATGACGTCGCTGATGTTGGTGCCGAGATTCGCCGCCAGGAAATCGAGCTCCTCGTCGAGCTCCTGTGCGGTGCGCTCGCCGGCGCCACCGGTGCGCCATGCCGCGGAAGTGATACCGGCCAGACCCTCCTTGCCCGCGGGCACGAGGTAGCGGCCGCCGTGGAAGTAGACTGTGATATCGACCAGCGGAAATTGGCTGTCGCGTTTGGCGTAGACGGGGGTTCCGTCCGAGAGCTCGAAGCGGAGTGAATCGGCGTCGGGCACGTCAAAGGTCAGCTCGGCGTATTTCAGCTTCTCGGGGCGATTGGGGATGTCGGCCGCAAATGTCGTGATTGCGGCGATCAAAACGAGAAAAATCGTCAGGGTCGTTGTGTGTCGCATCTCACTCCTCCTCTCCGGCGGCGGCTCGGAGTTCTTCGATCCGCTCGGTCGCCTTCTTGATGATCAGCTCGATCGCCGGCTGGAACTCGGGTGGGGCCTGGGCTTTCATGGCCTGCATTTGCTGCAGCCCCTGCTCGAGCTCGGCCGGGTCCTCGACCAGGGCGATCTGCGCCAGGGCCTGTTTGGCCATCGCCTTTGCCTGTCCAGTAAGTGCGGCCAGCTCCGGATCCTCCTCCGAACCCTCCTTGCGGAAGTACCAGAGGACATTCCTGCCGGTGTCGGTGAAATAGGTGTTGGCGATCCGTTGCACGTCCTCGGTCGTCACCGCCTGGATCTTCGCCGACGACTCATTGAGGAACCGCCAGTTGTCCAAGACATCCACAAACAGGAGCTGCAAAACGAGGTAGGGGTTGGACTGCAGGGTGCGGAAGGAGTCCGCCAACGCCTGGTTCTTGACCTTTTGCAGCTCGCGGTCGGGAACGGGCTCGTTCTTGAGAAGCTCGATTTCGGCCAGCAGCGCTTCCTCGACGAGCTGGTGGTCAACCCCATCGGCGAGCTCGGCGCCGATCTCGAGGGAGCCGCCGTATTTCAAGACAGGGTGGGTAGAGTACGGCTCACCGGTGGCGAGCTGGTTCGCCTCGACCAACGATTTATAGAGCCTGCCGGTGCGCCCCGAAAGGACCGCGCTCATCACTTCGAGAGCACTGAGGTCTTTATGAGCGAACGGCACCGTGTGCCAACGGATCTGGACCGACGGGTTGGTGTCGGCCCTGGCGGTCATCCGCCGCTCGGCGAGCTGTTCGATCTCCTCGGTGACCATGGGAGGCGGAGGTGTGTCGCCACGGGGGATCCGACCGAAGTACTTCGTGGCCAAGGCGAGCGCTTCCTCGGAGTCGAAATCGCCGACCATCGCCACGGTGATGTTGTTGGGCGCGTAGTAGGTCGAAAAGAACTTCAACGCCTGATCGCGGGTAATCGATTCGACGTCAGACGGCCAGCCGACAACCGGGTGTTTATAGGGCAGCGAGCCCCAGAACATGAAGTCGAACTGTTCTTCGTATTTGGCGACGGGGTTCGACTCTGTTCGTACGCGCCGCTCCTCGCGTACCACATCTCGTTCGGTGTAAAACTCGCGCAGGACCAGGTTCAGCAGTTGCTCCGAGTCCATCCAGAACCACAGCTCGAGCTTGTTGGCGGGGACCGTGACGTAGTAGAGGGTTCCATCCTCCCAGGTACCGGCATTCTGTCCAGACGCCCCCGCTTCGGTGTAGATCTGGTCGAACTCGTCCTTGACGATGAGCTCCTTCTGCTGCTCCTGGAGAGTTTTCATCTTTTCGCGCAGCTCGGCCAGGTGCTCGGTCTGGTTTTCCGGCAGATAGATGCTGCCATTGATCTCACCGTGGCGTTTGGCCTCGCGCATGACCTCGTACTCGGTCTCCATCTTGAGGCGGATCTCGTCGAGCTGGGCCATGATCTCGGTTTCTTTTTCGTAATCCGAGGTGCCGATGATACGGCTGCCTTTGGAGAACATGTGCTCGAAGAGATGGGCGATGCCGGTGGTGCCGACCTCTTCGTTGACTGAACCTGCGTGGGCGACCCAGCCCACCGATACGGTTGGGCTTTCGTGGCGCTCCACCATCAGGAGCTTCATTCCGTTGTCCAGGAAGAACTCCTTGACGGGAACGTTGGCTTCTTGTGCGATAACTGGGAGGCTGCACAACAGGGCAGCCATCGCCATCAGGGCGATCGTCGATCGTCGCCGAAGACTCATTGCCTGGCTCCTTCCGTCTATGTCTCGAGTGTTTGTTGCATTTTTGAAATCTGGTCTTCCGTGGTCGATGAGCGAGTCGGTTGCTGGGTAATTCGATAAACCCGCGAACAACGCGCGCAGATGATACTACGGCGCAGGACTGTTCGGGTTTCTCGGCCTAGGCAGGAGCTGTTAGCTATTAGCTCTTAGCAATTAGCTCATCGCAAGCCGCGAAGCGGCGACAGATACATAGCCTGGGGCGTGAGCCCCAGGATTCCAGCCCTCATATATTCATAAGCCGCGGAGCGGCGACAGATGTCCGGACAGGAGGACTGCGGCTTACGCCGCAGCCGAAAATCTGTCGCCCCTCAGGGGCTTTCTTCCTTTTTTCGTTCGTACCCTGGGGCTCACGCCCCAGGCTAAATATCTGTCGCGCATCCGGCGCTCCGTTCAGTCATCAGCTTGGATTTCTCCACACTCTCTGTGCCCTGCGATGAGCTGACTGCTGATAGCTGACGGCCGACAGCTCATGGCCAATAGACTGAGGCCGGCCAAATCAACGTCTGGACAGTGGAGGCGGAGGATTGTACGGTGGCGGTCTCGGAGGCGAATTTGAAGGACCTGCTGCTGGCGCTGGACGTGGGAAACACCAACACCGTGGTCGGGCTCTTCGAAGGCGACAAACTTCGCACCCATTGGCGTTTGACGACCCACGCCGAGCGCACCGCCGACGAGGTGGGGATGTGGCTTCACCAGCTCTTGCGGTGGGACCAGGTGAGAGTCGACGATCTCACAGACGTTGCGGTCTCCTCTGTGGTGCCGCCGATGGACCCGCGGCTCGCCGAGGGGGTCCGACGTTATCTCGACAAGGAGGCCTTCTTTGTCGAACCCGGGATTCGCTCCGACATGCCCCTCAGCGTGGATGCGCCGCAGGAGCTCGGCGCCGATCGTCTGTGTGACGCCGTGGCAGCCTATGCCGAGCACGGCGGGCCGTGCCTGGTGCTCGATTTCGGAACCGCCATTACCTGGGAAGTGGTTTCGGCCGAGGGCGAGTACCTGGGCGGTGCGATCGCCCCGGGCCCTGGCGTTACTGCCGACGCCCTCAGCTCGAAGACGGCCAAGCTGCCGAGCGTCGCCATGGAACCGCCGCCGCGGGTCATCGGCAAGGGCACGGTGGACAGCATCCAGTCGGGGCTCTTCTACGGTTACCTCGGGCTGATCGAAGGGGTGACCCGCCGCATGCTCGACGAGCTCGGTGATGCGACAGTGGTTGCTACGGGTGGTCTCGCTCAGGCATTTGCGAGCCACACCGATCTGATCCAACACGTCGAGCCGGATCTCACGCTGCATGGACTCCGTATCTTGTGGCAGCTCAATCGAGGGGAGGCTGGTTGACCGCATCGGCGATGAAGGAGGAGACGCGCCAGAAGATCCGCACGCGGGTCGAGGAAAAGCTGCGGCCTCTCACCCTGCCCAACTTCATCACCTTGACGCGGATGGCGATGGTGCCGTTCTTTGTGCTCGCGGTGTGGGAACGCGATTTCAGCCTCGCCCTCTGGATCCTCATCATCGCCGGCCTCACAGACGCCTTCGACGGCTACCTCGCGCGGCGGATGGACATGCAATCGCTGATCGGCGCCTACCTCGACCCCATCGCCGACAAGATGTTGATCACCGTCGCCTACATCGCCCTCACCATTCCTCTGGGTCAGGAGGTCGTAATACCGCTGTGGCTGACGATCCTGGCGTTGTTCAGAGACTTCGTGATCATGCTGATGGCCGGGGTGCTCTACATCGTCGAGGGCCTGCGTGAGTTCCCGCCCTCACCGCTCGGGAAGGCGACGACCTTTTCACAGGTTGTGACGATCGCGGTGGTGTTGCTGGCAAACGTGATCGTGGTCCCGTGGTGGATCCCCGAAGCCTGCTTCTACGGCTCCTTCGGTCTGGTTATCGTTTCGGCCTTCAACTATATCTACCGGGTCAGTCGCTTCGTCGACGAGGCCCGCCTCGCGCGCGAGCAGGCAGGCGATGAGGAGGAGTGAGCACCCGCCCGCCCGGGCAGACGGCTTTTCGGGTTCCCCCGCCCACCCACCCACCCACGGCTATATGGGCCGCCCACCCGCCCTCGCTGCAGACGGCTCTACGGGTTCCGCCGCCCGCCCGGGCAGGCGGCTATTCGGGTTCCCCCGCCCACCCAACCACGGCTATTCGGCACAGACTCCTGACCAAGCCGACGCCTCGCCCGAACGTCCCGCCGTAATGCCGTATAGCCGCATAGCCGTGATGCCGTTCAATCCCAGGTCTCACGAAGCAATCGGCAGGCGCCATGCGCTAGGTGATTGTCTCCGGGGGCGTGAACACCGGCATGACTCCGTTGAGCACTCTGATCACGTCGCGGGCGATGGTCTTCTCCTCGTTGGTGGGGACAACCAGAACACGTACCCGTGACTCGTCACTCGAGATTTCGGCCGAGCTTTCAGTGGCAGCCGCATTGCGGTCCCGGTGGAGCTCGATGCCCATGAACTCGAGCCCCTCGAGCGCCGCTTCGCGGACCTCTGGGGATCGTTGGCCGATGCCGCCGGTGAAGAAGACGGCGTCGACCCCACCCATGGCGGCCGCATAGGCGGCGAGGTACTTCTTGATGCGGTAGGCGAACATCCGGAAGGCGACGTCGGCGCGGTCATGGCCTCCAGACCGGGCCTCGATGAGCTCGCGCATGTCTGACGACACGCCCGATACGCCGTAAAGTCCGGAGTGCTTGTTGAGCATGGTATTGACCTGGTGCAGGGTGAGCTCCTCCATCGCCATCAGCCAGGGGATGATTGCCGGATCCAAGTCCCCAGACCGGGTGCCCATGATCAGGCCCTCGAGCGGGGTGAAGCCCATCGATGTGTCAATGCTCTTGGCATGATCGACCGCGGCCAGCGAGCAGCCGTTTCCGAGATGGACGCTGATGAGCTTCTTGTCCTCTCGCTGCCAGTCGAGGATCTGGCAGCCGCGGAAGGTGACGAATCGGTGTGAGGTGCCGTGGAAGCCGTACTTCCGCAGATGGTGCTTCTTGTAAAGCTGAAATGGGATCCCATAAAGGAACGCGTGGGCCGGCATTGTCTGGTGGAAGGCGGTGTCGAAAACCGCGATGTGCGGGATTTCAGGCATTGCGGCGTGTGCGGCGTGATAGCCACGCAGGTTGGGGGGGTTGTGGAGCGGGGCAAGCACCGAACAGGCTTCGATATTTTCTACCACCTCGGGGGTGATCAGCACTGACGACGCGAAGGCCTCGCCGCCGTGCACGACGCGGTGACCGACTGCGCCTATATCTTCCACCGATTCCAGGATGCCGTGTTCGGGGTCAACAAGGATGCGTAGCACCCACTCGATGGCGGTACGGTGCTCGAGAATCTCCCGGTAGTCCTGGTAGGGCTTGCGGTCCGGTACCTCAAGCAGCAGGCGCGAGTCCGACAGCCCGATCTTTTCGACCTGGCCGACCGCCAGCGTCAGATCCTTGTGGGCGTTCATCCGCTCGAGGTCGGTCTCGATGATCTGGAACTTGACCGAAGAAGACCCACTGTTGAGGACGAGGATTTTCATGGTGATCTCCGTTGGGCGAACTCTTTAGTCCGCAAAATCCATGAGGTTTCTGCTGCGACCACAGATCTGCAGCAATCTGCGGCGTCTTCTCCCGTCGGGCTGCTCAACGTACTTTCGAGTACGCCTCCGCGGCCCTCAGGTCGAAAACACCACATCTCACTACACCTCTGCGGTCTCGCCACGAAACCTCATGAATAATGCGGACTATCCGAGGCCCGGCCTGTCGTCCGGCAGGCGATCCGTCCGTCTGCCGTTTTCGTCGTATTCGAAGAAGCCACGCCCGGTCTTTTTACCATGGAGGCCGGCTCGCACCAGACGTTTGAGGAGAGGGCAGGGCCGGAAACGGGGCTCGCCGCTCTCGTGGTGGAGATGTTTCATCCAATTGAGTACCCGGTCGAGACCGGTGCGATCGGCCCACTCGAGGGGACCGATCCGGAACTCGAAGCCCATCTTCATGGCGAGGTCAACCTCGGCGGCTTCGGCCACGCCTTCCATCACCACGTGCATCGCCTCGTTGACCAGCGGCAGGAGCACGCGGGTAGTGACAAAGCCGGGCATTTCGAAGACCTTGATCGGGATTTTCCCAAGCAGGCGTGCAAACTCGATCGCCCGTTCGTAGACCTCTTCCGTCGTCAGCTGGCCACGGACGACCTCAACCACCCGGGTGGTCGTGACCGGGTACAGGAAGTGCATCCCGAGGATTCGTTCCGGGCTGGTATTCTGGGCGGCGAGCTCGGTGATCGAAAGGGTCGATGTGGTCAACACGATCGGGTGGTCGGCCGGCATTCGTTTGTCGAGCTCGCGCAGGATCTGGCGTTTGAGGCCGAAGTCCTCCTGAACGGCCTCGAGCGCGAGGTCGCAATCGGTGGCGCAGTCGAAGTGGGTGACCCAGGTGATTCTGGACAGGATGGCCTTCTTTTCGGAGCCGGTGAGGGCAAACCGCTCGATCGAGTGATCGAGCGACCGCTCGAGCTCTGTCTGAGCGCTCTTGACGGCCTCCGCCGAAACCTCTTTGAGATAGACATTGATGCCTTCCTGGCCGACCTTGATGGCGAGGGACCGCCCCATCATCCCTCCGCCGACTATCGCAATGCGGTGCAGCTCCCAACTCATGGGGGCGAGTGTAGCAGAAGGGAGGCATCACGGTATTTATTTGTGCAAAAATTCACAAAGCCTTTACTGAGATGATTTCACCCCAATCTCTGGAGGGTGTATGATGGCAGTATGAGACGGATTCTCGTCATATTCGTTGTTTTCCTCGCGACGCTCTCCAGTTCTGTCTTGGGCGCCGAGACGGAACAGGAAATACCGGTATTCCCAAACATCGCATTCACGTCACTCGATGGTTCGAGGCAGCTCGATCTCGAATCCTTCAGGGGGCGCCCAGTGCTGGTGACGTTTTGGGCGAGCTGGTGTGGACCGTGTCGCCAGGAGCTGCCGGAACTCCAGAGGCTCTCCGCCGAATTGGCGGACAAAGGTTTTGCCCTCATAACCATCAACACGGACCAGTCGGCCATCGTCGGCGCGCGTTACCTGCAGAAGTACAATATCGATGTTCCGGTCTTCCGGATGGATCAAAGGACGCTTCTCCAGTTGGGAGTGAATGCGTTGCCGACCAACCTCCTGCTCGACCGCGAGCGACGCCCAGTTCTGATCCAGCGTGGATACTCCCCGGAGGTGCCGACAAAGATTCGCCGCCTCGTTCTTGCGATGGACGATGCCCCGGTGGGGCCGAGCGAGCAGTCTGGCCCGTGATGGGAGGACGCCGCGGCGGTTCGATCCTCGCGCTGCTCGCGGCGCTCGCGTGCGTCGGTTGGGGCGGCACAACCGCTCGGCATGTGGCCTGGACTGCGGTGGATTTCTTTCCTCCGGATATCGCGCGCCAGGTCCGCAAGTACCACAAGCGATTCGATGCCGGCATCTCGCGCGGTCTCAGCGCGCCGCCCGCGTGGCGCGCGGGCCCGCCGGGAAGCCTGCCGAAGGCGCTCGACTCCCAGATACGCCGCTGTGCGGCCGATCTGCGGAAACCTGTGCCGCTCGAGGATCTGGTGGAACAGATCGGCGTGCTGGCGGTGATGGTGCTCGATGCCAATGACCCGCTGGCGGTGATCCACGAGGATGAACGGGAGGCGGAGTACTCGAAAGGTTACCGGAGCTATGTGGACTCGATCCTCAACCGCGTACGGCTCGTCTACTACGGCCAGGACCGGGCACTCATTACCGGTGGCGCTGTCGATTCGACGGTGGCGGCGGCCCTGGCCCGTAGCGATTCGCTTTACTCGTTCGTTGGCGAGGAGTTCTACCGCACCGGTCAGCTCCGCGACTGGCGCACCCTCGACGATCGCTCGGTGACCTTTGGGGTCGCTGGCGTGTCCCTGTCGCGTGCCCTCACCGATTTGGCGAACCTGGTCGCATTTATTTGGCACCAGGGTGGCGGCCAGGTGCCGACCCCCCAACCGACTCCGCTTGGTCATGTAGGACCGACGATCACAAGCACCCTCGACGGCGGTTTCCCCGAACGCGATGAGCCCGGTCGCGGCATCCCGGCTATGCCGAAGTCCAACATCACGTTGCCTCCGCCCTGACCGCCCACCCTCAGGGCTATGCGGCTATGCGGCTATTCGGGCCACCCACCCGCCCAACGGCAGTGCGGGCCAGCGGAAAGTGCCGTAAAGCCGTCTTGCCGTATAGCCGTACAGCCTCGTGCCCATACGATAAACTGGATTCATGACCCAGGACTACACCCCCATCGGACCGTCCACGCCCCAGGCTGATACTCAACAAACTGGCGATAGCAGATCCTCCTCCCGGCAGAAATGGCTGATCGTCGGGTGTGGGGGCTGTGCAGTGATCGTCGCCCTGGTTGCGGTCTTTGGTGGCTGGGGATTGATGCGGTTCGGTCTCGGTGTGTTCGCCGACGAAGTCGAGAACGACCTCCGCTCTAACCCGGTCATCATCGAACACATCGGCCGCTTCGAGGAGTTTGATCTCGACCTCGGCGCCAGCATCGCGTCGGAAGGGAACGAGGATTTCGTCTTCCGCGTCAGCGGCACCAAGGGTTCGGGCCTCATCACCGCGACCTGCGTGACCAACGACGCCGGCATCGAGGAGGCCGTCGCCGGTACGATCCAGCTCGAATCCGGCGAAACGCTGGATCTGTTTCCTGAGGTGGAAGATTCCGACCCTGTGGAGGAATTCGCCGACAAGCCGGAGACCGTCGACGAGTCGAATTGAATGCCGAGCAGGTTGTGAACGACATTAGGTGGCGCCTTGATGGGCGTGATCGCGTTTTTCTCAGTGCGCACTCTCCGTGAGAGCCCCCTCTGACGATGTTTGGCCCCTTACGGCACCAGGGCTGAGATTATCAGTGTCCAAAATCGTCAGAGACGGCACGTCCGGTCGAAGCGCTGTTCTCTGATCGAGCTACCTGTCCCACCTCAGGCCCCAAGCCTCAGGCCTCAGGCCGTCAAACTGCTGTTGCCCAGGCCTTGCCTTGTTTGCGGATTCCGCTTTCCATGGTGCTCAGAAAGCGCGACCTGAGCTGCTTGGAGAGGAGGGCCCTCTTGACCGGTGGCAGCTTGAGGAATCCACCGACCAATCCGCGGAGAAAGGCCTGGCTGCCGCTCGATGGATTGTCGAAAAGCTGGTACTGGAGCGTGCCGCGGTCGAGGGCCGAGAGGATGACCCTGTGGAACGTTGACTCGGGTGGGATGACCCGCTGGTTCCGTTCGTCGAGCATCATGGCACCGGTGGTGCAAGCGGTGGCGCACACTCCGCAGCCGAGGCAGAACTCCTGGTCAATTTCAGGTT
>Ga0255045_10000217_pt1 | contig 12464 bp, 6 predicted proteins | sample BC1_12_23_MG_FD_183652 | JGI IMG/M metagenome (GOLD analysis project Ga0255045, IMG submission 183652) | Seawater microbial communities from Strait of Georgia, British Columbia, Canada - BC1_12_23 | ecosystem: Environmental > Aquatic > Marine > Strait | place: Canada: British Columbia...
GTCACTCGCGTTTCATTGCTGGAGCGCCTTCGGCAAACTACCCGGAGTTTATACCTTGAAGGGTGCTGCTCGGCTGCGTCAAATGGCGCTGAAGAAAAGACTAAAGAATCTTGAATGTTATCTTTAGTATTTGGAAGGGTTTTAAATTGAATACTTGCAGTTATATTGAGTCAACATGTCAAACACCTTGACCCTTTAAGAATGGTTCACGAGGTAAGATGCAGCAGCCATCGCAAGTCAATCACTTAAAATACTGCATGTCTTGTTAAGTTTTCTGGGAGTGTGAGAAGCTAAACACTCGTTGCAGTTATGGTTAACGTTTGAGCACACCAACCAGCCCAAAACTTGCCGTATCAGCCTCACCGTAATTCTTACGGTATGTTGCGATTCCTGATTGGGTTAATTTAGCTTTTCAAAATAGAAAATATTGTGTATTATATTGTTACATTTTTTTTGTATATATTTTATAATTTTCTGTTTTTATTATAAATAGTAGTTACATTTATTGATACAATTAATAGGTAAAAAATGAAAGAATTTATGACGTACAAATCTGGCAAATTTTATTTTTGTGACATTTTCGACCAAGCTAAAATCAATAACCTTCTATTTCGTGCTATCATTCTAAATGAAACTGTTGTTGACCTACCAATTCTACCTGAACTGTCTGCTCATTTGGAACCTGATATTATGTACAGCTCGATTTCTGGTACTGCCATGATTGAAGGAAATCCAATTACAGGAGATGATGTTAAGCGAATTGCCGCGGGTGAAGACATAGAAAGTTACACCCAAAAAGACAAACAAGAAATCAAGAACTTAATAAGTGCCTATAACTGGCTGTCTGATATTAAACCATCGGAGACCCCTTTTGTTTTAACTGAAGAAATTGTCAAAGAACTTCACAAAATTATTACTTACGACGTTCCTCATGAAAATAATATCCCTGGTCAATACAGAAATGGATTGGTTCATGTTGGCGATAAAGCTCATGGTGGAAGATACACCCCCCCTAAAATACTTGATGACATAAAAAACCTGATGAAAGAGTTTATTGCCTGGATAAATTGTAAAGAAATTCTAGCACTAGACTCATTTATTCGAGCTGCATTGGCGCATTATCACTTCTGCCTAATTCATCCATTTTGGGACGGGAATGGAAGAACTGCAAGAATAATAGAAGCATTGTTTCTCCAAACTTCAAATATAAAATATGTACCTAAAGAAATATCTAATTACTACTACAGGAATGTTGATGATTATTACATAGCATTTACGAAAAGCCTAAAGATCAAACAAGATGTAACTCCATTTGTTGAGTTCATGCTCACGGCCTCAGTCGAAAGCCTTAAAGGGATTAAAAACTTAATAATTTATTTTATTAGAAAATTTGCGCTCAGAGACCTATATTCTTTTCAAAAAAAACATAGAGCGATCACTAGACGACAATTTGATTTGCTTTCTTTGCTTCTAGACAACTCTATTGAACTTACTTTGAAAGATTTATTAGAAAAAAATCCATTTGCGATTCTATACGCTAAAGTTACTACCCAAACAGCTAGGCGTGATTTAAAAAAGTTAACAGAAATGGGTTATTTAAAATTAACTAAAGATAAAAAATATTACCTAAATCTCCATATTCTTGGATGATTTGTTGTTTGTGATTAAAAAGTTATTAGATGCAGTGTTTTGTAGTTTTATGCCAAATAGTGGTGATAAAATTGCAATAATGAAGGTTTTCCCAGTGCCTCTAAATCCTGTGAGTCTGGATAAAACTGCATTAAATAATCCTTGCCAGATTGTTGAATTATTGAAACGCTGAGTCCCTGAACAATTTCAAAAATTATATTGAATCAAAAGTCCACATTTTTTGCCACAATGTTGACTTATTGGTGACCACAATCAGAGTCAAGATTGCCAGTAGATATCTTGACTTTCCGATCAATCGATTTTGTTCAGGTGCATGATGAAAACTTACAAGCTATTCTGATTGTTTCAGGACATCAGAGAAAAACTTTACCGTTGTATCAAGACTATCCCGGCGTGCTTCCGGATTTAAGCGCATTATTACTTCGATTCTGCCACAACGCCGGTATAAGTTTTCAATATACTCCCTCCAACCGAACTTTGTATTTATCGTGCCATCAAAAGCAGATTCATGACCATCATCTTCTATATACGTCAAACCGCAATCTTTAAAAGTCATGCAGTCTTCACAATTGGAATTTCCGTAATCGGTTATCCAGCCATGGCGGTTGCCTTCATATTTTTCTATTTTCACATTGAATCCTTCCGAAGTGGCACTTTCAACGTAATCTTCACAGAATTCAGCCGGTGAATAGTCATCATTTTCTGCCACCAGATAAAGCATCGGGGCTCCAGTCAGCTTTTGGGAGCGGAACCGGACCTGACAGCCTGGATATACCGGCATAAGTGCAGCAAAACTTCGACCCCGGGCCAGGCTGGTTTCATTAATACGCACATCGGCGGCAAGCATTGCACTGGTCCCGCCCGCGGAATATCCGCTGATACCTATCCTTTCCTCGTCGATCTCCGGAAGCGATGCCAGCATGTTCAGGGACTGGAAGATGTCCACCAGGCGGGCGGCTCTTGAAAGTCGTGCTTCATTGAAGGCAGTGCTTGTAATTCCTCTGCCGGTGAAACTGTCCAGCACAAATGTTGCAATTTTAGCCTCTACAAGTCGTGGGACCAGTTCCTCAAACCAGGGGTCAAGTTTTTCAGGATGAAAATTTCCATGATACAAAACAACGGCAGGAAAAGGCCCATCTCCCGGAGGCAGGATGAGCTCTCCGGATATTTTTCTGGGATTTACCCTCCATTTATCCTGATATATCTGGCTGATGGTATCAGGGGTGTATGTGAGTAAAAAATGCTCCCCGTCCTCGGTTCTTTCGTCCCGCTCGTTGGTGGTTCTTTCTATAGCGGCAGTTCCAAGTAATATGATGCTTATCAAGCCGGCCAGTATGAGCCAGAGATATTTATTTTTTACAAGAGACTTCATTTCTTATCAACACCGTTGCCTGACCATTTCCACCTGCCGTTATCTTTTATAATTTTCATTCCTGTCGGCAGGCTTATTTTTCCAATCATGCTATTTTCAATATAGCCTTCGAGCAATCCATTTTCTCCGGATTGTTCCGCTCTGGTAATATGAATTTTTATTCCCCGGGTATCTTCCCAGAAAGGCTGGAGCAACTCCCTCAACTGCGACTGGCGCAATCCATTATGCACAAAGTCTTCGGAAAAACATGACGTTTTGTTCTTCCCTTTTATGCCGGTAAATGCAGGACCGCAATCATCAACAAATTCAGAGAGCTCAGCTGATATCTCCGCGTCAAAATACTCATCCCTGTCCAGAATCTCCCCATATTCAGGAGAGCCGAACCATAACCAGCGGCCCTGCAGTTTGATGAGATTCTCCAGATCAAACCAGCCAATCGATCCTATATTCATGTTGGCGTAGGAATACTTAACAGAGCCTCTCAAGTAGGCTCTGTTGTTATCAATGCGCAATTTTTCAATTTGCACAAACTCCAGCTCTCCAGTACCGCCGGTAAACATATTTTTCCAGTAACCGTAAATAGACCTGTAGTCTCCACCTTTTAAAAATAGCTCATCCAGCCAGCCCATATTGTCTCCTTTATTCTCATACCCCTTGGCATAGTGGTAGAGAATACGGTTTATGTCATTGGTGGCAATATCTTTGGCAAAATCATAAAAAAATTGCTGGATATCATCGGGCACATCTGTGGCATAGACAAAATTAGGCTCGTAATAGGACCTTTCATCAAGGTTATCCGCAATGAGGTCTGTGGTTTCCTGCACCACGGATTTTTCATTGACCGCCTCAAAGATCATCTGGAAAAGCTGATCATAACCGCTGTTCTCCGACAATGGAAATTGACTTTGGGAGGAAACCCCAATCAACATGTCAAGCTCAGGCGACAGGACAAGATATTGCCCGCCCTCGCCCCTGGCCATGAAGCTTTCTGTAGAATCTATCAGGGTAAGCTGCCACCCTCCCAGGGCACTGTTTTCCGGACCACCACGCAATTCTTCAATTATTTTTTTGGCCCAGCCCCGAGGAATAAGCTGCCCGTCCTGCCATACCCCTTCATTCATTATCAGATAGCCGAATTTTGCCAGATCGAGAATCCGCAACTGAAAACCGACAAACGGATTCAGCAGCCCTTTCTCATCTTTTATCTCCGCCTGGGTTTCAATCCCCATTGGCTGAAAGAGGTACTGGTCGGCAAACTCAAAAATATTTTTTGAAGACACAGAGCGGATAATCTCTGCCAGCAGATAATTGGCAGCAAAACCGGCAGCCGGGTTACGTTTTCCGTCTGGCACCGAAAGCGCCTGGATGGAGGCCGCGATCTTGTCTCCGGCATAAAACAGCTCCCAGTACTCAAGGGGGCCATCGCCCCAGATCAGGTCCGCCTGGACCTGCAGCAGGTCTGCAATCGTCAGGGGTAAACTGTTTTGTCCCTGCCACTCAGGAAAATAATCCGGAAGAAAATCAGCAAGGGACTGAGCCGGACCGGTCAGCATCTGTTTTTCAATGGCAATTCCAATCAATGCGTGTAAAACAGGACCATTCAGCGAGTGGAGATAATCCTTTTCCTGCGGCCCACCCTTCCAGTAATATTTCTCATGAACGGTTTTGCCATTCCTGATAATGATCATACTCCGGACAACCGGCAATCTTGTTTCAATATATTCCGCTGCCTTTTTCAGCCGTTTTGTATCAAACCCCTGGTCCACAGCTTCAGCCGGATTCCACTGTTTCTTTTCTATATGGACTCTCTGGTCACCAAAATTCATCGAGATGAACATTATGCCGCTGGTGACAGCGGTCAACAGGCCCAGATAAATCAGCAATCCTTTCAGTCTACGTTTCATTCTGCTAATACCATTTATGATCCGGCAGCATCGGCTGCTTTGTTTTGTGACCCGGTATTGGAGCCGCCATAAAATGCACTGAGCAAGGCAGGTGCCAGCATCACGTCCGCCAGAAAGGCGACCAGCAATGAGAATCCCATTATCAAGCCAAAATCACTGATCACCTTTAATGGGCTGAACAGACGCAGCCAAAAACAACAGACCAGTATCAATGTTGTTGTTATCAGAGCCCTGCCGGCTGACCGCAAAGTTTCGTTAACCGCTATTTCAACATCCCCGGTTTTTATATAATAGTTACGGAAGTTATGAAAAAAATGAATCGTGTCATCCACCGCCACTCCGATAATAATACTCCCGCCAATCAGGTTATATGTGTTAAGTGGAATATCCAGAAGCCCCATAAGGCCGAGCCCGGCAATAATCGGGTACATGTTGGGAATCATGGCGACCAGCCCCAGTTTTACATCTCCAACAGCGATTATCATAAAAAGCGCAATAATGAAAAAGGCCAGAAAATATCCTGTCGCGAGATTACCCATCATGGAGTCTATCACCTTCGAATTGATGGAGACCGCCCCTGTGACAACAACCTTAACGTCTTTACCGAACAGTCTGGAGGCAAAGTTCTCAAGCTTTTTGACAAAAAGAACATCCAGGGCCGCATCTTTCCAGTACATCATGGCGGTAAAGCGGGCCAGTCTGAAATCCTGATCAGTATAATTTTTCAGGTAATCAGGCTCCGCCTGCTTAAACTCTGTCAGTTGCCGTTCAATTAAATAGTCGTCCTGGGGAATAGTATGGTGGCCGGGATCATCACCATGCCAGGTCTGGTTGGTTTTTTTAACTATATCAAGTATCGAAATTATATTACCGGTATAAGGCCTGCCGGAAATACCGTTCTGGTCTAGAGCAAAATCCTCAAGCTCTTCCAGGTTGTTTAGAAATGCATGGTCCAGAATCCCCTTTTCCTTTCCGGTATCAATAACTACTTCCAGGGCCCTGAAGCCGCTGGTCTCATCTTCGATGAGTATGGTCTGTTCAATGAAGGGGTCATCTTCCGAGAAATAATGCAGCATATTATGGGAGAAATTGAACTTAAAAAATCCAGGCAGGATGATAATAAAAGCAATAAATGACAGAATATAAATGTCATGGGCATGATGGATACCGGTGCGCCCCATCCAGGTGAGCATCCGGTTATAGATTGATGTTTCATAGAGCATTTCACGCTCTTTACCCGGAAGGATCTTCAGTATAGAAAGCAGGGCCGGCAGAAAAACCAGGGTTAAAACCAGGCAGAGAGCAATACCGATTGCGGCAAAAATTCCCAAATGGGCAATGGGTGCTATTTCAGTAAAGGAAAAGGACAACAGGCCTACAATAGTTGTCAGGCTGGTCATGATAATTGGCAGCCCGGAGTGCCCAAGGGTACGGATGATCGCCCTCATCCGGCCTATCCTCTTCTGATACTTAAAAAATACGACCATAAAATGGATCGGGGCAGTCAGGCCCACCGACAGAAGAATAGATGGAAGCATTGAAGATGTCAGGGTAAAGGGCACCTCGGCAAGGGCCATCAGGCCCAGGGTTGCTCCAAGTCCCATTATAACAACAAACTGGGGAAGAAATATTCCGGAAACCCTGCCGAAAAGAATAGCCATGAAGAAAAAGGTCAGCATCAATACCATGAGGGACATGGTTATCATGTTTTTTCTGATTATTGGTTCCACATGAAATTGATAGGCAGGTGTGCCACTGAAAATAATCCTGAAATTGTCTGTATTATATTGTTTGATCACCGTTTCCATTATGCCCAGAATGGCTATGTTCTCAACCTGTGAAATAGACTTTGCAGCCTGATTATCAGAAATATCCTCGTCCGCAACTCCTCTGCCATAATTTTTTATCTTGCTGCCGTCATCGGTTAAGGCTGAAACAGCCTGGGTTTTGATGACCATGATCATGGAGTCGCCATTCTGGGTAATATAGGAATTTCTGAATAACGGATAGACCAGGGCCTTCTCCCTGAGGATTTGTGCCTGTTCCTTGGTTTGCGGCAGATTTTCTAAAAAATCGTTTACCTGCAGAGTGCCGTTTTTCCCCTCAATATATCGGGCATTTATGAGGGAATTCACTTCACTTAAAAGAGGGAGGGTGTTTTCCAGGTCTTCATGAAACTTTTTGAGCCTGTCAAGAAAGTGGACGCTGAAAATATCTTCTGACTTGATCAGAAGCACAATCTTATCATCCCTGCCGAACAGGTCCCTGAATTTTTGATAATCCTGAATTGCCTGGTTATGCCCTTTAAATGAACTCTCCAGGCTTGTAGCTATATTAATTTTAGGTATATAGATGCTTAAAAAGCCGACGGCAAGAACGATAAGAAACAAAAGAATATACCGGAACCGGATTATTTTTGTTCCAAATGCCCCAAGGTATTTCTCAACCTTTCTTCTATAATCAAAAGGCTGGTCTGATTTTTCAGGTGTTCTGTGCTTTTTGTTCACGCCGTTTCTCCATCGGGATCACAAACATTAGAATGGCGGGAATCAGAAAAACGGTACATACAGTGGAAACCGCCAATCCACCTAGCAGAACACTTCCTAATCCTCTGTACATCTCCGAGCCGGCACCCTGTACCAGGACCAATGGCATCATCCCGAAGATACTTGTTGCGGCGCTCATATAAATAGGTCTCAGGCGACTACGGGTGGAATCCAAAACAGCATCATGGTAATTCATGCCCCTGTTGTGAAAATTATTCAAAGCCTGATGCACGATAAGAATAGCGTTATTGACCACCACGCCGATCAGGATGACAAACCCAAGCATGGTCAGGACGTCCATGGGTTGCGGCACAAGAAAGATATTGAGCAGCTTCAAACCGATAAAGCCACCGGCCCCCGCTAATGGTACTGTCAGCATGATTATCATGGGATAAATAAAATTGCTGAACAGAGAGGCCATGAGCAGGTAGGCTATGAGGGCTGCTAAAACAAAATTCCACTGCAGAACTTTACGGGTTTCAATAAGTTTATCCGCTGCACCGCTTATGCCCACTTCCAACCTGTCAAACAATCCGTCAGCACGAATTGCGGGAATTATTTCCAGGTCTATTATTTCAAAAGCCTCTTGCAGCGGCATGTCATTGGGAGGGGTGATCTGCAGGGTAACTGTTCTTTTTCTTTCCAGATGACGTATCTGGGTCATACCTGAGGTGTGCTCCAGGGTGGCAAGGCTGGAGACCGAAACCATCTGGCCTTTCGGGGTTGACAGCAACAAATTAAAAAGGTCTTCAGGGGTATTGATGCCGGTCTCGGCAGATTTCATTATCAAATCTATCTTCTTTTTGCCTTCCTGTTTGAAGTCACCGACATAAGTACCATCCATCAGGACATCAAGGGCTACGCCAAGCTCGCGTGAAGTCATACCGTTTGCTTTGAGGCGGCCGCGGTCCGGGATGATCTGTGCTTCCGGATAGGACAGCTCGATAGATGGAATCGGCCGCACCTGTGTCCCGTCAATGTCATCGCGTATTTTTTCAAAAAGTCTTGTGGCGGCGGCAACGATCAGCTGGAGGTCATCGCCGCTTATATCGAGCTCAATGCTGCGCCCGGCACCAATCCGTCGCGAAAAAATTCCCGGCTGAAGACTTACGCCATACATACCAGGAATACTGTATATCATCCGGTTGAACAGGGGCCGCAGCTCACCGGCACGGTCCCAGTGGGTGCTCAGAGCACCGACAATGTTGAATCCTTCCCGGCCGATATAAAACATATCGGCAATTCCCGGCAGGCCGTTTACATCCTTGCCAAGATGGGGTTTTGCAATCTCGGTGAAATGATTGCCGATTTCCAGGAGTTCATTATTGGATAATCCCGGTGGCGGCACGAGGATACTGAGTATAAAATTTCGGTTTCCCTGGGGCAGATATTCCATTTTCGGCAACAGGGCCCATACACAAAAAATGGCAAGTGCCGTCAAGGTGCAAATTGTTACCATCCTGGTTTTCCAATTGCGAATCGCAACCTCTACCAGACTTATTATCCCATTGGCAAGCCACGTACCGCTGTTGGCGAGTATGCTTTTTCCATGCTCTTTTTTGGAGTTTCCAACACTGAAGAACTTGTTTGAAAACATGGGAATGACCGATACTGAAACAAACAGGCTAAGCGATACCGCCGTTACTATGGCAATGGCTATATCGCGGAACAACTGGCCGGCTTCTTCATGAATAAAGACAATGGGCAGAAAAACCGCGACTGTCGTGATAGTAGAAGCAAATACAGCCCCCCATACTTCCCTGGTCCCTTCAAGAGATGCGTCATAAGGTGATTTTCCCATTTTACGATGCCGGTCAATATTCTCGATGACCACAATGGCATTATCAACCAGCATTCCGACTGCAAAAGCAATACCGGCAAGGCTGATAACATTGAGATTTCTCCCCATGATGTCAAGTATGGTGAAGGTGCCGACAATACTGATGGGTATCGCCAGCCCTACAACAGCTGTAGCCCGCAAACTTCTTAAAAAAAGCAGGAGCACTGCAATGGCCAACAGGCCGCCGAATATGATATTCTGCTTGATAAGATCAATGGCGCCGCCAATATAGAAGCGCTGATCATACAGCCAGTGGAAATAGAGCTTATTAGGTTTCAGCTTGGTTTCGTTGAGCCACTTGACCTTCTCCTCTAACCGGTCAGTCATCTCCAAAATGTTTGTCCCTGGTTCAGGCCGTATGCCGATTGCCATACCTCCCGTGCCATTATGCAGGACCACGCCGTTTTTCTTGGCGTAACCAAAATCAATATCAGCCACATCTTTAAGCAGAACACGTTTCTGACCATCGGAACGGAGTACAACATTACGAATATCATCAACGGAATTGAATTCAGCCTTGGTTCTGATACGATATTTTTGCCTGCCAACCTCAAGCGTTCCGGCCGAAGTATTAACATTTTCCTTTTGCAGGACATTTATCAGATCGTAAACCGTCAGGCCCAGGGCAGCCAAGCGTTCAGGCCGGACAACAACATGCATTTCCTGCTTGGTTCCGGCACCGATAAACAGGTCCGCAACTCCCTTTACCCGCTCAAGATGCTGACGGATCTCGTTTTCAAAAAAGGTGCGGTAGGTTTCAACATGCCGGGTGTTGCTCTCCGTTGTTTTGAGAATGATCCAGACAACGGGTGATGTCGAAGCGCCTGAAGCATTGACCACGGGGTTATCGACATCATTCGGGTAGGATGGAACTTCATTCAACTTATTTGACACCCTGGTCAGGACTTCTTCAACTTCAGTGCCCACCTTGAACCTTAAAGTCACTGTACCCTGGCCGTTCTGGGATTCACTCTCCATCTCGACCAGGTCCGGCAATCCTTTAAGGGTGTTTTCCTGTTCTTCTATTATTTCCCGTTCAATCTCGTAAGGGGTAGCGCCGCGCCATGTGGTTGTAATCTTGATCTCAGGCTCGATAACTGTCGGGCTGAGCTGAAACGGTAGACGGTTCAGGCTAATAAGACCGAAAAGCAGAACAATGATGATGACTGAAATAACAGTGACCGGCTTTTCTATGGAATAGCGGATTATGTCCATATGGTTATTACATTAATTCCTGAATTGCAGGGACATGCCGTCGTCCACCCTTTTGGATCCCTTGACAATAATCTGCTGGCCCTTTTCAAGGCCGGGTCCGGTGATCACTGCCTGCAGTCCGACATATCCGGCAACCTCCACCAAAACCTCTTTCGCCTTACTGTCAACGGCCAGGAAGACCATTGTTTTGCCGTATTTATCTACAATTGCGTCCCTGGGGACCAGGAGTCCTGCGCTTTGGCCTCCTTTAGGCAATGAGACAAGGGCTTCAAGCCCCTCAACAATACCGTCTGAATTTTCCAGGCTGAATTTAGCGGTAAATGTGCGTGTAGCATTATCGCCCCTGGGGATGAATGTGCTGAATTTCCCACTATATTCCCTGCTACCTATCCTGATTCTAACCTCTTTACCTTTTTCAAGGTTTTCAAGAATCTCAATCGGTACGTCAACCCGGACATCAATGTTGCTGTTGTCAGCTATCAAAGCAATATTACCGCCCTTGGCAACCCATTCGCCAACCTCAACTGATTTCTGAATAACAATGCCGCTGAATGGCGCGGATATGCTCTTTTTTCTTTTTGTTATGAGCAAATTGTTATGTTTCGAATCTAAAATAATGGAGAGTTTTTCCAACCGCATTTGTTGGGAGCGATAAGAATCATGGTCGGTTTCGGAAATTGATCCGTCTTTGTACAGGCTATCAATTCTGTTAAAGTCACGCCTGGCATTCTCAAGATCTACGAGGTTTTGCTCAAAAGCCGCCCTGGCACCTGTTATTTCAGAATCAAGCAGTTCTGAGTCTAGCTGAACAAGCGGCTCTCCCTTCTTAACCTTATGCCCCTCAGCAAAATCAGTTTTTCTAACCAATCCCTCTATGTCGGTTGCAACATGGGATACCCTTACAAAATATGTTGTGCCGACAAACTCAGCCATTGCTTGAATGGCACCTTCGTTCACTTCAGCGGTGGTTACGAGCAGAGGTGGTATTTTTGACTTTTGAACAGGGCTTTTCTGCTCTGCCGCCAAGCTGATATTTGCTAAAACGACAAGTGAAATAACAAGTAAAACGGGCACCATTCTAATTTTTTGGGACCGACTCATATTTGCCACCATTTTCTTTCCATTCTGTTTCATCTAAATATTGAGGAGCTTTTTATCTCTATTTCATTGCCTGAAAAAATGACAACTAATATTTATACATAAGAAAACCAGATAAAACTACTGGTGAAATACCTGAAATCAGGCCTCTAATTTCCTGATATTTATATTTGTGAAAGGAATTTTAGGAATGTGAATTTTCTATTATTTATTAGAGGCCAACATGCATTGCCAGAATGTTGACCTATTGTTACATTACGCATGGCTGATTCTCCTCTTTTTTGCAGCATTATGACTGCGTTAATATTGAGCATGATGTTATCATAGCTCGCGAGAATCAGCCTTCTCATCTTACCTTTTAAATCTCTCAGGCAGAGTCAAGGTGTCCAGTGGATATGTTGATTTTTCTCTGTTCTTATTTTTGCCAACTGCCAACTGCCAGATAAGCGACTGAAAGGAGACATCGAGTGCCAACTGTAAATTTTAACCTTTTGTCTTACACTCCATGTCTTCCCAGCATACCCTGATCACATGAATTGTTTTGTCAGTGATCATGAAACGATGATCTATACGAAGTCCGGGCAGGGCAAGTATGGAGTCTCCGGCACATAATACCGGCACCAGTTCTCTGGTAGGCTGGTTAACTTTCTGATCGCTCAGGAAATCGCTTACTTTTTTGCTGCCGGGTGCCCCAAGTGGATGAAAGCGGTCTCCTGGTTTAGGTCCTCTTAGTGTGAGCGGAAAAGAGAAAAGGGAGGAATTCAGGTGCTCCCCTGTTTGGAAAATTTCTCCAGAAGCGGCTATGGGTTCATTGATATGTTCAACCAGCAGTCTTTTGC
>Ga0255045_10000218_pt1 | contig 12441 bp, 9 predicted proteins | sample BC1_12_23_MG_FD_183652 | JGI IMG/M metagenome (GOLD analysis project Ga0255045, IMG submission 183652) | Seawater microbial communities from Strait of Georgia, British Columbia, Canada - BC1_12_23 | ecosystem: Environmental > Aquatic > Marine > Strait | place: Canada: British Columbia...
CACCCGAGACACCGATCAGTATCTTTTCGCCAGCCTGTAAAAGCTGTTCCTGCCCAACTATTTTCAGGGTTTCTTTTTCCAGAGGATGCATTCGTAAACCAGGTTTAATATACAAGGAAAATATGAAAAACTTTTTGAAAAATTATTTGCAGAAGTTATCAAAAGCAGGCTTGGGCCTGGATTTTGTCTCCGCTGCATACAGTTATGGAAAATTTACCATTTACTGCCTCGTTGGTCCCGAAGAAAATATTATTCATTTGACTTTTGCTTCAAACGGACATGAGATGGCTCAAAAACGATTAATTGGTTTGGATAACAATGTAGTTTTCAGGGCTCTTAAACAGGAAGATTTTCGCTACAATACCGTTTTTAACGACTATTTCACAGGAGACCTGTCCAAATTGCCAATCAAGATAGATTCACCTTTTATTGGTGCCGGCACATCGTTTCAACAAAGGGTTTGGCGCCATATCTCTGCTATACCTTATGGAAGCTGCATTACCTATCGGGAACTGGCCGAATCGGCTGGCTCCCATAAGGGTGCCAGGGCAGCCGGGACGGCCTGCGGAGCTAATCCCCTGGCTTTGATAATCCCATGTCATAGGGTGGTAGCTCAGAATGGTCTGGGAGGTTTTGCAGGAGGCCTGGACATAAAAAAGTCACTGTTGACCCTTGAGCACGCCGAGAACAACTGCATTGAATAAACCGTCTATTGGATCACCTGTCCTGAGAAGGGGCTGGGTGATTCCTCAGGCATTAGTGAAGGGTTCCTCTCCTGCAGTTCTTCGAGTAGAGCAGGGTCAATTTTTCTGATCTGCTCTTCAAGTATGGCAATATTTTGATGTACCTTGTCCAGCAGGTCCGTTTGCGGAAATTTGAATACTATTTCATTCAACATTTTATAGGAATCAAGAAGAAGCACCTTTTTTTCCTCAAAGTCAGGGGTTTTGCCTGCCCGTATAAAGAGAGATGCCGCCTCTTTCCGCATCTGACCGGCACCCAGGTTGGCTGCTTCAACTATCTTTATGGTTGCCTTTTCCTCGTACTCGGTACCCATGAGGGCTTCAAAGGCGAATATTGCTTCATCAAAGCGTTGAGAATCCATGAGAAGGACTGCTGCGTCCCACTGTTCTGTCAATTTCATTTCCTGAATGAGTTGTTGATTCTCAGTTTCCTGCAGTTCAGCCTGGGCGACCTCATAATATGTTTTCTGTACTATTGCCTGCAAATCTGCAGGAAGATAGTAGCGTGTCATGTTTTTAAGAATATCAATTGCCTCAGTGTAATTTTTCCCTGCGACAAGAAAGTCGATTTTTACCAGTTGCCTGCCAAACCAGGAATTCAACTGTTCGATTGTAAAAGTTTTGAGCCGCAGGGCGTTGTCTGCAACGGGTTTGCCGGCATGTTCTGATGTGAAAGTATTTATTCTTTCATTTAATGCGACACTGTGGATCCTGTAATCATATATCTGAAATTCACGCAGGAGATTTGTATATGCAAGCATATCATCCGATTCAGGACTAGCAGAACGCAAGAATGCCAGTTGTTCCATTGCCCACGACTTTTCTGCCTCAATTGACTTATGCGCCAGAATGAAGCTTTCGTAGTGCGATTCTGCAGCAGCAATATTGCCGCTTGCCAGGAGGAGGTCAGCGATTTCCAGTTGTAGACTGAGGGGCTCTACGGAAAGGTCGCCCGAAACAAGCATTTTACTAAAATGTCTTGCTGCTGTCTCAACTTGACCTGAGTATTGCAGCGCAAAGCCATAGCTCAGCTGGGTAAAGATGGTCGGTTTCTGCTCAGGATAATTTTGTAAGAGGTTGGAATACTCCAGGATGGCCTCCTGGTAATCTCCACTGTCCACATGTGAAATAATGATTCTCTGGTCTTCATTAAAGGAAGGTTGCAGTTCTTCTCCTGCTGTTAACTCATGCTCTGCCGGAGTATCCATGGTGAGAATTTCACTACAGCGACTTTCAAGGAAAGATATATCAAGCTGCTGCATTCTTCTTGGGTCAACAGTAGCGGGTTTGTCCACAGGAACGGTCTCATTCTGCTGCATTCTGTCAAGCAGTAAACTGTAACCTGTCAGAATGCGCTCCAGTAATTGTACGCATTCAATACCTTGCCTGGAAAGTTTCCCTGCAAGCTTTCCCGCTTCGTCAATTTCAGAAATGTTCAGCCATTGGTCAAGCTTGATTTGGTATTGATTGAACCGCTGTTGAACAAATTCCATATCAGCATAACTCACAGGAACCATCTTGATTTGAGTGGACTCCTTAGGTTCGAAAACAGACTGCCTGGAAGAAACTTGCGCAGGGTAGGTGTTTTGTGCAGTTTGCCTGGAGGGTACAGTTCCTGGTTGCTGTTCATACTCAAGCTCCTGACTTTTGGGAGCAGGAGTGGGTGCAGCCATATCAGAGTTGGTTCCCGGAGGGTTAGTAACACATCCGCCTAAAAGGGATACGAGAGCAGTTGAGACAATAATAGATTTGAATAGTTTAAATGGTATCATTGATAGTATCAGCAGGTTCTTATTAAAGGGGACAGATTTCGAAATCTGACCCAGGTGAAGTAAAAATTTATAAATTGATATTGTTTCTAAAGTATCATTTTAAGACAAGAGGTTCAACCAGTTTTACCTAAGCACCTTTTCAGGGCACTCTTTATTAGTACCCCCTCGGAGTCGAAGTTTATGCCCTGTTTTTCAGGGTACTTTCCTGAGGGGTATAAACGGCCAACGGGAGACACCGGGCAATTTTTCGTCACTGACGCAGGAATTTAATGATACCAGCAGGATTCATGGAACGAAACCCTCAATATAAAAAGGCAGGTATGAGAAGAATCAGTTACTCCAGAATGGCTGGAAAATCCTGGCCGGGTCCAATTCTCCGCTGGGAAGAAGTGTGCCGAAGGTGAGTGAAGTCGCATCTGATTGTCTGGGAGAATTATCGTTGTATTGAGTACTTAGTGGTAATCCATTGGAGGAGTTAACAGGGATAATTTTTTGATCCAGATCTGGTTGAATAAGGCGCAAGCCTGTTTCCCCGGTAATTGGATCAACGGAAAAAGCCAGGTCCACAAGATCCAGTTGAGCCCCATGGTTTTTTTCAAGCAGGATGCCATTCGCCATTCTGGTCCACACGGGCAGGGCGCCGCTTGAACCTGTTATGTGAGTTGAATTTCTGACCATGGGATCGTTGTTGTCAAAACCGACATATGCTGCAACGGTGTAACCGTTTGCTGTGGTAAAACCGTTCTGTTCTTCATGGGGGCCCGGGACTACTCCTACAAAGGCTGAGTTCGTGAAACGGTTTGAAGTGCCTGTTTTGCCCATCACCGGGACAGGCAGATCAAATTGCTGGAGTTGCTGTTCTATTTCAGGATCAAAACTGTGGAGTCTGATATTTGTATCTGCATACCGGCCGGTGCCGAATTTAACTATGTTCCGTAGAATATCGCTAACCATAAGGCTTGTTTTGACATCAACCACTCTGATATTTTTTCTTTCCGGGGTAAAGATGGTTTCGCCTTCTGAATTTTCGATCCGGTCAATTATTGCCAATTCATCAATGGGCTCGTCCAGGCCGCTCACCGTTACATAACCGGTGGTCATTGCCTGGTAGGTCATGGCTGCTTCGAGGAGAGAAATAACATTTGAACCCAGAGGAAATGACAGGACGGGTTCAAGCTGACTTTTTATATTAAGGGCTTTCCCCAGCTCCGTTACATAACGCAGACCGGCTAAAACGCGGAAGTCGGGAACCAGCGATAAAACCTCGAAACTGTAAGGAGGGCGGGAGGATAATTGCTCGTACTCCACCTGTATTGAGGTTTTCAACATCTGAAGGGTGGAACTGCTGATTTTTCCTTCAATGAGGATGTTGTCCCAGAAGTCATTCTGGAAATTTTTCCTGAATCTATCGAATGACAGTGGGTGCAGGCGTTTGTTTATGTCTGCCGGACCGAGTATCTGCCAGAAATCATTTTCAGCGGGTTCGCTTGCATAGATAATAGTGTCGTTTTGCTTATCCAGATAGAAAGAACCGAAAAATGTCTCTGGCTCTTGAATATTTGTTAACTGCAGATAGCCTGAGAGGCTGGCACGCAGGTATTCAATTTCCTGCAAAAGTGTTATATGCTGAAGGTAGTTGTTTCTGAGAATTTGCTGCCGGATCTTTTTTTCTTCCTCAATCTTTTGTTCGCGTCTGGCCTTGGATTCATATCCGGGACCTTCAAGATTTTCGACTTCCTCCAGAAAAATTTCAAAATCAGCACCATATTGCATTTTCTTTAAATATTGATATTCATCAAGCTTGTCGTTGAAAATCAGGTCAGGTTCTAAATTTATGACTGCCTGCCTGAAAGCAGCACGCTGCAGTTGTTCCTCGTCCACCAGGATGCCAAGACTGTCTCGAAGTCGTTGCCTGTAGCTTGCATGTGATTCATAATCCCGGCTGTCCAGATCAAGATGAGATATCAACTCTTTGAATTGGGCTGGTGTGAGGTGGTCACAAAGGCGGTAAAGAAGCCAGACAGTCGCCACATTTTCAGAATTAACCCCGGCCCAGTTCATTGAAATCTGCTTGTGAGGGCTGACATGGTCAGGCCTGGGGAAGTATGCCTGTTTCTGATAGACAAAAAGGTTTCTTTCGTTATCAATGGCATCGATACTGTTCCAGCCAAGCTGAAGAGCTGCAGTATATACCAAAGGCTTGATAACAGAACCCATGGGGCGCTTTGCCGCGACAGCGCGATTGAAGAAGTGGTTTTCCTTTCCCCCGACCATGGCCCGTATGGTTCCGTCCTCCAGAGCAATCAAGCCTCCCTGGATTTCAGGATATTTTTCCATGTCAAGCAGAAGAGTATTGTTGATCCTGTCAATCTCCCGGACACTAACGAAAATCTGATCTCCTACCTTCATCCCTTTAAGAAACCGTTTAAGGTCATCTGCCTGGGGTTCTGTCCAGCGCTGTTTTTCCCATTTGACCAGAGAATCAACAACTGGAAGTATGCCTGAATAGTCAATAATGCCTGTCAGGTTCTGTTTTCCGTCAAGCTTGCCGAGTGATACAGTTATTGAAGGTTTGTCGGAAATATCTATCGATGAGATGCTTCCAAAGAGAAAACCATTTACATGCAGGTCCCTGTCCCCGGCCCGGGTGAGACCATCGTAGTATTTTTGTACCTCTTCATGGGCATACCCTTTCAATCGAATGGAGAGCCTTGATAACTCTTTGCGCAGTGCATAAAAACCTTGATCCTGCAGGCCTTTTTCAACTGTGGTGAAGATTTTTATACCAGAGGTTGCAATATTGTCGATTCCATTCGCAGCCAAAGCCTCTTCCACTTCAGGAGCAGATAAACCTAATTTGACAAAATCCATTAGAGTGTTGAGCGGGAAAAACATTTTTCCCTGCTCAAAAGCGATATCCTGCTGCAAATACTCTTCATACCGGGCTGAAGATATCATCCCCAGTTTATGCATTTGACCCAGGACATAACCGGCCCGTTGTTTGGCCCGTTTCATGGCCAGGGCAGACATTTCTTCGTTGTCTTTGATGAATGGATTGTAATAATTGGGCCTTTTGACACTACCGGCGATAAATGCGATTTCCAGGGTATCCAGTTCTGAAGCAGGCTTGTTGAAATAATATTGAGCCGCAACCCCAAGACCGTGTCCATTGCCGCTGACATAGAACTGGTTGGCATAAAACTCCATTATTTTTTCTTTTGGATAATGGTACTCCAGCTTTAAGGCATAGAGCAGCTCTATAAGTTTGGATTTCAGGGAGCGGTCTTTTCTTTTGAACAGATTTTTGGCAGTTTGTTGCGTAATGGTACTGCCGCCCTGGATAATTTTTCCGGCCCTGATATTGGCAACCAGGGCCCTCAGGACACCTGGGATATCGACACCGAAGTGTTCAAAAAAATTATTGTCCTCAGCGGCGACAATGGCGTTAACAAAATCCCCGGGGATTTCATCATATTGAATATACTGCCGATGAGCATCCTGGAAAAAGACCCCTATTTTGTTCTGGCCGTCACGATAATAAACCGGGCTTTCCATGGACAGGAGTCTTTCAATGTTGGTCTGGTTGATTTCATCCCCTGGATTAAAGACAATGAACCAGAAAAAAGCAGCCAGGCCCGCAATAATTGTCAGCCCCAATAAAACTGTTATGAAATAAAGTAATTTCTTAAGCATAAACTGAAATCAAATGTTTGGATTTCAACCAGTAGTTGTAATATGTAAAAATTTGTAATTAAAAAGAAAATAAGTATAAAAGTGAGCGGTGAATATTGAAAGCAAAAAGAAGCTTTTTAGTATTAGTTTGTTGTAACGTTCAAATTTATTTTTAAAAAATGAACAGGTATTGTTCACCAAATTTTCGCTAAATTCAAGTCCTGACTTAATTTTTTATTGCACCAGCAAGGCATTTTGTGGTATTTATTAAAAAATTTGTCGGGCTGATTTTCAGCAAAACTTATGCAATTAATTATGAAACATATCAAACCGACGTCATCTTTCCAAGAAATCATAATTTTATCCTGTAAAAGCTTTTATTTTTTCTGTTACGGCATGCTTTTTGCTTCTGGAAAACTGCGGCTTGAATACTCTCCTGTAAATCTTCCTTAAGCTTACGAATGAATATATATGCAAATCATTTATAAAATTCTCACCACGCTCTGCTGTTTTGTTGTTCTGGCTGCCTGTTCGTCTTTGAAAACAGGAGATCTTGACCGTGGTCACAATACTCAGGGAACGGTTTCAGTTGTATATGATGGGGAGCAGGAAGGACGATTGGTAGGAGATGTTGAGCCTGAACCCGAGAAGACAAAAGCCCAGGAGTTAAAGGACCTTCAGCTCCTCGGCAAATGGGAACAGGGTGTACCGGCAGTCGAATATTCTGATCAAGAGGTCGAATATGATTTTCCGGTAACAGTGAATCGACAGGTTCAGTATTATCTTGATTTTTTCTCAGGAAAACACCGTAAAAGTTTTGGCCTTTGGCTTTCCAGGTCCGGCCGTTATCTTCCCATGATTCAAGAACATCTCCGTGGAGCCGGATTGCCGGAAGACCTGATTTATCTGGCCATGATAGAAAGCGGGTTTAATGAAAGGGCTTATTCGAAAGCCAGTGCAGTAGGAGTTTGGCAGTTCATTAAGTCAACAGGCCGCAATTATGGGTTGGTTATCAATAATTATGTTGATGAACGGCGCGATCCGATCAAGTCGACCCAGGCCGCTGTTTCATATCTCAGCGATCTCCACAATGAGTTTGACTCCTGGTATTTGGCAGTGGCTGCTTATAATGCAGGGGAAGGCAAGATGAGAAGAGCTATCAAAAAATATAATACTACTGATTTCTGGGAAATTGCTGAAGGCAGGTATCTGAAGCTGGAGACCAAGCGTTATGTTCCAAAGCTGATAGCAGCTATCATCATTGCCAGGGACCCGGCAAAATATGGTTTTTACAATATAGACTATGCACCTCCCCTTGCTTATGAAACAGTGGAGGTGCCGCGCTGGACTTCTGTCAAAGCTGTCGCACTGGCCTGTAACCTGGATTCGAAGGATCTGAAGAACTATAACAATGAATTACGGAAGGAGTTTACTCCTCCTGACAATGCATCATATCTTTTTAAAGTGCCGGCAGGCAAGAAGGGTGAAGTTGAGAAAAACCTGCCCCGGGTACAGGCTGTCGTTTCAACCGGGTTCAAGACCCATACAGTCAAGAAGGGAGAGTCATTAAACGCTATATGCAAAAGATATGGGCTTACCAAAACAGTTGTTCTGAAATCCAACAATCTGCGATCTGCCGGCTTACAGGCTGGACAGCGGTTGCGCATTCCATATCAGACCACATCATATGAAATGCTGCCAGAGGGCAGTGTGGCTAAAGGGTACCTGGCAGCAGGCGCTGATGGGGGCAATTTTGTTTTGCATAAAGTGCGCCCGGGTGAAACAGTTTCTGAACTGTCCAGGCTGTACAGCGCCCCGGTCCATCTCATTGCAGCCTGGAATGATATAAATGATATCAGCAGGATACGTGCAGGACAGCAACTGGTTTTTTATGTGAAAGACAATGGGACTGAAGTTGCCAGTGTTTCTTCGGGAAGTGGCTCCTCTGTGCCCCAGTTTACTCCAGCACGCAATAAAGAGGGAGTCAGGGATGAGGCGAAGCCACAACCGGCGCAAGTCAAGCTTGCTGCAGTGCGGGAGGATTTGCACAATACAGGTTCTGGAAATTACTATGTGGTAAAAGGTGGGGATTCTCTCTGGGGAATTGCCCGGCAATTTGATTTGGACTCTAAAGAATTAAGGCAGCTTAACGGACTTGCGACCAATGTTATTTATCCTGGTGACAGACTTCTGGTAACAGGCGATTCGAAACCGGCAGGTGATCAATTCTTCTATCAGGTTCGCAGTGGTGATTCGTTATGGTCCATTGCCAGGAAACATAAAATTTCACCTGAAGAGATCAAGAAATGGAATAACCTGAAAAATAATACTATCCATCCCGGCAACTCTCTGTTGCTCAAGTTGGCAGATACGGGTCAAGCAATGGCTGACACCTACTATCAGGTTCGCAGCGGCGATTCGTTATGGTCCATTGCCAGGAGTCATAAAATTTCACCTGAAGAGATCAAGCAATGGAATAATTTACCAAACAATACAATCCATCCTGGCAACCGTCTGCTGTTGAAACTTGCCAGTGGTGGTTGATTATGCCAGTATTTTCTGTCCAAAGTTACAGCCCCTCCTGAAGCTTTTCAAGGCTCCCATAAAACCAGGAACACCGTGCAAGATTGCACACAGCAGGGAAGATCATTTGCCTCCTTGCACAGATTGAATCAATGCTTATGGTTCCTCTGCTTGTTTTTTTTATAAAATGGGTATAGAGAATCAGAGTTTATGGCGAAAAAAATAAATAAATTGAATAAATAATTTATGACAGGAAACAATCATTACATAAGTGAAGAGGACAAGGGTAACCATGTTTACCCTGAAGATGTCCAGGTACTCACTGTTGACGGGCGGGAGATATTTCTGGTTGGCACAGCACATGTTTCCCAGGGATCGGTTGACCTGGTTCGACAGGTGATTGAAAATGAGAAACCGGACTGCGTATGTGTGGAACTTGATGACAAGAGATACCAGGCGCTGTCAGGCAGAAAGCGATGGGAATCCCTTGACCTGAAAGAGATAATCAAGAAAAAGCAATTATCCACATTACTTGTTAATCTGATCCTTTCATCTTATCAGAAGAAACTCGGTATGCAGTTGGGCGTCATGCCTGGCGCAGAGCTGTTGCAAGCCACCCGTGAAGCGGAGAAACATTCTATACCTGTATCTCTGTGCGATCGGGATGTCAGGGTAACCCTCCGGAGGGCCTGGCATGGAACTTCTTTTTTAAAAAAGGGGTATCTGCTGGCGACCCTTCTGCTAAGTCTTTTTGATACGACTGAGCTTACAGAGGAGAAGCTTGAAGAACTCAAAAAAAAGGATGTACTCTCAGAACTGATGTCAGAGCTTGGTGAAGCAATGCCGGTATTGAAAAGGGTATTGATTGATGAACGTGACATATACCTGGCGGAAAAAATCAAGATGTCAGCCGGCAGGAAACTGGTGGCAGTTGTCGGAGCCGGGCATGTGGAGGGGATTAAAAAGAGGATTGATGAAGATCATAGTAAGGCTATGTCTGAAATCAGTAAATTCCCGCCGGTTTCTTCCTGGGTTAAAGCCCTGGGCTGGGCAATACCTTTGCTTATAATAGGATCTCTCGCAGCTATTGGAATCCAAAAGGGAAGTAGTGCGGCAGGGGCCAATTTGCTTTACTGGATACTGGCAAACGGTATTCCTTCTGCCATCGGAGCTTTCCTGGCCTGGGCCCATCCGCTTACCATCGCCAGTGCCTTTGCTGCAGCTCCGGTAACCAGCCTGACCCCGGTTATTGGAGCAGGATATGTCACAGCCTTTGTACAGGTGATGGTCCGTCCGCCTGTTGTCAAAGAGTTTGAGACTGTAGGTGAGGATATGTCGACAATAACCGGCTGGTGGCGAAATAAGCTCCTGCGCGTTTTTCTGGCGTTTCTGCTGCCAGGATTCGGAAGTTTGATCGGCACCTGGATCGGTGGGGTTGAAATTATATCGAACCTTTTTTGAAGATTGTCGCTCTCTATTGAGCTGAAAGCAGTAGGTAGGAACAATATTTTCAATAGATTTTTCTTAGAAAGTATACATACAAAAGGATTATGAAAACAAAACAGGAATTTAATAAACTTACAAGTAAACAGATGCGCTATCTAAAAGGCTTGGGGCATCACCTGAAGCCGCTTGTCATGCTTGGTCGTGAAGGTCTTAATGAGAATGTCATTATTGCCGCTAATGCTGTACTGACTGCCCATGAACTGCTGAAGGTTAAGGTCGGCAATGGCTGCCCTATGGACCGGCGTGAAGCAGCGGATATCACTGCCGAAAAAACCGGCTCTGAAATTGTCCAGATCCTGGGCAAAACATTTCTGCTCTTTCGTGCAAATCCTGACCGGAATGATGAACTGAAGATTAAGTTGCCCAAGAACTGAATTTCCCTCACGTATTCAGGATGAAGAGAACCAGCTGGTTCTTCCAAATAGCTTCATGTACTTGCTCAGGAATTAAGATATATGGCTCGGGACACTCTTTTTGAAAATAAAGCACCTGCAGAGACGTTTGAATTCAATGAGCGGGTGGCGGATGTTTTTGACGACATGCTTGACCGTTCAGTGCCCTTTTATAAGCAGGTAATAGAAATGGTTGCCGAGATTCTGGGTCGGTCATTGCAAGCAGATGATACGGTTTATGACCTTGGTTGTTCAACCGGAACAACGCTCATGGCCCTGGCCAAAAAGCTGGAGTCAAAAAATCTTAAGTTTATAGGAATTGATAGTTCAAAGGCCATGCTTGATAAGGCATTACGCAAAGCAGAGATGTTTTCCATGGCAGACAGGATTGATTTTATTGAAATGGATATCACCCAGGCGGAGCTTTCCAGGGCCGGGGGGATAATATTGAATTACACCCTGCAATTTATCAAGCCGTCAATCAGGCCTGAATTTCTTAAGAATATTCATAATGGACTGCGTAATAACGGTATTTTGATTCTCAGTGAAAAGGTCATCTGCCAGGACAAAGAGCTCGATCAGCAGTTTTTGGATTCTTATCACCGGTATAAAAAGAGACGGGGCTACTCCGAGTTGGAAATTGCCAACAAGCGCGAGGCCCTTGAAAATGTGCTGGTCCCTCTTACCATCCAGGAAAATTACGACCTGCTTGTGCAGGCAGGTTTCACCAGGGTAGAGACTTTTTTCCAATGGTTCAATTTTGTCTCTTTTGTTGCTTGCAAATAATATTTATTCATAGCTTTTATGCAATATCTCGATCTTTTACCCAATGCTGACCGCCAGGCAATACTTGCTTTACTGCAGGAGAAAGAGCGCTGGTTGGGTCTGGGCAAAAAAGGGGTGGAACGTTTTCGCCTGCCCTATGAGAGTGTGAAGCATATCAGGGCCAGGCATTGTGACTTTTCAGGAGACGTGGTGACAATTGGTCGAGCTGATGAGCTTGGGGAATCTGACGCTTCAAAGGTTTATAAAACCATGCGGGATTTTATGCCCTGGCGCAAGGGACCTTTTGAGGTTTTTGGTAACAGTATTGATGCAGAGTGGCGCAGTGATCGTAAATGGAACAGGGTGCTGCCGGAACTGCCAGACCTGCGGGACAAGGTTGTGGCTGATATCGGGTGCAATAACGGCTACTACATGTTCAGGATGGCTCAGCATAATCCTAAACTTGTGGTAGGATTTGAACCATACCTGCAGCATTATTTTGCCTTTAAGACCCTGAATGCTTTTGCCGGAGTCGAGAGTTTGGCCGTTGAGTTGCTTGGAGTTGAGCATATGGCTCTCTTCAGAAACTGTTTTGATGTGGTCTTTCTCATGGGAATTCTTTATCACCGTTCTTCGCCTGTTGATGTGCTGAGGGATGTCAGATCCGCTATGAGTCCGGAAGGGGTTTTGATTGTTGAATCCCAGGGAATTCCAGGAAATGAGCCGCTGGCGCTTTTTCCAGAACATCGCTATGCCAAGGTTCCGGGCACCTATTTTGTGCCAACCGGTGCCTGCCTAGCCAACTGGTTGACCCGGGCCGGTTTTGCTGATGTGGAAATATTCTATTCGCACCCCATGTCCAGGCAGGAACAGCGGCGTACGGAATGGATGGTTTTTGAATCCTATGAGGATTTTATTGATATATCTGATCCTGCCTTGACAGTGGAAGGGTACCCTGCTCCAGTCAGGATTTTTGTCAAGGCAAGGAACATTGAATAACCTATTGATTTGAAAATAAAAAAATGGTATTAAATGATGCAAAATGATGTTATGTGTCATTCCGAACGC